>Ga0116231_10010837_pt1 | contig 14387 bp, 14 predicted proteins | sample S1TSphgellanicum_2_FD_89695 | JGI IMG/M metagenome (GOLD analysis project Ga0116231, IMG submission 89695) | Host-associated microbial communities from peat moss isolated from Minnesota, USA - S1T2_Fd - Sphagnum magellanicum MG | ecosystem: Host-associated > Plants > Peat moss > Unclassified... | reverse complement strand
GTCTACAAAAAAAAAAAAAAAAAAAAAAAAAAAGAACAAAAAACACAAACTAAACAACCCCCCGCGCCCCCCCCCCCCCCCCCCCCCAAAGAAAGAAAAAACCAAGGCCCATCATGAATGCATGTTAAGCCTTCCCATAGGTTGCATAAAAAAATTATTTCCAAAACTATTGGTCACCATTTTTGGCCTAGGCTAATGGCTAAGTTGGTGATTTGAGGAATAGCGGGATGAGTTCAAGTTCTAAAACTTTTCAAACAATAAAAACATTGGTAAATTGTCTACCTTTGATTGATGATTATTAACCATATAATGAGCATATGAGAAATTAGTGTGAATAAGATGAAAGAAACAAGATAGCTTAGGGCAAACACTAAATATTAACTACAAGTTACATGCAGCATTAGGTTTGAAACAATTATAGTATAATATAGTATAGTGCCTAGTAGGAAAAAAGATTCAGATTTTTTTTACTATACCCACACAATGATTAATGGTTAAATACTTATTCTTACATTATTTTCAAAGGAAAAAAACTAATGCAATGGTTTAAATTCCCTTTACAACCCAAAGATCTTGGGTTCGAACCTTTTCCTTAATTTTTTTTTCATCCACAAATGAAATGGATGAAAACAAATTGCATTTTGATAATAATTTTAAAAATAATTGCCCAAAAAAAATTTTGCAAAAAGAACCATGTTCCCAAAGGAATAAAGGTTTAAATTGCCCCAAGGAACAATCATGTTCCAGAAGGCAAAAAAGGGCTTAAATTGCTCCTTGGGGAATAATCATGTTCCTAAGGGAACAAGGTTTAAGTTGCCCTAAGGAGCAACGATGTTTTTAAGGGAAAAATATTTTTTTCTACTTGGGAACATGATTGTTCCCTAGGGGGAAAAAAAAGGCTTAAGTTGCTCTTGGGGCAACTTAAACTCCTCCCTAGGAACATGATTGTTCCCTGCAAAAGAAAGGTTTAAATTGCTTTCCTAAAAAACAATGAATTTTTCGTAGGGAAAAGCCCAAGTTTGTCGGGTAAACAAATCTTCCAAATTGTTTAATAATCATAGTCATCTCATATTCATTTTTTTATATGCTTGCAACTTATTACTGAAAAGGTGTCAAGGAGATGTAGAACTTTGTAATTGGAAGCATTTCAAATAAAACTCATATGAAAAAGTTATGATTAAACAAAGTTTTGAACACATTTATTACCTGAGGAACATGGTTGTTCCTTAGGGCACATGGTTGGCCCTGAATAAAAACGGGCCTATGTTGCCCTTAGGAGCAACCATGTTCCCTTGGAAAACAAATGTGTTTCAAACTTTGTGTAATCATAACTTTTGCATATGAACTTTGATTGAAATGTTTCTAAATACAAAGTTGTAACTTTCTTCAAGGCCTTTCCAATGATAGGTTGCAAGCCTATATAAAAAATAAATGAGGTGACTATGGTCGCAAAAAACAAATTCAAAACATTGTTGCATTTTTCCTTGGGGAACAATCATGTCCATGGGGAGAGAGAGTTTAAGTTGCCTTGGGGAACAACTTAAACCTTTTTTCCCTTAGGAAATAATCATGTCCCTAGGGAGAAGGAGCTTAAGTTGTCTCACGAGCAACCATGTGCCCAAGGGGAACAAGAGCTTAAATTGTTTGGGGGAATAACCATGTTTTTTGGGGAACAAATGTGTTTAAAATTTTGTTTGATTGTAACTTTTATGATTCTAACTACAAAGTTGTAACTCGCTTTGAGACCTTTTCAATGATAGGTCTATATAAAAACAAACATGAAATAATAGTCATTGCAAAATGATTGGGAACATATGTTTTCTTAGGGAACTTGTGCCTTTCTCCAAAAAAAAAACATTTTCCTTTGGGAAGGTGCCCTTTTCATTAGGGAACTTGGATCCTTCACAAAGAAAAATTCAATATTTCTCGAACAAGTTTTTTTCATCAATAAAATTTTCTTATTCGATAGAGAATTTGCTTGGGATTGGCACTTAGTCTTCTTTCCACCGAGAAAGTTAATTCCTATGAGCAATTAATTTTTAAAAAACTATTTAAATGTTCTATGAATTTGTTTATTCATTTGGTTTGTTTAAAAAAAACAATTGAGAGAAAAAGGATTGAACTTTGGACCTTCATGTTGAAAGGAGTATTCTAACCATTTACATTACCATTTAACCATTTTTTTGTTTTGAAATTATTGTGTTAAAAAGATACTTAGAGCAATAATCATTGTGCAAGTAATGTAAAAAAAAAAATAATCTGATTTTTTTTCCATGTTAAACATTGAACCCAATGCCACATTTAACTTGTTGCTCCTATTTAGTTAGGGTTTGCCCTCTTGTTACATATATTCATTCCCCCATACACTCACATCTTAACACAAATCATATATATTAATTCACTTGGTTTGTCTGTGACAGTGACTACAGACGGACAGTGGCCATGGACAGTTGTTTGAAAAGAAATTAAAAAAAAAAAAAACCAAAAACATCAACCAAACATTGTTGAAATAACACACCTGTGCATTATGCACAGGGTTCACACTAGTATAATGTGATCACATACCTAGTTCATCTCACTAGTAGTGTGAAGGAAAGTGGAGCCCACAAGTTTAATTAGTGGCTAACTAGCATAAGATTTAGGGTATTACCATTCAATGGGAGGAGGTGGGGAAATGAACTCCTTTTTAGGGTTTTCCATTTTTAGGGTTTGGTTTCTGGGTACATTTTTTTTCGCGATTCGCTTCTTTGTCGCGAGTTGTGTGTCTGGTTCCTCTTGGGGGTTTCGGCGTTTCCTCAGTGCGAGAAATCGTGAACAAGACGAGGGCGTAGGGGTGAAGAAGGTCAGGCTGATGGAGGAGGAACAACGAGGAGGAGGGTTAAGATTCGAGTACGATGGACAGACCATGAGTAGGGGTTTAGATACTGTCAAGCTGTTTGTGGGACAGTTGCCTAAGCAGTTGACGGAGCAGCAGTTGGCTTCTGTGTTCTCTGAAGCTGGCACCGTTTATGAAATCAATATTATCAAGGACAAGCTTACCAAACAGTCTCGAGGTCAGAGAGTGACTCTCCTGCTCTGTCTGGCTGTTATTTCTTTTTTTGGTTTTTGGTTTGGTGTTTTTTCATGGAGGTTTTATTTTTGTTTTGTTTTATTTTTTCCAGTTTTTGTGTCTTTCCTTCTATTTTGATGTTGTGAACATTGATGTGTCGGAAAAAGAAGACGAAGAAAGCATGCTTGCGTCTTTTTTCGCGTAATTAGGGTGGTGGAGTTCCGACCCCTGACATTGTCGCTTGGGTTGCCTTCATGTGCTCTGGATGTATGTGCTAGACTAGGGTTTCTTATTCCGCTTTGGTTGAAGCACCTCCTAATGGCGTTGCACAATTTGCACAGGACGAAGTTTTATGAGAATGTCCTAGTGACTCTGGGGGGCATGTTGGTCCTATGCTGTCAATGTGTGCCAGAAAATCCGTGTCTGCTGAAAATGTCGCCAAGTATATCCTTCTACCCTGATCTCTTCCTAATTTCTACTGTCTTTCTGCAGGGTGCTGCTTCTTGACATACACCACAAGGCAAGAAGCTGACAATGCAATTGAAATTTTCCACAACAAGCGCACTCTTCCTCCGGTAAACTGTAGCTCTCTTAAGAAGGGGTTTTTAACCTGTTATTGATCACTTTTGAGTGTGCAAATAACTTGAGGGCTTCTTGTGTGAAGAACATGTCTAATGCTGGTTGTCTCATGTCTGTCATTCTGCCAAAAAAGGTGCTCTAGTGTTTGCACTTAGGATAGGTGTCAGGTATGGTTTTGCAATTGTGCACATAAAGGTGGGTTTTCTGCATTTTACATTTTGTCTGCGGAATGTATAGTCTTATTGTTGTTTGGCACTGCCTCTTTGCATCAAATAGGTGACAAGTCCTTTGCAAGTGAAATATGCTGATGGGGAGATGGAGCGATTAGGTGAGACATCTCCAACATGTATTATAGCAAATTGGCTAATTTGGCAACCTGAGCTGTCAACAGCTTCCAGCTTCAATTTTTACATTGATTCAGGACAGCTACATTAGGTCCACATGTCCTCTGACTATTTGTCCTTTTGCTGAGCTTTCAAGTGTGGGTGGCAGAGCACAAGCTCTTCATTGGTATGCTACCCAAGGGAGCAACAAAAGCAGATGTCATGGGAGTGTTTCTACCCTATGGAAACATCAAGGAGCTATCTGTGATCAAAGGCTCCCAGCCGACTAGTAAAGGTAGCCCAATGTTTATAAAACTTTCAATCTCAATTAGTGATATGGTATTTGAGCTGCAAATTGTCCTGTTCAGCTTTGTGTTTGAACTTCTTTGTAGCATTCTCAGGATCACTGCAGTATCAGCAGTATCATGACCTCAGTGTGTGATGCTGTAGCTAGAAACTTGGACATTTCTTGCCAGAAGCTTTTTTGTACGTACTAAGAGCATGGAGTCTTCAGTCTATTAATCCAGTATGTGATGAGAAGTGATGAGTGGGGAGTGTCATGGAATTGTGCTCTCAAGTAAGGAATGATACTGAGTTTGGGACATGGTGTCACAGCTTGTGCTTTTCTCAAATATGAGACAAAAGACCAGGCAATCTGTGCCATTGAAGCCCTCAATGGAGTGTATAAGATGGAGGTATTTTATCTTTTCTCTGCTGCTTCCTGTTGTGCATGAGCATTTGGTGAATGGATGAGAATAATTTATCTGAGCATGGAACTTGCAGATTACTATGGAGGTTGATTTCCATGACAAAGAAGAGCTTGATCTAGATGTGCACTCTTAAACTGTGCAAGTCAGTAGGAATGTGATAGGTGGCTATATGGACTAGAAAGCATCATGCGTAGTGTTCTTCACATGGATGACCAAAATTTGCAGGATTGTCAATGTAGGATTCTTGCAGTAGAGTGTTTCAAGTAGCCAAATATCATAATGGTGCACATTTTTCAAACAGTGTGTTTTAAAGCATGTAATTGTCATGATAGGTGACTGGCTCATGAATAACTGGTTCTTGGCAGGGTTCACCATCAGCTTTGGTGGTAAAATGGGCAGATACTGAGAAAGAAAGGCAAGCCCGTAAAGTGCAGAAAGACCAGAGTGTTTCAGCAGCCCCAGTTCCTGGACAGCAGCAGCCATCATTGTTTGGTGCATTACCGATGGGTTATGCACCTGCTCCTTCTTACAATGGTTATGCCTACCAGGTCCTTAACCACCTTTGAACTTCTTTTTTTTGTGCAAAGTCATGCCAGCAGTCTTTGAATGATGTCAGTGCTAAGTTGGACTGACTTTTGTTTTCACTTTTGTACTTCAGTGAATCCACCAGGATCCATTATTTGAGGGATTTCTTTTGGCTTCTGTTATTTGGTGTGGTCAGGGATCCTCAATCTGAAGCAGCTGAACAGAATGCCCGGTGGTCTGAAGCACTCTGCTGTACACTGACTCGATGCATACCAAAAATAAGCATCTAATAGGGTTGCCACTGATTGCTCACCATATAACTATCCTTGCTGATCAGATTTTAAACTTGGATATGTGTGTGGTTGTAACAGGCAATGAACAATTATGGAGGGATCATCTCATACCCAGCACAACCAGGGTTAGTTGGTATATCTGCAACTCTTCCTGGGGCAGGGCCAGATCTTATGACCTATGCACCTATGCAGCCTACCACCTATGCATTTGGGGGAGGGCAGTATGGTGGGATGGCCTATCCAGGTCCAATGATGAGCCCTCACCCCACACCCTACCCTACACCTGTCTCACCAGTTGTGGCTATGAATCCGGGTGCAGCAGCTGTCAGGACCAGTGTTGGTCCCCAGACAGAAGGTAGGCAACCTTTCTACATATGTTCTTTCAGTGTGTATTCCCTGGATTTCTTACAGTCAGTGGCAATAATTTAGGTCAACTGAGCAGAATATTTTGTGTGGGTTCTATCTTTGGTATACTTTCAGGGCCAGCAGGAGCCAATCTCTTCATTTATCATATACCGCCTGAGTTTGGTGATCAGGAGTTGTCTGCTGCATTTTCACCATTTGGTAATGTCATCAGTGCCAAAGTGTTTGTAGACAAGACCACGGGTGCTAGCAAATGCTTTGGTACTTACCTTACCTCCCTCATTAGTTTGCATGTTTCTTTCTGCCCTTGTTGTGTGGTGTGCTTTTTAGGTATCTGTATCTGTTGATGATCTTTAAGTACTAAATGGTGCAGGGTTTGTAAGTTATGACTCCCCAGAAGCAGCACAAGCTGCCATCAATGTTATGAACGGCTTTCAACTGAGCGGTAAAAGGTTGAAGGTGCAGCTGAAGCGTGATACGAAGCAAAGCAAGCCCTATTGAGCCATAGTGGTTGGCTGCAGCATTCCAAGAAGGCCTGTTAGATTGTACACATGATGGTAGATGGGCAGGGACTCATAATTGAACTGCTGAGTTCATCGCCAGCACCAGACTTGTATGCAGGTGGGAAGGCAGCTGCTCTTGCTTTGCAGCAAGCTTGTTTGCTCTTATTGTACACTAGGGTGCTGTGTGACATCCTTTTGGATTTCAATTTTGAGTGTCTAGCATCCTCTTCTGCAGCTTCACCCAAAATATTTGGCTGTCCAGGCATTGTAGCTGTTTAGGATAGTGAATGTTGCAATCATGAAGTCTTAGTCAGAAGCTAAAGTCAACTTTGCTAATGGACTTGACTGGGCCCTCTGTAACAGAATGTCATGGCATTGCAGTTTTTGGCTTCTGATGGGTTTGATGTCTCCTAAGTATTTTTATTTCTTTTTTGGTGGGGTTGGGGAACAATGTATTTAGACCAAGAACCATTGTGCATTACTAGGGTACTTGAAAATGAGACAGATTTCTTGCCCTTGTGTTGTAACTCTGAATTGTGCACAGAGTTTTTCCATAATGTGGTTCAAGTGAATGTTAGCCAGGTGGCATGGTCTTCTTGTCAGCATTGACTTTGGTGATTTGCAAAGTCTAAATGATCATTTTCACAGTGTGGCTATCAATGGGTTGTGGTAGGCTTTACTTTACTAGAGGTGGTCTTCTGCCAACCTCATATGGAGGTGTGTGCTCCTGGCTGGCTGGCTGGTTGATGTGGGAAGGACTGTCCTGTTGTAGTGAAGGCCTTGTGATGTTTATGCTGCTATACCAGCAGAAATGTGACGGGTTTGTTCAGCTGTAATGATGATGTCACGTATCGTTCTGTTTGTCCCTCTGTTGAGGAGACTCTCATGTGTGGTGGCCATTCGGATGTTGCCATTTCTGCCAGGTACTGTGTGCTTTGTTCCTGCAGTGCAGTCTCTGTACCTGTCCCTTATATATGTTTTCATTCTGTGCTGTGCTGATTTCAATCATTTGTTTGCAAATATGTGAAGAGGTTGTCTGTTACTCTGCATGAACCTGTGTTGTTTGACCCTATGTCTTCCTAAATGAACCAATATCTCTGTTATGATTCTCATGAGAGTTATTACCTTTTCTTGTGCTCTGAGCCATAATCGAGTGAAGACATTTGCTGTAGTGCAGGTGGAGGAAGCTGGCATCTGTGCTTACAGGGATTTCTGTTGCTTTTGTTTGTAGGAGTGGGAAGGACAAGCGCCTTGCAATGACTTGGAACAATTACCTGCTTTGCACACTTTGTGTGCAAAAGTGGAAGTGTGCAGCAATGGAAGTTTTCTGGTTATTGCCTTTGAACTCCACTCAGCAAAATGTTACAGGCAGTGTACTGTCCCATGTTTTATACAACATTGTATGTGGGTCAATGAATAGGGTCATTGAGGAGCTTATTGCCATGGGGGGTAATTCAGATCTGTCTTTTGACATAACACACCCTCAAAATGGGATGGCTTCTTTATTCCAGCACCTTACAATTTTGACATTATGCTGACAGCATGCCTGTGATGGGGGACAGAAAGGGCAACCAAAGTGGACATCTTGGGAATCCACACTGAGCATCTAATGTCTATTGAGAGATTGATTGGTGATAAGGTCAGCAATGAACAAGGTGATGAAGATTTGGTAGGGTATGCCCTTCCAAAGTAATTTGAGGTATGAGGCATTTTTGCACATATTCCAGAGCCCACAAAATTGTTCCACCAAGTTTCTAGGATGTTTGTGGAAGGCAGCTACAGCAGTGTTTGTAATGGCTGCACAAACTAGCATTTAGAAGTTTCCTTTCCTATCACACTAATTTGACTGTTTCTCTGGATCTTTTTGGCAAGTGGGGTTATTTGCAGCTATACAAAGTGTTGTGGTTAGTCTTGGAGTCTGGTTCTTCTTTAGTGGAAATGATATATTTGGGTCCTGAATCCATACTCTTTGTTGGACAAAAATCCTATTCATCAGAATTTTGGGAATCCCACAGTCCTGATTTACTTATTTTTATTTTGTTTAAAAGTAGTATTATTGAATGTCTGATATCTTGTGACTCATAGTGTGTGGGTCTGTAAATCCCAATCCTAGTCCTGCTCATCTAGTTTGCAAGCGCTGCCTCCTACAGGGAAAGATTGCTCTGCTCTTGTAAAGCATCTACACAAGATATGGTTAACAAGTTGTAGTGGCAATGATAACATGGCTCTGAAGTTGCCAAAAGGCAGATTCCTTTATAGTTCTGTGTTATGGTTCATGCATGTTGGTAGTTGTCTGTTGAGAAAATAGCTGGAACAGAGAACTGCACCCTTCATCAGGGATTCACATGTGATGATTACACCAGAAATGGTTTTCATCTGACTATCTGATGGGTTTGGAAAAATGGTGGACCTGGTGGACCTTCAGGCCTTCAGGAAGTGGGGTGAAAACAATGACGCAAAACTGTCAGTACCCAATGGAGGTAAATGTTTTACATGCTCAAGAAAGAACACATTTGTGTTGGTGTTTTGGTGTTGAAATAAATTTCTGTAGTTTGACTCAGTATAGTTCCTTTCACGAGAGGTAAATGGATTGCAAAGTGATGTCACATTTTAGATTTTAGCTGCCTGAATGACTGGACCATACCTTTGACTTTTCCCTTGACTTTAACTCTTTGTGGTCTCGTCTTTGGTTTGTGTATCTGAGAACTTGGTTTTGACTGCAAAAGGGCTGGCACCGCTCCAGAAGAACCAAGGGAGTGTTAGCTAGCACTCCATGAGTGGTAACCAACGGGCCAACTCAATCTGAGGTAAAACTCAAAGTAAATGCTTTTAAAGCTTGAAGATGGATAGACTATGATGTTAGCATAATTTCATCAAGTCCTTTCACATGCAATTAGATGAGTTCATCCATGTGGGTGATGTAATCCAGTTTGGTCAATTTCATCATCCTTGAACTTGATCTAGATGTGTAAATTCCATCCATTAAGATTACAATGAATGAGTTTATTTTCGTGAATTATTTTGCTTGTCTTGTATAAATATCATTTGTATTGGAAGTATTCATCGATTTTGTGATTAATTTCTCTTTATCAAACATTTCTTTCGATATTCATCCTCTCTATGTAGTAATCAATTACATCCTTGTTATGCATTTGGCATGCAAACTACAATATATATGAATTGCATGAATTCAAGTGCCTACATTAGCACCTTTTGGAAGGCAGGTGCATCCTGCCCGAGTGAAAATGTGTGCATGTGAGTGAAAACAGGGTAATTGTTAGTAAAATTATTTCTTACAAAGCGATAAATATTTCAGGGAGTACTGGTGAAAAAAAATTCGTTTTGTTGTGTATTGAAATGGTAATGTATCAATGCATCATATTCCATCATGCAGTATGTCATCATGCATCATGCTATATCATCAACCTAAATCCTAGGGTACATATGTATTGTGTAAGGAAGCGTGGGGAAAATTTCAAAATGACTACATGCATAAAAAAACTTTATAGATGAACATCTAAATGTTTGTTTACTATACTAAAATTGTTAATGTATCAAAAAACATTATTACATTAAATTTTTAAAATACATGGATAAGATATTATCATATTTTCAAGTTTATGGGTAAGGTAAAGTAATTGTTAATTTAGTACCAAACCACCAATTCATTGTTGACACATGTGTGAATAATACATTGAATGTATTATTAATATTTCACACTTAAGAAATAAATGGTTACATATGAAAACTTGACACCTAGCATACATTTAACATCATTTTTTTATCATAACTAACTATAATTTACCATATGTTTTTGATACACCAAGGATTTATTAATATATTAAGGATTTTTCAACCCATCTAAATAGAGAAAGAACAAGAAATTTTTCAAAATAGATGTACTAAAGGTGGCCACATTTCCAAGTTTATAGGTTAGGTAAAACAACTATTAATTTAATTTAAAAACCCATAATCTACTATCAAGATGTAATGTGAGCAGTACATTGAGTGTATCATGAACATATTTTCACACTTGACAAATAAACCTTACATATGAAAATTTGACACCTAATATACATTTACTCATTTTTCAATAATAACTAATTATTATTAACCATATGTCATTGATACACTAAAACTTTATTGATACATTAATAATGTGTTGATACATTAATGATCTTTTGATACACTAAGACTTTTTCGACCCTTCTAAACACAAAAAGAATGAGAATTTTTAAAAATAAATGGACAAAAGGTTGCCACATTTCCAAGTTTATAAGGTAAAACAACTATTAATTTTGTTAAAAACCATTAATCTACTATCAAGATGTGATGTGAACAATATACTGAATGTATCATAAACATATTTTCACACTTAAAAAATGAACCTTCCATATGAAATTTTGATACCTAATATACATCTACAATCATTTTCTAATTATAATTAACTATTATTAACCATATATAACTAATACACTAAAGATTTATTAATACATTAATGATTTATTGATACATTAAAGACCTTCTAATACACTAAAGATTTTCCAACTTTTCTAAACATAGAAAGAGCGAGAATTTTTTCAAAATAAATGCACAAGAGGTTGCCACATTTCAAAGTGTATGGGTAAAGTCAAAAATAATTAATTCGATTGAAATGCACCACTATGCTGCGAATTAGTAAGACGTGGTGTGAACAATACATTAAATGTATCATAAATGTATTTTCACACTTGAAAAATAAACTTTAAACATGAAAGTTTGACACTTAGTACACATTTACCATCAATTTTTATATTATAACTAACTATTATTAACCATGTGCTATTAATATACTAAAGATTTGTTGAAACTTAATGATTTATTGATACATTAAATACCTTTTAATACACTAAATTTTTTATAATCTATCTATATATAGAAAGAGCAAAAAAAATTTCAAAACAAATGGACAAGAGGTTGTCACGTTTCAAAATGTAAGGGTAAAGTAAAAAATTTAATTAATTAAACCAAAATGCACCACTGTGCTACTAACATGTGGTGTGAATAATACATTGAGTGTATTATTAGTATTTGACAATTGAGAAAGAATTATCTACATATGGGAAAATTTGACATGTGTTACACATTTCCCACCACTTTTTGACTTTAAATAATTGATGCTGCTATTGAAAACCTACTACTTTTCATTGCCCATGGTCTTAGAAATCATTGCTTGTATAGCCATTGATGCATTCACAGCAGCCCTTCAAGCTACAATTGGCCATTGGTATTGCATTGGGGTGGTATGAATAACTTCATTTTAATGTTTTATTACTTGTAATTTTATTTATATCATACACTAGTATATTATATCAATGTATTACATTAAATGTTGATATTAATGTATCAGGTTACATGTATGTATCAATGTACCATGTTACATGTATATATTAATGTATCAAGTTAGCTATATGTATCGGTGAATTAGGTTACATTTTATGTACTATTAAATGAATCCCACAATGTGTATCATGAATTGTGAAGTATTTTTTGATTTATTTGTGTGTTTTCCTTGCAATGTGAATGTTGTGGGATAGTTCCAAAAATTTTATGAAATTGTGCGTAACCTTATCAACAATGTTTTACACAACTTAACTCGAGATCAACAAGATGCAACCCAATTTAACAAAGTCAAGATGTTGATGTCTTATGTTTCATATCGACATGCATTGATGACGTTCAAGGTTGAATTGTCTAAGTGGGAGATGGAGGTGGCTTTAATGCACATTGAACTTTGCATACCACAACAGTTCAATGGGAAAAAGAAAATGGTCAATGAATCGAGGAAGCATCTTGGAACTTGAATACAATATGGCAAATACTTGCATCTAATCAACACATCTTGAAGAAGATGCCAAAGCTCCCTTGGTGCCATGATTGTAAGTAAATTATTTATGTTTGCATAAGTTTGATTAGATATCAATTCCATCCCCTAATACTAACCATGTTATTTTGTTTGTGTAGTTGCGAAGGCACAAATCGTACAACAATTACTAGTTGGGCTTCAAACTCCAAAGATCCCACCACCTATGCTTATGCAATTATTGAAGTTCTATTTTTTTTTTCATCATGGGAGGGGGAAAAATCTCCCTATTTTGCCCCTTCAGTGGTTTGAAGGAAGAGAATTTGCATAAATGGATGTAATTTCCACCCCATGCATGTAATTAAATCTTACATTTTTTACTATCAATGTATCATTATGTCAATGTTTTAGTGTATCACAGTGTCAATGTATAAGTGTATTAGGTATAATTTATTTTTCAATCATATTCCTTTTTTAATGTTGTAGCCTTAGTGTATAAGATGATATGTTGAGTGAGTTAATGTATTCGATAATATTTATGAGGCATGTGAATGTGTCATCTTTAGTTATTATTAACTTTATTTTCCTTGGAAAAAACAAAGTACCGGAAATGATTCAATCCATCAAATACAATTTCTTCCTTCAAAACACATTCAATATTCTTTTTTTCATGTGCATTTGACCTTAATCATGTGTATTAGTGTATCAACAATGGTCTTACATTTATATTCTATGTTTTGAATGTTTTTTGGAACTAGAGCAAAAATTCGAATGTTGTTTTTTTTGGAGGACAACCACATTTTGAGTTGAACATTACAAATTCAAAATTTGCCAAGTTTCGGAACCCTCAAGCTTGGTTGGGGGGTTCCATGATGGATTTTTTGAAATTTAGCCACTAGTTCAATAGCCCTCCAAACATTCGAAAGGCAATATTTGTGGCAAGTGCTTTGGTCACTTCATATTTGAAGATTTTATGTTTTGGTACAAGGGGTGGTACTAGAGTTATAGAGTTGGAGGCCATTGTGGGATGGGCCAAGTTTCACCTATCATTGGGTGGAGGTGAAACTAGATATGACATTATGATAATACCTTATCATGCTGCTACACATTGGAGTTTGCTTGTGTTGGAGCCTTCCCACACCTTTCATTTTGACTCCAAGATTAGGGTACATGACTATTGAACATGTGACATTTTTATTCAATGGATTTGTGGGGCCTTGTTATTATGAAATGTCCAACTTGGTGATCCTACATTTAATGAATTGGTTGAAAAGCCAATGTTGAGAGTCCCCATCTCTACACAGGTTGGGAGTTGGGAATGTGGATATGTTACTTCACATAACCTTTGCCAATACTTGGCTTACAGGGTAGGATTGAAGAATCAAACAATTTTCAACAACAATGTTATCTTTGTAATACATTCAAAACATAATAATTAGAATGTCAATATATAATAGTCAATGTAATGTGTTTCAAAAAAAATTAACATTGTACCATTGGATGTGTAATTTATCACCTTATGTGTTGGTGTAGATCTTGAGCAAATCTTGGAATGCACAATTTGATCTTATGGAATTTCAAAAACATACCATCATGAAGCTTGTGGAGGAGCTTGAAGTCAAGGACACAAGTCGTGGCTATTTGCCACCATATAGACCATTGGTTGTTGCACATACAAGCCCTAATAATGATTATACTTTGTTGGATGCAACTATAGTTGTGCAAAATTCACAATTAAGGCCTTTGGAATGTAGGTGAGGTGGCTTTCAAATCACAAGAGGATTGGGCGTATTGTAAATAAGTACTAGGGAAGTTGACTTTTATGCATGGGGGGAACCCAAATGGGGATATAGGATAAATTAAACAAGGAGTTTTTATGAACTAAAGAGTTTTATTAGACCCCATTTTGGTGCTCATGGTTGGGTGGTAACATGCATGTATATATGATTTTTGTGAATTATTAGTCCATTGTATTGTAATGTTATGAAGAATGGTGTTTCACTTTGATCAAAATTTGTAATCATGAATTAGTTTTTCAATGTATTAGACCCCATTTTGGTGCTCATGGTTGGGTGATTCCCACTTGTTGCATCCACCATATCCAATGCCATGCTTTGAAGCTATTCCTTTGAATTGACTTGTATTGGGGTGGTCAACTTATGAATTGATGTAGGTGGAGTTGTCACTATGTTGGGGGGGG
>Ga0116231_10010836_pt1 | contig 14387 bp, 11 predicted proteins | sample S1TSphgellanicum_2_FD_89695 | JGI IMG/M metagenome (GOLD analysis project Ga0116231, IMG submission 89695) | Host-associated microbial communities from peat moss isolated from Minnesota, USA - S1T2_Fd - Sphagnum magellanicum MG | ecosystem: Host-associated > Plants > Peat moss > Unclassified... | reverse complement strand
TTATAAAAAAAAAAAAAAAAAAAAAAAAAAAAAAAAAAATAAAAAAAAAAAAAACAATAAAAAAAAAAAAAAAAAAAGGGGGGGGGGGAAAAAAAAAAAAAAAAAAAAAAAAAAAAAAAAATTAAAACGTGTGTAAAAATATAGGGTGCAATATATTGTTCATTGGGTAGAAAATATAAATTAATTAGTTAAAAAATAGGGTACATTTTATTCAAATAATCAACTTAATTATAATATAAGGTATACAATAATATGAAATAATAGAATATAATTAATATAGGGTGGCTTTAATATGTATATATTAGAAATTTAAATAATAATAGGGTGATAAAAAATGGGTTGGACAATTATCTAATACCCCCCTTTAAAATGGTTGTTTGACACATGTATATCCCAAATTTTACACTAAGTGTCCCCCCCAAGCATGTAGTTGGACAATTTGACACCTAATATGCCCATGTGGCAATTATAATTCATAGAAAAGATATCATTTGACCAATTGAAACTAAATGAAAAAGTGAAACAAAAACATTAGTTTTGATTGAAGCTTTTTTCACAAGTTTTTAAAATGGAATCATTTATTAATTACATCTTGATAGCCATTTGACTACAAAAATTTATTACTCACACTTTGTATTAATTATCACAAGCATTATGATGTAGAGACAATTTTCATAGTGTAATCAAATGGCACCTTACTAGATGGAGTTTTTCCTTTGTTTGTGAAGTGGATTGTAGAATCATGAAAAGAAAAAATTGATTGGAATGGGTCAAAACACAATCAAAGGAGCCACAAAGGTTGTCAAATTTTGTCATAAAAAATTAAAGATCTGTTTAATTTTTTCCATTTGAAACTATGGTAATCATGGCACATTATCATTTTTTAACACACATGAATGTCAAGAAACTCAAATGAAAAATCCATTTTATCTAATTTTAAGTGTTGATTTAGTTAAGGTCTTTTGAAAATGAAATTTTTTGTCATTTCAAAAGGACATTTTTACAAAAGACTTTCAAAGGATTCATATGATAAAAATAAGTTGGTGACAAAAAAATGAGATGATAATAACCTATTAAACACATTAAAAAAATTCACACAATTTAAAAAATGTGGAATTCTTAAAACTTTGAAATTTCAAAATATGTACATTTAAAACTTTAGAATTTCAAAACTTCAAAAGTGTTTTATCACATATAAATGGGGTATAATGTACATGAAGTACTAAACAAAGTTGTAGTTTATATTACATTAAATTCAACTTTAAAAATTAACATTTTTTGGTATGATTTCAAATTATCATCATTTTTCAAGATGAAACATAAAATTTGCAAGGAATTTGTACATTTTTATAAATTCATATTTAATAAAAAAACGATTAAAATTTTCTTTTGATTTATTGGGGCAATTCTAATTATTTTTCATAACAAGTTGCATAAAAAATCATTAATATGAAAAAGTTACGTTGGGGAAAAAGAACATGCAAAACTAATGTAAAGTACTGTTTGTGGTTCCTTTGATCTTGGTTTGATTCGAATATGAAATTTAAAAATAAAATATGCCAAAGGACTAATAATTTGAACTTTTCAAACTATCAATTTTTTTTTGAAAAATTCAAAGAATGAATGTGGGTGCAAGCACTCAATCATGGGCCAAACCTACCCCCTTAAGCCATTGTTTAAAAAATATATATTTTGAACATCTTTTTTTAAAAAATTCTTAAATTTTTATAAAATATTTAAACTGTTATTTATAGTATTATGTCTTCTTTAAATTAAAAAGTTCCAAGAAAATTAAGTAGGCAAGTAAAAAAATTTCCTAAAATTGCTAGGTCTGAATCTTCTTATACTATAAAACAATGGTTCTAATTGTTTTAATAGTCTTTCTAGATATTTTTTTTCATTAGATTGATTTCAAAATTTAAATTTATGTATACTAATATGTTGAGAATAACATTGTATAAAACAATTTCATTTGTAACTTTTTTTTTCTGCTTTAAAATGTTAGATACATAAAATTAGATAATGGTTTCAATTGTTTTGGTACCTAGTTAGAATATTGCACCCATGTATGTAGAAATTTTGCAAAGAAAAAAACACAAAGATGCAAGTCTAAAAGTTTTGTTTGTAAGTTTCAAATGTTAAAATAGAAGTTTTGAGATGCAAAAGTTCAATTGACCTTTATTAAACAATTTTGGTAGGTGGCGAGAAATATTCACAACTTGAGGCTTTTATAAAATTTGGCATTCACTATATTGCATAAATCTACATAAAATTTTAGGTTTTATTTTAAAACAACATCAATTTTGAAAATAAAAAATTAATTACAAAAAAATCAAATTTTGTGACAAAAAATAATATTGTAGAAAATAAGAGGAACATCACAAAAGTTTTGTCTTTTCTTGATTAAGCAAAGTGCTAATTTAATGAGCTATTGTAAAGATTTAAATCAATTCCAATGAAAGATAAAAAGAAAAAAGAATTTTCACTTGACACATCTATTGAACTAAATGCTCCTACTGAAAAGGGTTGCAAGCCTTCTTGAAGATGGTTAGAAGGGGCAATGTCATTTAAAAAAATGGTCAATACCCCCAAACCAAACATTTAGTGTGACCATCCTAAAAACTATATTATGCTTACAAAATAATACAAAAAATTGCCAATTTGGTAGTCCAATGAATATGAAAGGCACATAATTTCAAAGGTTCAAAATATTTTCTTCATTTAACATGGGCATTCCATTTTTTGAAACTCCTCACCTTTTTTTTTGGTTTTTTCTTATCGTAGTTGTTAGGTATCTTGGAAGTTAAAAAAAAATTTCATGCTTTTCCAATGTTGGGTGGATATCATTTTTAAAAAGAAAAATGATGTTTCCAATTCTTTCAAGAAAATATGTGAATTAATGTGGTTCAATTTAGGATTTTTTTGGGAATCATTTAACTACCTAGCTAAGGTGTGTAGACTTTTTATTTCCTAGTTTTGCTAGTTTTTAACTTTGCCGATTTCCACCTTTCCATTACTATTTGGATATCTAAAATAACTATTTTTGAAAAATCATATTTTAATTTTCAAATTCATAAGAATTAGATTCAAATTTGAAAGGTGCAATGCATAACCCACAATGTGCATAATAAAAGTTATGTAATAATTTGTCTCCAAAATTTTCAAACATTTACAAAATGCATATGAAATGTATTATTGACTTCTCTCTCCTTTCTTCATATTATAATGCAAAAAGGAATGTTATGTTACTAGAAAAGTTAGGAAAAAATAGATGCCCTCAAAATAATAATAATAAACAATAACCGTTGTGTAAATGCAAATGAAACTAACAATAAAACAAATAGCTAACAAAACAAAAAACAAACCAACAAACAACATAAACAAAGCCTACAAACTACAAACAACAATGACACAAGAAAACTAAAAGAAAAACAAAACATACACCAAAAACACACACACACACACACAAAAGTAAGGTTGAAGTAGTGTCATCAAGCATGCATCTTGAAGTTTGGTTTTGTAAGCATGAGAAGGATCAAATAAATCACATTTGAGTAGGTGGGGCTGGGGTACAATGAAACGGAATAAAACAATGATTCACACACATAAAGCAAAGAATGAATGAAAAGAAAAGAAACCATGAGCTTTATGTTTCACAAAACACAAAGAACAAAAACTAAGAACAAATGAATAACAAATAACGAGAATCAAAAACTAGTGAACAACTTGACAAAACACAAAGCAAATCGGGCCCTTGTTATTTGGCTCTCATTTGATTTGAGTGGAGAGAACAATGTTAAGGAGGTATTGCCTTAAACCCTAACCCTAAGGTCCATTGGACACCCTACTTTAAAATGTAAACCTCAAGTCTAGACCTTGTGATCTTTGAGAATTAGACTCAAGTATAATCGATTGGGATACCCATTAGGCTTCATAGTAAGAACTAGCATGAACATTTAGTCGGTTCTCATTCAAAAAATGATATTTTCCCCACATTAGTCTTTCCGTTCAGTAAACCCCACAACTAAAAGCTTTACCTTACATATAATTTGGTTTTCCCTATGAAAATAGGCCTTGGTTCAGGACACATGTGAAATAAACTTTGTGGTTTCATCCACTATGGTCTTATAATTATATCCTTTCTTATAATTGGACCATGTGATAAATTCATGCATTCAATCCACCTAGAAAAACACATGAATATGTATCAATTCAATAATTATATGAAAATGAGGTTTAAAAAAAATGGTGTGCCTTATTGTTTTGAATCTATACGAGGTTCCCCAAATCCACTTGTCACTTAAGGTCGACTTTGTGAACATGAAAAATGAATAATTATTTGAGAGTCAAAATGTGGCCTTCTTTCAAAGGCAAAATTAACTTGTATTAAAAATTAGTGTGGCAAATGCTAATGTTGAAAAATATTCTTCTCACGACATCCTCCATAATGCACATCAAACTATACATGTTTCAATCAATTGAACATGAAAATGACAATCATAAAACCATAAACACTAACAAAAATTTCATACTACATTTGAAGGGCACCTTGTATATGTGAGGATAAGAATAAAAGTATATTACAATTACTCTTTAATGTTTAAATGTCTCGGAGGACCAATTTGCTCTAGAGGTCCCTTCTCAATGTTCCTATCATGAATTTTTTTGTTGCACAATGTTTTCAACATTTTGAAAATAGGAGTTGAATTAGATGATGAAATGTATAGTTTTTGGACATGAGTGGGAGTTGGGCTTATGCAAAGTGCTTGAAAATAATCAAGATTTTTTTTTTTGCTTGTGCATAGATGCCCCATGGACGTGCAACTTTTAGCACTCATTTCCCTTTCGTACCAAATCCAAATGGGACATCCCTTTTGAAAATTTCATCATATTCATATGAATGCATTTTACCTACCTTGCAAATTTTGAATTCAATGAAAAATGGCAAGGGGTTAAATTCTCAAAAAAATTGGAAAATTTTATGACTACTTGTAACCACAGCAATTTCACACTCAATGGCAAGAAGTTTGCATTTCCCAAACCAAATTGCAATTTTCTTTTACCAAAAGATCCAACTTGCAATTTCTTATAGCATGACCAAGCTAGATTTTAAAAATAGATGGATTTGCCATGTTTGTTGAGCAATTAGATGATTGCATTGTCCTCCATGCACTTGGGACAATTTTCCTCTTATGATGTTTAAATATTAAGAATGAAAAGGATCTTACCTTTACATAAAGGTGTGCTCGTATTCTTCTAGTGTAATTGAAGGGCAGGTTATCAACCTATTCTTTCCTTTACTTGGGGTGGGGTGTCAAATTTGACAAGAGTTTCATTTTTATGAAATGTTCCCCGTCTTTTTCATTTGTTTCTTATGATACAATGGGGAAAAAGGAAAAATTTCAAAGAAACTCTTTAGTTGATTGAGCTCATGCTTGGCTCATCCTTGTGTGGGCCCTTTTTTTTGGGGTAACTTATGCCCATGGTTAAGGGCTTTACCTTACACTCATACCTGTAAGATCTTATCAACTCTTAAATAGTAGGTGTAAGAACTAAGAATGCTCTTCTTGCTATCCCTCATAATTTATATTTGTCTAAGTTCATGATAACCATGGTTTTTTTTCAGTTTTGTGAGGTTGGTGGGTTGGTGATCTTCCTTGAAGAAGTCTTAGCCAAATTTGCTTGAATTTTTTTCAAAAAACTTAGTGAATTTGTAAGATTTTTATTTCCCAAAAAATGATCTTGTAGGATTTGTCACCAAGTAATGAAAATTTGAAAAATAAAAATAAAAATAAATGGTGGTGATGATAACCTTTGCCTTGTAATTTACCACTTGACTACCACTTCATCTTAAGGCTCATTATTTTGGGAATGGTCCCACTCTAAGTCTTTACCCTACATTTAATTCCTCACCTATGCAAAGATGCACCCATTTTTCCTGCTGTGGAAATAGTCCATGAAATTAGGCTCTTTAAATCCATGCATGCAAGACATTTGCACAAAAAAGCTCGAAAAGTCATTTTAATAGAACCCACTCACTCCAACCTAACATGGCTTTAAAATTCAGTTCATACTTTTCGAACTTTGGTGCTTAAGATTTTCTACTTTCATATTTTGAATATCGCCAAATTTGGCTAAATGTACTTATGGACAATTGTCACTTGAGCAACATTACAAAATTGAGGTGGAAAAAAAAAAAAAAAACAAAAAAAAAAAAACTGGGAAAAATGATGAAAAAGAGCATGCAAAAAATTCCACTTTCTGTACTGGGAATGGAATCTTCTTTTCAATGAGGATTCCAAAGCTACATGACAAATTCATGAGTCATCATTGTTTTTTAATGTATGCAAAAAAGAAGATCCAACACTCTAGTTTCCATTCGGTCCCACATAAGTCAATTGAGGAATGTTCATGACGTGTTGTTTAGTTTGTTGCTGATGTTTTTTTGGATGGTAGGGGGGAGCGAGGGAGGGAGCGAGGGAGGAAGAGAGGATTTCATGGAAGATTTCCTATTTGAAATTTGGCTATAAATGGGCAAGCAATTGCATGATGATGTGAGCTACTTGTGTTGTTTATCATTTTGAGAAAAATCATCACCAGCCAGCAGCAGTTATGAATAAGGTAAAGCATATGAGGAGGGTGAGGGTATTATCAAAACAAGCGCGCCATCATCACACGCAATAGCTGACGACAAGCTTGACTCTGGTAATGCTCTTGACTTCAAGCTTCTTCATGTGGTGTAAAAGTCTTGATTTTGGTGGTAAATGCTCTTGACTGTGCGAGAGCTTCTTTACGTGGAGTAAAAGTTAATACAAGCTTGAGAGAGCATGAAGAAGGAGCTTCATGTTTTCTTTCTATACCCCATCACGGATAAATAAATTCCTGCACCCAATCCCCCTGAGGGGTGATGGCTTGGTGCTATATAGTCCCTTGTCTGGGATCTCAAGAAGGTTTTGAGTTCAAACTCAGTAGAGAGGTTTAGGGTTTAGACCCACCGAACGAAACATTGGAATTTTGAGGCTTGTCATTTGCTATTTTTTGAAATGGTTTTTTTGGGGGTTTTGTAACGGTGAGTTGAACGCTCCCCTTTAGCCGCGCAATAATTGGGGTAGCCAGTTGTTGGTGCGTGCAGTGTAAGTCAAAAGAAACATGCAGGTCGCTATTTCTCGGGACCCGCAGGATTTCGCTGACTTGGTGTTTGCGGATTCGTCTACGAGGTTACGTTACAAACGTCCCCTCGTTTTGAGAACCTGAACCTGGTACAACGCTGGATTATACCTCGATGAGAGGGAAGGAATCTTCTTTGATACCTCGTTTTTGGGACGTCGTCTGTTCAGGACCTGGAGCTCTTCCTCGCTTGTGTGTGTGTCTCTTTTCTGAGAGAGCTTGTGTTGGCTGCAGTGGCGATTGAAAGAGCTTTCTCTTGGGTTTGTGGCATTGCGCGATCGCTTCTCGGAACTTGTCTCTGACGTGCGGAAACTGCGTATTCTTGTGTGGGTACAGTTTTCATTCATGCCACTTTTTTCTTTTGAGAGATAGTTTCTCTCTAGCTGAAAGAGGTTGTTTGATTGTTTGTTTTCTTCCCCTCCCTCTTCTCCGGGTTTGCTTCAGAAACTTACTAGTTCTGAAGATTCCATTTTTCTTGGCGTCATTTTTCTGAGTCATTAGTGTGTTAGTCTACTCTATCTGTAGCTCGGGGGTTCTATTTCTCTGTTTTCTTCCATTCTGTTTGGTGTAACTTTCGTTTTGGTCATTTCCTCTTCGGTTAGTAGCCTTCGGATTGTTTCAAGATTTAGAGTAACGTGGCGGATTCGAGCTATTGTGGTTCGATTTCTGGGATTTTTCCTGCTCTTCTTGCAGATTTATGTATTATCCCTGAAAGGCGCTTTTAGGCTTTAGGTGAAGCTCTGGAGAATTTGGTACACAGCCGGACTGTCGTCGTGAGTTGCTCTTTTTCAATCTTGATGGATTAATGGATCGAATACGTCATATCCGTGACTCGTAATGATCTCCTAGAAATACAAGTTTGTCTTGTCCTGTTCTTGTTGATTAAGGGCTACACAATACAAGAAGATATTTTCTTTGGAGATAAGATTTGTTTTGTTCGACTCACTCAAGAGAGTCGTCTCTTCTTCTGATTGTCTTACTGGAATTTTTTTTAATATCAAGACATTGGCAGTGGTCATGTTCTGCTGATCCACCAATTGCTGTCTCATTTGGTTCTTCTGATGCGATTCATAGAGTTTATAGATTCTCCATGACCTAGAAATCTTTTGTGCACTCCCTGTCAATCTCTGTTAGACTGACTCTTCCACTTTGCCTGGCAATGTCTTTTTCTCCTTCCTTGGCAATTGCCGTGCATTTCATGAACTACCCACGGTTTAATCTCATTGCTGTTTGGTGGTATCTCTTGCATCATTCACCTTGGGAATCAAGCAAGCTGCAACCTTAGTTGAGCTGATGACCTAGAATTTCGAGTTTTGAACAGGCAGAGCAAGATACTCTGTATAGCAGTTCTCATTGATGCAAATTAATATGTTATCTGCTGTTGTGCAGATGGTGATGATGTTCCTGGCACACATATGTAACAAGTCCTTGTAGGAAATTAACAGCGACCATGCCAGGAGGTGTGATGCATGTGTTGGCACTGCTTCTGGCAGTGATGCTGGCAGTATGTACAAAAAATGGAGAAGCGCAGCCCAATATGACTATTACCTACACTCTTGGATTCCTTGCTCCAACTGCAGATTCTGCAATCCCTGCTAGCCTTGCTAATGAATGGTTTGTCCTACCCTTGCTGAGATAGTCAGGCAGCTCCACAAATTTTTTTTCTGCACTAGGATTAATGGGATGTTCTTGCAGTCAATATGATGATGTGATGAGGGGGATTTGGGTGGAAAGTCAAGCTTGAGTTTGTAACATGACTCTTTGGTCTGCCTGGAAGAACTTGGGGGCATCTTTGCTGTTATACATTTTGTTGGGTATCTTGAGAGAACCAGTTCTATGGAGTCTAACAACCTCCCTGGCTTGTGACCTGTGGCTCTAGGAGTTCGGCTTTCAAGGTGGCTTTGGAGGTGTTGAACTCAGAGAATCGAACATACACACTTGTTCCAAATGTGCAAGCCAGTCAGTGTGACTGGCAAGCTGCTGAAAGAGGAGCACAGGCAATTACATTCCCCACAGTACCCCCTGTGATTGGTGTTGTTGGGCCTGCATGCTCTGGAGCTGCCATGTCAGCTGCTCGATACCTCATGGATTTCAATATTTCCCTTGTTTCATTTTCTGCCACTGCAGAGCCTCTCTCTCTGAGAGAGCTGTTCCCCAACTTTTTCCGCACAGTGTAAGTTTCTTATTGACAGTAACATAATTTATTTGTATCTTCCTGCAGGATGGACAGGAACTCTTTGCAGTCACAAGTACAATGCATTCTGTCTGATTGAATGTTCAAGAACTTGTCTAGTTTTCGCTTCTTGCCTGCTATCAGTTTTGCTAAATGTATATTTTTTCTCTGCCTCTTTCTTTTTTAGGTATGGTGATATGCATCAGGCAGCAGCTGTGGTGGCCAGTGTAGGTGCTCTATACAAACTGCCCTCGATATGAAATGGCTATCACTGTGATGCATGCATGTGTGCCAGCTTCTTTAATCTGCAGCTGTTCATTTCCCAGTGTTGGAATCTTAATGAACAGTTCATTTTGGCATCCATTGTCTTTGTTCACTTTCAATCAGGGATTCAAGGAAAATCTTCTTTGAATGTGCAGATGGCAAAATTGCAGATGCAGAAGGTCACTATGGTGTTGACCCAAAGTTACTATAGCTGGAACTTTGGCCAAAATGTCAATATGGTGTGTTCCTTTCACTTGAAACTGTTGGCTATAGATGCAAGTTGAATAACAAATGATGTTGTAATTTCATTGTACTTGTTGCTCTTTCTGCATCTGTCCCTTTTCCTTGTTGCGAGTATCTTGATTTGTCACATGTAGTTTAGGCACAAACTGGAAACAGCTGAGAAATTATTCTGTTCATGCAGCTGATCAATGGATCAACAACTGTACGTAGTGTCACCTTGGGGGTTGGGGACAATTCATCAATTGATGCCACCATGCTTGGGACTGCTCTTGACTCAGTAGAGTCAGATGAGTTTGTGGTGCTGGCTGTGGAACCTCTCCAGGCACTTGACATATGGCGAGCAGCCTATGGCATGGTAAGAAACTAATGTCCGACAAACCTTGCTGCATGTCAAAATGCAGATTACTTCTGAGAACTACATTGACTTCATGCTTTCACCTTGCTTTGCAGGTCGCTCACCAATTGTATGTTGAAAAGGACTAGTGCCCTCTCATATGTTCTATTTGGGATTTATAGTCTGCCTGTTACTGCCAGTCTTGTGGGAGGAGCTCTGTAGGTTCATTAATGCATGACATTGAAATCTGACCTCCAAGCACTACCAGTCATTGATGAAGTCAGTAGGGATGTCATGGTACACATGACTGCCACTGTTGTGAAACTGCTCCTCTGTTTTTGGTTTAGTTTCTAGGGTTGGGTCTCTTTTTCCTGTTTGCTGATATGCTGTTGAATCTGAAACTCTACACTCATATTGTCAGGTCAGCTTTCAGTTCTGTTCAGGTTGAATATAGCATAAATATGGAGAAGCTCTGAATACTTATGAAGAAATGTATGTTGGGTCTGTGGAACACCAAACTGTACTTTGTGAGAATGTTCAACCAATGAATGTTGACCATCCTCTTAGTATATTTCTCACCTTTGCAGATCTTACTATCATTATGCAGGGGAAGGCAGGTTACCCTTATTGGTATTTTGGCACAGATGGAGCAACTGCATTTGATCCAGCTGATGCCAACATAACTGGTAAGGGAGCTAGCTCTTTCTCAAGATATAATATGTTTCTGCACTCATCATATACTTGAAATCCTGCAAGCACTACTCATTGTTTCAACAATCATGGTTGTTGCAGATCCATCCATGGTGGCGGAACTTGTGGGAGAGATTGGAGTGTCTCCCTATGGTATGTCTAAGCTACTCCTGCTCTTTGGTAACCCAGAACTGAACAGGGGTCAGAAGTTTGTACAAACTATTTGAACTCACACAATTCCATATTGCTCTGGAATATAACAAGTGACAGACCAGACTATATTCGTACATACCTTCATAGGATGTCTTTATGCTGGTGTTTCTGTATCTGTATTGATTATTCTTACACATTGTTATTCTGGTTTCTGATGTGCTTTTGATTCTGGTGCAGGTGGTGACTTCTCTTCTGATAGTGTCTGTAATAAGTTCTATTCATACTGGCAGACCATGAATTACCCAGGATATATATCAGATGGCCAGAACAGGACACGATCATATGTCCCCTACCTAATTGATGCGGTGACTGCTTATTTCACAGTGATTGATAACCTTATACAAGCCAACATAACAGTCAATGCTCTCAATGTGTTTCAAGCTTTCAATGGTTCCGGTCCTGGGACTCCAGTATTTGAAGGTTGCACTGGATTAGTCTCATTTGACCCAGAGACTGGCAGTCGGAATGCAACAGCACAGATCCCCATCTTTGACTTTGTCTCCCTCACCCCCAGTTACTGGGAGGTATGTTTCTACTGTACCACTTGTTTGCTTGGGTTTTGAAGGCTTTCTGCATAGATCTATCGGCTGGTAGTGTGGTGAGTTTAAACTGGAGAATGTAATCAACAATGCTCATTAAGCTGGGTTAACTTATGCTGTCTCTGATAATTTAGTTGAAATTTGGCTGCAGGCCAAAGGCGAGATACGGAATGCAGAATTCCAGAGCCTGCAATCATTGACAAGGCCTGGCAGTGGATCTGCAAGCTTGCATAAATCAAAAGTAGGTGTTGTTGTGGGAACTCTGGTTGGACTTGCTTCTGTTCTTGCTTTGATTGTAGGTGGCACTTACTATTACTTGAGAAAGAAAAATAGTTCACTCACCCGCACTGATTCAATGGCCAGGATGTGGGAACGATAAAGTTTAGTATGAAAATTGCAAGAGAGAATTCTAGCAACAGTATTGTAGAAGATGTAGCACCCCATGGATAGGAATGACCAGAATTCCTCAATGGCATCCTAACAAATTGTATGTCTGCAAGGCTCTTATCATCTTCAAGAGAGGGTAGATTTGATGATGGTGTATGATTATGTAGTTTGGTATATTGTGGTGATAGAGCAGATATTTTCTGGTCTTGTGCTACCTCAAGGTTCTTGAGAGGTCAATCCTAAATTGGAAAACCTTTTTGTTTGATTGTACAAGCAGGAAACTGCAATTTATTTCTGTATCTATTGGAATTTCAACAGCTTTTGTTAGTGTCTTGATCTCATTGTAACTGCAGATGCATTTCTGCTGCTTGGGGAACCAAGCTATGGAAACTGTCAATGTTAGAATGGTCTAATCTCAATCCTTGGTATTTCATCTAGTAGCAGCACCAATATCTGTTGGTAATGTTCTTCATAGATCTTGCACCGGTTGATCTTGATCGTACTACTGCATGAAACTCATAATAGCTGAAGCATTGAGATTGATCATCTCCTCTTATGATGTCACAAATTTTGCCTGAAGATTCTGCATGCTAACCTTGATGAATCATGGAGAGCCTCTGTTGGAATCATTTGAGGATCTCTTATGACTCAGCACAACTGTGAAGCAAGAATTCTAGATCAAGATCCCTCTTATAATTATTCAATTTGTTTAGGGAATGCATGATTGTAGTAATTGTGCTAGTTTTAGGGTTATTTTAAAGTGATACAATATGACTTGTGGTTTAGAATTACATTCCATTTTAAGATAAGTGCTTTTTTTTGGGGTGAAATTTCTTCACTTGTTCACAAAAAAGGAAGGGGCTGCAAATTGTACAAAGCAATCTTTTTTGGAAAAAAGGGCCGAAGTCTCCATATTTCTAGGGAAAAAAGGTTTAAATCGCCATATTTAGACCATGTATATCGCCGATATATATATATAGAGGTTCCAAAAGATTTCTGCTTTTTTCTTTCTACTTTCTCTTTGACTTGTAGCCAAAATTGGCTAAGTCCTCTCATGGGTGATCGCTACTCCACCTACTTACCCCCAAAAAAAGGGAACCCTATTTATGATGCCTTGATAAGTGATATTTAATGCTAGCTAGGTCCTTTTGTTTTTTGATGAAAAATCATCGCCAAAAGGTGACACAGTTTTCTGAAAACAGAAGATTTTGTCACAAATGCCCTTTTTGATTTGGAAAACTAATATGCCTAAATGGCGATAGAAAACTGTTTTTAAGGGAGGGTGTCATCATATTTATGTCTATTGGCTACCGTTTTTATGAATTCCTTGAAATAATGTCACCAGTTAAGTCGAAATCAATGAAGGGATGCTCATCATCCTGGCTCCATCAGGAAATTTAAAAACAAAAACACTGCAACAGGTTTTCTTTGAAGGATTTTGTGATGTAGCCAAAGTGGCAATCATTCACAAAATAATTTAGCCAAATTTGGTTACATACTAGATATGAAAGTAGAAAAAAAAAGCCAGAATCCTTCTATATTTTTGGCTACCTACTGGGATTTATCATAAAAATTTGGCAATTTGAAAAATAAAAATCTTTAAAATCTGGAGAATTTGGGTCATTTTTTTGATGAAAAATCCTTTGTATAGGTTGAAATCATATTTTTCAGATTGAAATTTGACAAAAATCTGCTGGGAAAAGAAACAATGCAAACTGTTAAGCTCTTAAAAGGATACTCATTTTTGGCCTTATTAATGCCTTTCAAATTCAATCCATATAAGATCCCAATTTGAGAACATGTGATCTCAATATTAGGATCCTTATTTAACCGAGTTAAAAGTTCTCTTTGGGAATGTTAGGATCCTTGTTTGATTGACCTTATACTAAAAACCATTTTTTTAAAGGATTTGAGATGCTAGACCTACAATTCATGGAGGAGGAGCTTATTGACAAAAACAAAAAGCCCTACAACATTTCATAAACTCACAATTAATTAAAAAAGTCTAAAAAATAAGCTTCAATTTGGATTGAGTTTCAAATTGTATTGTCTTCAAGGAAGAAAAAACAATGTGTGTAAGAGAGGTCCTTACTATGCTTTATTTTTGACAGGTTAAGGTGCTTCTTTTACCTTGACATTTTTATCATGAAACTCATTAGTGATGCAGCTGGTGGTCACTCCAGGCTGGAGTGAATTAGCACCCACCAATGCACCAGTTGTGGATGAGCCCGTTGAGGTCGTTTTCTGGATGGACGAAAATCCCATCCTCCCTGCCCGATTTTTTTTTTTTTTTTCCACCTCTTCTCTACCCCAAAATTTTCCCCCGTCCTACCTACCACCTACCTCCCCCCGTCCTACCTACCACCTACCTCCCCCC
>Ga0116231_10010835_pt1 | contig 14390 bp, 10 predicted proteins | sample S1TSphgellanicum_2_FD_89695 | JGI IMG/M metagenome (GOLD analysis project Ga0116231, IMG submission 89695) | Host-associated microbial communities from peat moss isolated from Minnesota, USA - S1T2_Fd - Sphagnum magellanicum MG | ecosystem: Host-associated > Plants > Peat moss > Unclassified... | reverse complement strand
GCAAAAAAAAAACGTTGGAGTTTTTATTTGTATTATTGTAAATGCATAAATATTTAAAAATTTTGAAAATCACAAAATTTAAAAAAAATTTTTTTTATTAAAAAAAAAAATTTTTGAAAAAAAAAAAAAAAAACAACCTTATCTGTCTAACAATCCCATATCCCATATTGTGGTAAGTGATTGGATTAAGGTTGTCAAAATAATGTGATGGATGCCATGAAAGGGCCCTTTGCAATGTGGGACGAGGAAAGTTATGGATAGCAAATAGCTTGTACATATTATTATTATTAATGTACTTGAGGGAAAGTGGAGGAATTAATGTTTCTTAAAAGCTCATAATGTCAGGTCATCGAAATAATTAAAAGACTCATCATCAACTATGTAGAAATTAGTGTGAGTTTTTTTTTGGTGATGGACCAATCAAAGTTAGTAATAATAATAAAAAATCATTTTGATGCATCTTCACAACTAACCAATACAATTGACAATAAGTACCACCAACCCAAATCAAAGTGGGGGTCACTATTAGTAGCTTAAACTTTCTCGCCAAAAATTTAGATATGTAGTTAGTTTCATGGCCAGAGCAAAACAACACCCACCAGCTCACCATGGAGAGGATGGATGTTGACACAGAACACCTTTCTACCGGGTTCCAGTTCCGTGCCGCACCACACTGATTAGCTCTGTTGCTGCTGTTTCCTACTTATTTAGGGAAAGACCCCCACACCCCACCTTTTCGCCTTTAACTCTTTTTTTTTTTCCCCCAGGTATAACTATGGAAAAAATAAAAATAAACCCAGCCCCCTTTTGGCCTCCAACTCTTTGTTTTCAGGTATCACAACTGAAAAAATTATAAATAAGTAAATAATTGAAGCACATCTTTATGATCGATAGAGCCCTCTGCTGTAAGTTTTACCAGAGTAGGGCCTATGCTTGGAACTGTGAGTTTTACAGGAGTCAGGTGTTTGGCCTATGCTGGGCTCCACCTCGCCTAAGGACCTTATTTGGGTGAAGCCAACTGCCTTGGGCATTACCTTCACTAACAACCCACTAGTCCTTATTTATCTACTAACCATCTACATTGCATTTACTTACCTACTAGCCACCTATTAACCTACCTATCTACAGGGGTCACCTTCGAAATTCTGTGCGCGCGAGAGCGACTGCGGTCGCCCTCACAAGTGCGGAGCTCCACCACCGCGGTGAGCTTCGCACGTACCGAGACCACCACCACGTCGTTGGTGGAGGTAGCGAACATTTTGGCTACGGCCTCCAGCGAGCATTAGGGGCGGCGACTGAGCCATTGCGATCTGATTTAGGTTTGGCTCTGGCTCGGGGGGGAAACACAGAGCTGAAGCTTATTTATTCCAATTCGCAAAGGTGTTCGTTGGTATGAACCTACATCGTCGCTGCTGCTCGGAGAGAGACTCGGAGATGGCCGCCGCATCGTCTGAATTGTTGTCTGATCGCCACCAGGTTGCAGCTTTGGTGCGAGAATTGATAGGAACAAACTTCCCAGGTTTGTTTGAAGCTTGATGTTCCCTTATTACTAGCGCTGCTTGCCAAGTCTGCTCAGATGCTTCTTTCTTTGGTTGTTAGTGTTGTAATTTTACTATGTTTTCTTTGTTTTGGGTGGATGGTGTATGACTGTTTATCCTGGCTCATGAACCTAGTCCTTTATGATTTCTTCGTTCATGGTGTATGAATGTTTTCATGGCTCATGAACAGAGTCCTTTATGATTTCTTCGTTCATGAATGCAACCGGGGGACTTGTGGCAAGCTGTGTCCTGTTGCAGTTCCACCAGTACTCTTATCGCGTGGGACGCGGGCGCAAATTTTCTTTTGCGTAACATGCAAGTGCGGGCCATTGACGATCTCTGCTTTCGATAAACGACCGCAACGCAAGGCGATGCACGTAGGTCATTCGAGGTTGGAAATATTTCATCATACCGCGGAGCTGCAGCCGTCAGTACGCGTATCTGAGGTGGCGAGATTTCTCGGCACAAAAGTGGAGCACATTCAAACGTACGTCAAGAACAAACATCAGCCCATTTTGTTCCTGACACCACCAGCAGCGTCGACTTCGAGCATAGCGGAAATGCTCTCCTGCTGCCTTGGATGCGGAAGAGCCTTGTGGAGTCCAGAGTTTTCGTTCTGTTGTCTGCAGTGCAGATTTGCAGAGCCCATCGCTCTCATCGAACAAGAAGAGGAGGACGAGGAAGAAATCGAGCTCTACGAGAGAGTATCCGCAAGTCTCACTCCGCAAGAACGATCGGATCGTTTCAATGCTATCATGAAAAGAGGCTGCAAATGTGCGAATGGAGATTCTGACTGCAATGGACGACCTGTAGTACGTCAATCAGGTCCTAATTTATAACTGCATCAACGGCAACACTAGTTCATGCGGCTTTCGTACTGAAGGATCCATCGACCAAAACTACCATGCCGGAGATGGCAGGAGGTCATGGGCTGAATGAGGATCAGCCCCATCGACATCAGGAAGACAATGGTTTCCCATCATTTTGTGCAAGACCTGATCTGGGAGATCAGATTCATCCAGCAGGATCAGCAGTGCAGGACTTCAGCACCTTTTGTGACCTTTTTTGTGACTACTAGGATTGTTGTCTGTTGTTCAGGATTGCAACTACATTTCTCTGTGAACATGGGTTTGAAGATGAAAGGCCGCCACCCGCATGTGATGATTTTCCAAGTGTAAGTTCACTGTTTATGCTCCCCATGATTTCTTGGTTTTGATGACTTGCAGAGTACTTAGGGTCCTGTTCAAGGATCATCCCTTTTGTTCAGAGGATCTAGAGAACTGTAGACTTTACAGTGGTACACATCCTCTAGTTTTTTCTTTGCAGAATTTTGCATTGTATGTGACCAAATGAGGTGCAACCATCATGCATTCATATGTCCCCATGCATCTTTAAGCTATCATTGGCTTTCAAGAGGAAGTTATATTTCTTAGTGATCTGCCATGAAACTGTCCACCAAAAATTCACACACTTTGATCCCTCCTCTTACATGAGTATATGTGCTTGCATCTTACATGGTACATGCAGATTGGGGCCTCATCCAACTTTTTCAAGGATGCCTAAAGTCGCTCACAAGAACAAACCCTGCATGTACCATTTATGCAAACACATTCTTGTACCAGTATTTGCCACATGATAGCATCTTGAAAATCTGACATCAGAACTATCTTTAGAGCATCCATTTTAATTCTTGTGATTGCAATTATCTGATCAGAACAACTTGACTCAAGTGACCATACAAAGTTCTATCTACCTCGAACAACAATTGAGTGCCTAAATACCTCAAGACCTCCACCATTTGCTGGAGTACCGTATTCATCAACATTTTTGTCTTTACTGTTGAACCTGAAACCAGTTGCGCATGAAGATGAGCTTGATCAAGCAGATCCATACAAATAAGAAAGGGACTACTTACATACTCCAAATGAATTGACCATCTGGACATTCAAAGTAACACAGAATTTTCAACTGTGAGATATGCCATTTAGGTGTTGCAGCCGGTTGGACAAAAACTAGAACTGATGAAATCTCATTCAATTGATCAACTACAGGTTAGTTCTTAACAAAAGACATATGGCAGATTGGATTCATGATCAGTTCAACAGCTGGAGCTGTACAGGATTTTCAGCTGGTAGTTATGCAACTGATGGATGCAACATCCCATCGATTCCCCGTCAATTCCTGTGAAAAGTCTGGAAAGAATATGGTCGGCAAAAAGCTATAAGCACATGGCCTTGCAGATTTCCTGCATACTAATCACTTCTCCAAGCACCCATCCTTGAACTTAGTACCGATTTAACATAATCTCTACAGATATATCAATGTAACCAAACACAAGACTTCTCGTTTCCTAGTAAACTATACAAGAGTTGCAGATCTGTATATCTAATTGCATATGTTGGGTTGTGGTTATATTTTTCCTTCCACACATATGTAACTACTATCATGAATCTCTTTTGCAAGCTTAGATTGCTTTCTGCTGCAAAGCTGCAACTATAACACCAGGAATCCCATTTTTTTTGCTGCATGGAATAAATGAATCATCATTTAGGGTTTCCTTCTTCGAGGTACTCATGATCAGCTTGTTTTCTTCTGGATTTCATATCTTTTTTGTGTGTTCATGCAAAGCTACAGTTAATTATTTCATCGGTGATGGTACATCATGAATTTCAAATTCAAATGTTGCTGCTTCTTTCAATCAATCATGTACCCTCCTCGCAACTGCAGCTGGAGCATTGCTTACTTAGAAAGGTCCGTGGTGGACGTGGTTTTGTATGTCACGCAAAACAGGTCCCATGACATGCATGCGTTTCAAGCAAGAGATGTTCGGTAACTTTTTGAAGGGGCAGCCCATGCAGGCCACACCAAGCTACAAGTAGAACAGTGCGAGTTTGGAATTTAAAAAATATTTTCCAACTGGTCCAAAGAATTGTATAAAGAATATTGTCTAGGATGTCTATTTTCTAGACATTTTAATTACATGCCTAGAAAATAATTCTAGTGACGAGTAATTGGAACTGGTATAGGGGGATTTTTTTTTTGGAATTCTTTTGTTTGGTCATCCATGGACCACTCCAAAGACAATTTCAGAAATAACTGCTTCATTTTCAAACTTAACTCCTTCATTTCTTTCTTAATAACTGCTTCTTTTTCCTATTAACTTTCTTAATAACTATCTCCCACCTTTCCTAATAATTACCTCCATTTTATAAATTATAACTACCTCACTATTTTTCCCTATCCACCAACATGGATATGAAAAAATAATTTAATGTGCATCCTTTCATGTCCATGAAATGTATATTAATTTAAATTAAATCTGAAATTGACATAAATAATGATGAATTATTGAAAATCATAAATAAAAAAAGTAGTTGATCATCACTCATAATGCGCAGCAACGGGGAGCTAAAATTAGAAAATATACACAGAGTGCCCACCCCTGAGTATTATCCACCACTTATCCATTTTTTTTCCAAGTAAATAAAGGACTCCTAATTAAGACTCCACCCAAACCCTGTGAAGTCACTTCTATATATTTGTTTTCAAACCACATGGAAAAAATATAGGTTGCAATTAATTCACTACAAAATCAAAGCTAATATTTATTAGAAATATGAAAAAGATGCTTAAGAATTCATTATATGGAGATATAACTTCAAATGGTTTTTAGATTTTTTAGAATTTCAATGAATCTTTTTTAATATTTTATTATTTCATAGCATATAAAAAAAACACCCCTTTATCTCAAGTGCTTCAGAAAATATACAAAGAGTGTCACAGTGGTCTTCCCCATGTACTAAGCTCATACAATCCATAGTGTGTACAGACAGATACTCATGTGCATTATGATGATGTGAAGCCTTTAAAAGAGATGCACCTTTGAGACTCACCAGAGGAAACAAAAAAAGATATTGGATTATTTATACTCAACATGTGATTAGTGATATGCAACACAACATCCTTTGGCCAACAGCCAGAGAAACACATTCAACCAGAGGCTACTTCTCTTCCAACTAGTGCTTTCATAAGCCATCCTAAATTCTTTTGGAATTTCAAATGAGTGTGGCTAGTTACAAAATTTTAATATTTTTAAATCTATTTCTTTTGGTTGCACGGGTTTTCAGAGTTTTTCAGATTGGTGTTGGCCGGGCATAGTCATGTGGATTTGGATGAGGTTTCCATCAACTACACATGCATGCTCTATGCATTGAACCTAAATGCCTCACTTGGGAGTGCACCAATGATGGTGGTGAGGATCATATGTGGGTAGGGGGCACAACTTCACAAAATCATCTTGAAAGGGTTGGAATTATTTGTCAGTTCACCTCTGTGGGTATTACATTTTTTGAAACACCTGCCAGTGTACTATGCTCTGTAAGGCTACCTGCAACAACACTGCAATGAACTGCACAGGTTATTACTAGTGTAGAATGGACTTAGGCTCTGAGGGGTTAAACTGGCATTCATCTTTGAAGGTTGAAAACTGAACTCATCATGGAATGGAGTGGAAGGGTTCCAGTCCTGGGTGCAATAGATGTTGAAGTCAGAGATTAGTGCATTATGAGCATCAATTAACAGGTCTTGATGTAAAGATCTACCATGGTTACCTTGAGCTTTTGACCTAGAACCTGAGGCAACAGAGAAGGCAATGTTCACAATATTGGCAATGTGACGATGATGTCTGGACCAGATGTTTCCCGAAAACTTGAAGATATCAAGAAATCCCTGCATGGCAGAGTCCAGGGTTGTCAGCAACTAACTAATAAAGCATGCAAAATGCTTCAATATCAAGTAGATGAAAGCATCAAAGTAGAGAACACAGCACTACAATGACAAAAACATAGAAACACACAACAATTGTACAGAAAAAAATTCATTCATTTCCCAATCTGCAGATTGGAACCAATGCACTTGATCCACAACTGCCAATGAATTGAAAATTCTAGCATAGCTTTTCTGGAGTAAAAAGAAAGAGGCACCTGCATCCTACCTGAGAGCAGGTGCACTCTCAAACTGTTACATTACAACCCTGCTCAGGGTGGAAACACATCCCCGCTTTCCCCATGGGCTGTGTGGGTCAGTCACTGAAGTTGGGAAGTTACCTTCCAAACCAAACCACCCATACAAGCCCCACCCATTTGTTGTGGCAATCTGCAGTGAACTTTGGTAAACACAAAGGTATCAAGTCAACGAGCTAGCCTGATGATCTAGCTTCACCTGTCATCCATAGAAGTCACAAACACTTCTCTGAATGAGAAACAAAACACATGCAAAAGACAAAGAATCTGGCAGCTGGAATATAGATACATCCACATCTATACACAAAATGTGAGACACAATGTTAGATTTTCCTGCCTATAGCAAAATGTTTCCAAAAACTTTTGATTATCATTCTGTTAAGTCAATCTGTGAATATTTGTTCTATGCTATTTGTTCTTCAGATCATCCAGATAGTTATGAGAAGCCCACAATTCATTTTTGTCAGGAAGACCGTGCCAATCAGTGCCACGAAATTTTTGGATGTGCTTAGATCGCTCAAGATTGATTGTGCTCATCCATCTCTTCTGAGATATTATGATCTCTCAATATCATTTCTTGGCCATGAATTTGTGTCTGAAACCGTGATACTGGAGGATCACCGTACTGCAATTACCCCAACCAGTCATGTTCTGCTTAGCTTAACAACAAAGAAAATTTCCTAAGATGTGGTATCTGTTTCCCTATGAAAACCATGATGTGGGTTGTCCCAACTTTCCCAGGAATTCACAGTTCTGAAATTAACCTTGATCTCTTCTGTTGAAGCACCATTTTCAACAACAGGGAGGTCAAAAATTGTATTCACAATAATGGCTTGAAGAGGCATGCACTGCTAAGAATCTGGTACAGCATATGACAGACTTCCAAGCAATCCTATCTTGTGCATCCGCAAGCATCAGGAAAACCAACAATTGCCTCTACATCAAGGGTTTGCGATCCAATCCCTAGAATGTGCAGGAGCTAGAAACATTTTCTGAAGGTGTTAAATAATCCCTGACAGACTGCATTGGCAATGGCTAGACTTGTCAATGCAAGGGCAAAAAGATTACACTGCAGAGGAGTTCACATGGATATTCTTGAACTTTGGAATTGCAGACATACCTCATGAGAACAATGTTGCAGTTTTCTTGGAATACTTCAGCATTTGAGTGATTCAATTTTGGAAAGAAACAGCTGCAGGAAAGTCATACACAAATTGCCCACGTTGCAATACTGACTCCTGAGTCCTGCACAACCAGTGCAAGAAGTCTTAAGGAAATTAACATGACATCAGATTTGATGGGTATGAGAACTACTGGCCAGAGTGAAAGACATACACTGGATTCCACTTCAGGCTGCTTAAAGATAATTTGCAAGATTCAAGAATGTGCTTCCTAAGACTTTAGTTATCTGGTAAATTGCAAGCAGAGAATACTGGGTGAAGACCTGCTTATTATAACCCTAAACCCTAAATTCTGGAGCAGCCTGCAAAAAAGCCAAAACTGGGCCAAAGTAATCACATTACCAGAGAAAATGAAATTTGAAATTGCCAGATTTAGACAAAATGGAATTAAAAGATAAATTATGGTAATTTTAATATTAAAAGGAAAATCAATTTCAGATTTAGAATATAAATATGTATTGGCCAAAATATAGCAGGATTTCCTAAACTTTTCTACTTTCCTCTCCAACTTGTAGCCAAATTTGGCGAAGTCCTTTTGTGGATGATTGCTAGACCACCTGCCTCACAAAATAGGGGAAAAAAACACACCTGGAGTGATTAGCTTTTTCTTTTTGTGAACTTTTGCCAAAATGAAAAAAACAAATATAAAAAGGAATATTCCATCACAATATTCTCATTTTTCTGAAAAATTCACCAAATTTCAATTTGAATTTATTTGTCACAATTGGATCTGATTTTAGTTTGGTAGCATTTTTAGAACTATTTTTTAAAAATATTTAGGTAGGTTATAAAAACCTTTTGCCATTTAATGCTAAATCTCTCAAGGGATGCTAGCCATGACACAACATCAGAAAATTGAAAAAAATATCACTAGTCATGATTCCTATTTTCTACACATTAAAAATTTAGAAAAACGATATTTTTTAAATTTTTACTAAAATATGGATTATTGAACAAATAACGGTTATGGAATGAATGGTTGTGGGCGGAAAAAAAAAAATTAGCAAAATTTCACAACTCGTTGATTTTTCTCAAAAAATGAAAAATACATGCAAATTTTGTGATTTTTTGGATTTGTTTGCCATTTTCGAAATGAAAATAATTAAATTACCCACATCTAGACCTAGGCATTTCTTAGGTTGCCACTCATAGTAGATCCACCCCACTAGGGTAGTTGCCATTTTATGCTAATTAATACTAAGGATCCTGGCCAATGCACTTAATCGAGGAATTTCACCTACAAAAATAAATAAATAAACGGTTAAACATCAGTTTTTAGGTTTATTTGTTTGACCATGCCTTTAGACAACAAGTATGAATTAACTTGACTTTGTTAAATATCTGATTTTATTTTTTTTGTGCAACTTTTGGTTTAGGTGCAATTTTAATGTTTTGTTAAGTAATATTGTAATACCTTGGCAGCTTTGACAGAAATCATAATTTTTTTTAAATGCTAAAAATTTTAATCATTTTTCTCTAAAAAACACAATTTGTGAAAGAAAATTGAAAAATCTTTAGGAATATTTGAGATTTTTCTTAATTGAAATATTCAAATTTAATTAATTATTTGACAAACATTTGCTAAAGCCACCATTGTACTATGGTATATGTTGTTTCAAATATAATAAATAGTTTGATTTGAATAATTCAAATATCAAGGCATGGTAAAGCATGGCAAGACCTTTATATATCGTAATCTTTTATCATTTAACCATAAGTATGGTGATACCTAATTCTAAAATCTAGGCTTCATTTACGGTTTGAATTTTTGTTGAATTTGCAGTGATCAATATTATTTAAAATTCAATATACCCCACACCCTAGGTTCAAAAATTACAAACTTACTTCCATAAAATCTTAGCCTTCATTGAGTGGTTTTTTAAATATAAAAAATGGGTGCAAATATAATGAGCCAACATGATTCCTTAAAAAAAAGATTGCATGTTTTTTTGCTCCAATTTTTTTTTATATGAATAAATTTTGAAAAACAATTTTTGACAATTTGTTATAATAAATGCTTATAGTTGTCCTAGCACATGACATTTTTTTTAATCATTTTTTAATAAATAAAAAAAATTAAAATGTTATGATTCCTTGTAAATTCAATGTTCTATTTACAAAAATAATAACAATTTCAAATCATAACCAAATTTTCATTTTTTATATTTCTTAAGTTTTTTTATAATAAGCTACAACTTTTTTTAACACATCATGTAAATTATACCTCATTTATGTATGCGGTAAAGGACTTTCAAAGTTATAAAATTTTAGATCAACTTTGAAAATTTCTTTGAATTTTTAAAGTTTTAAAATTCCACATATTTTTAAGTATGAATGTTTTTTCAATGTGATTAATAGGTCTTTATCTTTTTAATTTTTTTCCCATCAAAATGTTTTTATTATAAGAGTATTTTTTATAATCCTTTACAAAATTAATTCCTTCTAACACAATAGGTGTCCACTTTCAAAAATCCTATATCAAAACTTAAACTTAAAATTTTTCATTAAATGGATTTTTGGTTTGAATTCCCTAACATTCATATGAATGAAAAAGCAACAACTTATCATGATTTTCATGATTTTAAATGATAAAACATAAATATTTATCTAATTTTGACCTTTTTTTGAGGTGGTTTGACACTCTTTTTGGCTTGTGACCACACTTGAATGTGCCTCAATTTCTCTTATTTTATTGAACATTCAATGACAAAATTGTTCAATATTTAATAACTTTACACCATATGTCTAAACATTACAATATAATATAAATAATGCACCCTTGTTTACTAAGGGCTTTCTAATGATACCAAGTTTATAATACAGGCCACTATGGTTTGGAAAATGTCAATGTGACAAAAAAATAATAATAATCATTTGTATTAATAACAAATATGAAAAGTTTTGGGGGGGGGGGTATTTCAATATTATCACATGGTGGAAAAAAAAAAGTCATTTCTAATAAACACATGATATTATCATATATATAACAAGAAAAATTGCATTTGAAAATATCATAATTTGTTTCAACATTCACATCAAAGATAATAAGCATAGTTATACTAAAACAACTTCAAGCACTGGACTTTAATGAAAATAGTTTGGAAGATGTGCATATAATTCCAAATCATAAAACAAACAATCATTACAATCTAAACTTAAGAGATCACATAAGTAATGAACAAAATGATTCTTGAACATTTTATTTCAAAGTTAGTTGTTGCCCTTCAATTGCCACAAATGTTTTATGAGATCATTTCAAAGATTGTAATGAAAATCATGGTTTTCAATTTGAACGGTGCCTTCAACATAATCTTCAAATGAAAGTCTTGTTTTGAATGTTTTGTTTTATCTCACATCAAATGATGGCTCCAAGTTCAAATTTTGTTCATCTTCTATTGTCATGTTGTGCAACACTACACAAGCTATTAAGATGTCAGTTATGACTTCTCAATCTTGTTATGTACTAAGGTTTGTTACAATCCCAAATTGTGTTTGTAAAACTCTAAAACATCATTCCACATCTTTGTGTAACTTCTTATGCTTTGGCAAAATGTTGTTGTTTTTCACCTTAAGGTTTGTGGATGGTTTACACAAATATAGACCAACAAGGATCAATTCCATCGATTAATGAATAGTAATGAGGATACATGTTGCCATTGACCTCAAAAACCAAATCTATGTTTACACCTTGCAATAAATTAGAATTTAATGGTAATATATCCAACACATTCAAATCATTGCTATCACTTGGTAATCCAAAAATACATGCTAGATACACAAACTTTGATGAGCAACTACTTCTAAAATAATCAACTTGTATTATGAACTGTCATTGCCATGCAATGGGATAATTCTTCCAATGATAATGCATACTTTCTAACAAAGCAAACATGCTAAGGAAACCTTTTTGTGCATTAATCACCATTAATTTTTTTATATCAACTCATGATGGTTATCATAGGTTCTTAATTTCAAAGAATTTTCAAAAAACTTTCACAAATTGTTTCAAGCATTCAATGGTTTTTCTTTCTTTAATCTTGCAACATTTGTCATATGCATCGATGACCAAGGCAAAAGCTAGCATTTTCATTGTGGTTGTACATTTCTAAACGGGAGAAAGATTGACGACCCTACAAGCATCCAACTTATGTAAGAAATAAGAATCATGTGCACACACATTTTGCATGATCTTATAAAACAAAAATCGACACATCCTATAACACCTCCTAAAAAATGATACATTATAAATAGGAATTGGTGTAAATAATCTTGCTAGATTTGTTGGTGACCCATTATCCTCTCTCTTTTTATGTTTGATTTGCACCGATGAACTAACCTTTCATGTCTTCGTTGAGGCGCTTCAAGCTCCATCTAACCTAGTGTTGCATTGACCCAAAAGTCTTATTCTCATCATGTGTCAATTCTCCTCTCAATTAAATAAGTAGTAGGTTTCTCCAGCACTTGATGGTTGACTATATTGCTAGAGAAAACAAAAAGATATGAGTTGTTGTAACGAGAGATGAGAATAAGCTCCTGCAAAGAGTGATGAGAGAAAGTAGAAGGAAAAAAAAATGCGCTATCAATTTAGAGAGACAACATAAAAGACAAAAATGATAAACAATGAGTGGGGCTGTTTGTTGGGCAAACAAGTAAAAACCATTGCCAATCCTTGAAAGTAGCCTACTCAAAGTATAGGGACTGCAGTGCAATCCGAACAGAGAAATGCTCTTAGAGCAGCCCCATCAGAGCTCCGCATGTCAAGACCATTTTTCATATCCAAGTTTAGTTACTTACTTTTTTGCAACCCCGCCCATAAAACTAAAATGGGGCTTGCAGAAAGGTGGAGGACTATTAATAGCAAACCACCTGGATAATCACTACGATTCACCAGTCAAAAACAGGGAGCAGCAATCAAATTCATATATATATTTATTACACTCTTTACTGGTAGGTGCACAACTTTGTTGTACCTTTTACCAACCTCCGAAAACTGTGCAATTTTGCTGGGTCAAAAGTCACAACCATTTTCCTGAACCAAACCCTTGCTATTCCAATAGAGTCAGGGTTTTAGGCTTAGACTTCAACTTACAATAATCACAGCCATGAGATTAGTATTACTGCTGACTTGCTGAGCATGCTTTGCACATCACATGCCACAATGTGGTTATGGCCAAGAATTCCCTAGTTGCAGCTTGAGGCTCCAGCCTTTAACTTTCCCTCTAGCCCTTAACCCCAAAAACAAGGAGCTTCCAGAGGACCTTCCGAAGAAAAAATACCATTAAGATTTGTTGGTAAAACAGAGTGAATTTCTAAACTCCCATTTCTTCTTACATCCTCGCAGATTGAGTTCTGCAAACAGGCCTCAATGCATAAAATACACTTTCTACAGATTCTGGTGCATCTGCCAATCCCCTAATACCCTCGCCAAATAGACACCGAAATATACTCATCCAATTCCATGTGATTCGCTAAAAGCTCTTGGGCATTGAGCATCTCCCAGATCAACAGAAGTATTCTGCTTTACTCTGCCTTACTCTGTCTTGCTGTGCGACTGGAAGAAAAATGCAAAAAAGTATGCGGATACATCCAGAGCGCAAAACTGTAATCTGTGCACTTCCGAACCAGTCTGGTGGAAGCTGATATGTGCACAAAATACGCTCAAAGAATTTGACGGAAACAGTCTATTCTCCACGCTCTTTTAGGGTTTAGATTCAGGTTTTAGGGTTAGGGTTTGGAGCTCTCTCTCTCAATCGTCCAGATTGTGGGCAGAGACAATACCGAGGAAAGGCAGAAGCAGTATTTCGTCGTACGCCAAGGTCTGTCACACAGCTTTTGTGGGTAGAAACAACAAGGTGCGGAAGAATCTGGTGCTTTGAAGAGAGACAGGAAAGCGATGGGTTGGAAGGCAGCTCAGAAGGTGTTCAAGCAATGGAAAATTCTACGAGGTGACAAGGTAGCGATTAGTGGAGCTAGTTACAATCCTCCCATTTCCTGTTTCTTGCTGTTTTTGTATATATCCAGATGAGGGCTGTTGATTTCTGCACGCTGCAGGATGCATGATTCAAGGGATGCAATCAGGTTTTCGCTGCATTTTTCAAGGGCCACCAGCCTTGTGGGATGGAGGCTTTTTGCAGGTGATGGTGATGGCGGGCAAGGATGTGGGGCTTACAGGAACAATACAGAAGGTTATCCGGTCCCAAAATCGCGTTATTGTTGAAGGAAGGAATCTGGTAAGGCGCGTGTTTGGGATTGGGATAGAAATCCAAGTAGGGAAGCTCAGCAAACACATGAGAAGTTTTCTGCTGGGACAAAACTTGTCAATTGAGCCCCCACGGACTTGATAACAGTAATGGTGATTGTAACAAAAGTTGAGGATTTGCATCAGTCATTTTTCTCTCTGTTTGTCTGATTGATGCACCTTTTTGCACTGGCTAGATTGTCATGGCCTTTTGATAATAGAGCTCAAAACTTCTAGAGATTGAAGGAAGAGCTTTAGCTGCATCTTGAAGTAAGACTGGGATATGTTGGCATTGTTGGACATTGTTGTGAGCAGGTCAAGAAACATCTCAAGAGAACAGAGCAGAATCCTGGGGGAATTGTGACAATGGAGGCACCTCTGCATGTCTCGAATGTACAGCTGGTGGATCCTG
>Ga0116231_10010834_pt1 | contig 14391 bp, 12 predicted proteins | sample S1TSphgellanicum_2_FD_89695 | JGI IMG/M metagenome (GOLD analysis project Ga0116231, IMG submission 89695) | Host-associated microbial communities from peat moss isolated from Minnesota, USA - S1T2_Fd - Sphagnum magellanicum MG | ecosystem: Host-associated > Plants > Peat moss > Unclassified... | reverse complement strand
TGCTTTGGAAAAAATACTGTTGTAAGATTCCTTTGAGATTCCTTTTACGGCGCTACATTCTGATGAGAAAAACCATGGAAGTCGCATATTTAGACAATCCGTTCTTGAAGGTCGCAAAAACATTGCATGATTCTAAAAAAAGTCTGCTTTGTCCTCTCTGACCTGTAACCAAATTTGGCTCTTTCCTCTTGTGGATGGTTAATGTCACTGTGGCTACGTCATAGAATTGAAAGGGAAGAAAAATCCTGACCTGCAGTACAGGCGTCTAGATCTTCTTGTCTTTGGAAGTAGTTGAATCGCACCGATGGATTGTCGCTTACATTCTTGGTGACAAGTCGAAGCTCCCCATGTGAATAAGGTCCTTGGACTTTCTGTATCACAGCTCCTCCTTGTGCAGCTGCACTCACATAAGCTGCAGGAACACTGAAGATGGCATTGAATATTCTCGCATCTAATTGTTGCGCGCCGCTGAGACGAGTAGTACTTTGCTGAGTATTGGTATCGTTGTTGGAAGAAGCTGCAGGAGTTGTAATCGACGTCGTGGGGAGTTGGAGCTCGGCTTGCTGCATTTGACCGCTTGCAACTTCGATATAAGTGCCGGCAGTAGTGATGCCCACGACTCGGATAGACGAAATCTCTGCAGGCTCTCTGGTCATCACCCATAACGCATGCATGGAATTGTCGGCCATGGTTTGTCCTACTTCCGTCTGGTTTACAACAACCGGAATGTCGAAGGCGGCTAGTTGCTGAGGAGGTCCGATGCCGCTTAGCATCAACAACTGTGGACTTCCCAAGGATCCGGCTGATAGTATCACCTCACTCTGATCACCCTCTCCGTTTAACATAGCCGTGTGCTCGATGCCATTCAAATCTGTGTACACCACTCCTATTGCTCTCGGATTTCCTCCAGTACCTAAAGCAATTTCACACAGGCAAACACAATAGCATTGAGCAATTGTACGAGCTGTGAAAGATCTGAGTTAAACTGTGATTTACCATACCGTGACATCTGTTTTCTTTATAGAGAACATGTGTTCCAAAAGTTTGTAACATGATGAATTACATATTTTTTCTACGCACATGTAGCTCCCCATTGGAAAGCGACTATCCCACATGCAGCAATAAACAATAAACAAGGCCCTATGTCAGATGGCTTTGCATTAGGCTTTAGGATGACAGCACGCTGTGTGTCATTTGTGATCATAGCAGCCTAGTGGAAAGAGACCCTTTACTTTGATTGAAGAGGACGCGTTGGGTGTTAGCCCAAAGAAGGACAGTGAGCCTATCAGGATTTGCGTATTGGAGAAGATCAGCAGCAGTGTGACGACGACCAGTATTGTCGAAGATAGAACCGCCGACTTTGGTACCGATCAAGTGTTCGAAGGTGCCGCCATTGTCAGGCACCACGCCTACTTCCAACAGTCCAGCTTTGGCGGCAGATTGAAACGTTTGCAATTCGGGTATGACGGCGACCACTGGTGTTACCCATGCATACGACTCGTTCACCAGTCGGCCGTCCCATCCCACGCTTTGCACGTACTCGGGACTGGCGTACGTGAAGAATCCGGCGTTCAAGCAGCTTCCGCCTCCCAGTACGCGAGCTCGCGCGTTGGGAATGCCGTCCTCGGAAACGAAGCTCTGCGATGCCGACGTCGGCGTGTCTAGTGACAAGTCGTTTTGGAAGTTTCGCTCGTCTTCCACTAATGGGTTCCCGTACGGTTTACCTGCAAAAATATAATATATATTTACAGCTCAATAAAAAATTTATTCCAGTAATTCCCACAAACACATCAACAAAATATTTATCATAAATAATTAGTTTGTCCTAAATTTCATCAAAGCCGGATCATCTTAACTTGCAAGGTTTTTTTCCTTCAATTTTGTGATATCAAAAATTTTGAGATTTCTTTTTCCAAAAAAGTAGCAAAATTAGTCAATGAAACTTAAATACATTTATCCAAAATTTTAAAAAATTGAAAAACATTAGTGATGATAATCAAGGGTTTTTCACCCACAATTTTGTGATAATGGAAATTTGGCTATATTTTCCAGAAAAGTAGCAAAATTAGTCAAATTTACATTAGGGAAAAAAAAAAAAACCAAAAAATTCATTCTCAAGAGTAACCTTCCAAAAACTCACAGATACTACAATACCTACCGATCAAAATTAGCAAACTTTTGAAGAAATGTTTAATTATGGCTCAATTTGAATATTTTAGGATTTCAATAATCAAGGATAAGTATGCGAGCGCTCCTGGTATTGTGGCCTGCTTCATGTATGCTGGGTTCAATTCTTCATGTAGCAAAGACACTTAAAATCCAAGATCTAGCTCCAGCTCAAGTGTCATGAGACTTTACAAAAATCTAAGGTCTAGGTGTAGATGTAGCTCCCAAGAATCTTAAACAAATATGATCTAGATCTAACTCTTGGCTAGAGAATTGAAATCTAAGATCTAGATCTAGCCTGCCAAGAGTCTACTTAAAATCTACAGCTTTCATGCAAAGAATCCTTGCATTATTACCAGAAGACTCGAATTATTTAATGCTAAATTAAGTCTACTACTTTTGTGGGTGTAGACATAGAATTACGTGAGCTTAAATTACAATCAGAAACAAGAAGTTTTGTTCACTACTAGTAAAATGAATTTTTGATGCATCTCTACACTCCTGCTGCACGAGCCAGACATTGAAATTCTAGGAGAATCTGAGAGTGATAACAAGAGGCCCACACAATCAACAAAGATGACAATGTGAAATTATCAGAATTTTAGATCTTGGATTCAAATTCGTCTTGCAAGATCAAAACTTCATAGATGTATATTATTGAAACACTTGATTCAAATGCTAAGTGTAATCAACTTACAAACATGTACAGCAAATTATTTTAATTTTGTAACAAAACCTGCAAGTCTAAAATAGAGCATTAATTTGAAATTACACTAAATTACTGAAAGTCTACATATATATTGTACAGCAATTTGATGTTACAACAAATCTAGAAGTTATTGCTGCAAAGCTTGCTTGGATTTTGAAAAAAAGGAGAGTTTTGCAGATTCACCTCCACGTTCCAACAGTAGGACACTGAAATTTTGGGAGAGTGTCGCTGCAAGGGGGCAACCAGCAGTGCCACCGCCAACCACAATGTAGTCATAGGAGCTTGCCATCAATGGAGCTTCAGTTGCATTGGACATAAATGGGTATTGTGGATCTATAACTCCAACCAAAAGGAAAAAACACCAAATTTAAATACTGCTCCTTAGAAAATTTAGTGCCAAAAATTGGGATCAGATTTTTCTGTCCAAAGTTTGTTGATTTTAACAAACACAATAAAATTTCTAGTACAAATGAATTGTAATCTAAATTTTCCTTCAATGATGAGATTAGCTCCAATACTTGCTTTTCTGTTTATTATTAATTGTAGTTTTGTTTTAATCTTGTTTTTGAATAATTACACCTTGTTGCATTGTCCCCACTCTTTAGCTTGAATAAAGAACAACAAATCTCAAAAACACATTATGGAATAAACACCATAAAATGTTTAATAATATGTTTTACAGTACAATAAAATCCTCCAATGTGATTTCTTATAGCACATATGGTTTGCTAATTTTTCATTGTGGTTTTCTTAACCACATATGGTTGCCTAATTACAATATCATGTACACAAAATGATAAAAAGAACCAACAAGATATTAATTAACACCACCATGAGTGGAGAAAGAGACCTGTATAAAGAGGTGATGCAGTGGCATTGGTAAATTGTACAAGACCATGCTCCATGCTATGGTGGAGAATTGTTAAGCCCAGAAGCATGGAATAGATTGACATATGTACAGCTGAATACAGTGCTGGCCTTTTTTTTCTCCCTTGAAGCTCAATTTGCTGCTGCTGTATCCGCCCTGCTTTCATTGATCTAAACACTTGCATTTGCTGCATCTTTTCTCAACCCAAAATTATTCCCCTCGAGATCCTAATATGTGGAAATTAGAAAGAAACCTAACTTAAATAAGCTAGTTGGCATTCCAACAAGGCACAACCCCGCCTTTATGGACATCATCAATATAGACTCTAGGGACAATTCATGATGGAACTTCTCTTGAGGAGCTTCTATATGAGCAAATTATGTGGATCTACACTCTAGTTAGACACACCAAATTTGCATGACCATCTAGTATATGCCCATTTTGCAAAGCATGACCTTACCAACCACTATCCCATCAATATTCAATGATGTTGAAAACTTGCTAACTTGTTACAAGTTCACACACTTTGTTTGTTGTATGATCAGATTTTTGGATGTATGTGACGGGACCATTTTGTTTGGATAGGGTAGTTGCATTGTGCTTTTCCATGTGCTTTGATGGTGTTGTCAATTGTAAATGTAGACAACATATCCAAGCCTGTTGTCATGTGTTTGTAAATATGATTTTTAAAGTAATAATGCATAATGTCTATTGAAAATCTAACTTTCAGAATTCTAACTTGTGCTTTTCTTTCAGTTTTATGATTTAGCATCAATTAAGAGGATCCCAAGAAAGATCTTGCATTAATTACCAACACCTTTTTAAAAAAAAGTATCCTGATTATCAAAATGTGGTGAGAAGAAGATGCTTTAAAACAGAAAATTATGTAACAAAATGACAAAATCAATCAAAATGTGGTGAGAAGAAGATGCTCTAAAACAGAAAATTATGTAACAAATGACAAAATCCTTTTAAAACATCTCTAAATATGGCAAATTTTTTCTTAAAAAATGGGTGCATTATCTTGTAATAGAGAAATTCTCTCTCTCTCTCTTGCATTTGTGCAAAATTTTGCACCAAAAAAAAAGGCTGATCTGAACAAGTCATTTGCATTTGTAAATTTGCAAGATAGATCATTAACAATTGTAGTTTTGGTATAATTTTCTTTCACTTAAAAAATGCTCTGACTTCAGATTCACCACCATTGATGCAATAATTGAATGGTAAATCTTAGCTCAATTGCAAGATATATTTGTTCATAAATCACATTTATTGTGTCTGGAGATGTCACTATGGGAGGTTGAATGTATTATATTAAGTATGTTATGTCAGATATAAATGAATTTATATAGCACTCTTAAAATGATCAAATTGTAACATACCTAAATTTATCATCCTTCCAAAAACTAGTTCGAAAGATTATCATGAATGTACAAGGTGGTGTTATTCTCAAATTTTGTTTTTGAAAAACAACACCCAAAAATGGAGGACTGCAATTTTTAACCCAGTTTCAAAAATCAAAATCACCAATATTGGGGTGTACAATTGTTTTGGAATGAACCCTTGGACACAGTCTCTTAAGACAAGTTCTTTCTTCCCTGTCCTCTCAAACAATACATAGTTGTGTTTTCAGTTGAAAATGAATAATTTCCAGGGAAAAAACTTTCGTTCACTTTGGGCACGACTCATTTCAAGATTAAACCATGAAATTACCTGGTCAGTCTAATGCAGTTTTCTCAGTAGTTTGGAAGGGACTATCACATGGGGATGGATAGTTTAGTTTTCAAGTTTGACTCATTTCAGTTTTCAGAAGCCTTCTTAAGGTTCACTACATTGTATTCTAGCTTGGAAGGATGTTTGTTTTGGATGATGAAGTCATCTCATGCCAAGTTTATCCACTATTTGGTCATCTCAACCATCTTCTCTTGGTCCTTAAAAGTAATGTGGTACAATTCCTCTTCAACTTTTCAGCCCCAACTTCATTTACATTGTCAACTTTGATTCAAAGCTTTCCTTAATTTGATGCATGAAATTTATGATTAACATATTATATATTACATGAAAAATTTAGCCTTACATTACTACCTATACTTTGGGTGTGGCTTGCATTCTAGGGTCCACACTTGGGATTCAAGATGAACTCCAAAGTTAGCACCAAGGCTGAAAATATTCTCCTTATTCCAAAGATACTAATTGAATATGAACTCAATTCAATTCAACTTGCATACAATGTCGTTCAGTATTTTCACAAGATCATTTCATATTTTCCATCAATTGATCATCACTAATAAGGCAAAACAATATGGAGCCCAAGTTCGTTTATGTAAAACTATGTAATTTTCTTGATCACATAATTAAGTAGAATATAATCACATGTTGATATATAATATGATCCATTATGTACATTTAGTGTAAATGTGGAATGAATGAATCGTTATAATTATACATGAAGGCAAATGAATACATATTTGAAAATGTATGCAAGATATGGTAAGTTAATGCAATCAACCAAATTAGAATAAATGTTCATATAGTTTTGATTCATTTGTTTCTTAATTCATGAATATCCTAATTGGGTCCACATACTTAGCTTATAAATTTCTTTCTTGAAACTAAGCCTTAGATTCATATTTGGTGATGAATAAATTATTCACATATGTGTAAAGCTATATGCATACTAAACTACTGGCTAAAGTCCAACATCTAAATAACATTTTCTTTAAAAAAAATTCTTGCAAGTATAATTGGTGGGCATGCATTGTGACGTAAGACAAACTCCAAATGGGTTGTAGCAAATAGTAAGTAGCTTTTGACATTAGACAAGTCTTGTTTGTAACAAGTAATCAAATTTTGGGGATAACTTATCACTGCAAACTCATCTGATGGGCAATATCACACATTTGCATCTGCTCCCAATCTTTCCCTCAAAATTTGTACCCCCATATATCTGCAGACACATAAGCCCATCAGCTTCATCCATAGCCCACACTTCACCTGAGGCTGGCCCTTATTTTGGTAAAGCCCATGGCCTCAAGCTTTACCGAGCCTAAAGCACAAGGAAACTTTTTAAATTTTTTCCTTATGGCACTCACTGAGTATCACAGGAAAAAAACAAAAGCAAAGCCGGGCACTTCAAAATAAAAACATCTTGCAGGCGTTTTTTTTTTTCAAATGCCTGCCCATTGAGGAAGTAAAATTCCATGGACTAAGGTACCCTCCAACTACACTATAAAACTCCACCTTATGCTTGATACTATGAGGAGCCTGCTTGTTTATTATCCTATATAATATAAAGTTCTCTGCAGTTGATCGTCATCTAATTCTTTAGAGGTTTAGGGTTTTCAAGTTTAAGGTTGCAATAGATGTTTAGGGTTTTAGGGTTTAAGGTTTAGGGGTTCTTTCAATGTTTAGGATTTTAGGGTTTAGGATTTAATGTTTAAGATTTTAGGGTTTAAAGTTTAGGGGTTCTTTAGATGTTTAGGAATTGCTCGTTGTGTACAAGAATTAGGGTTTAGGGTTTTTACGGGTTCGGGCTTTGACGTACGTACCTGCCGAGCATCATGCAAGTGGCCTGCGGGTTAGTGCCAGGAGAGAAATTGAAAGTCGAACCGTCGATGACGCGCAGAGCGTCGACACCCATCACGCGATAGTCGGAGTCCACGACTCTGCCCATCACAGCACCGCCATGGTAATGCCAGATGGTGCGAACGGTGTCCCGGCACCACTGATTGATGGAAGCGGTATCGGCAGAATGGTTGTTGGGGAAGCGAAGAGGATAAGTCCGGTTGAGAACTGTTTGCAAAGGACGCAGCGAATCTGGAACAGTTTCATTGTTGTAGAGAAGTTTCGAAAAGCTTCGTGAGTTCATGACGTCCATGATGGTGCGTGTTCCTGCAGTGCAGGCGTCCAGATCTTCCAGTCTTTGGTAGTAGTTGAATCTGACTGAAGGATTGTCGCTCACATTCCCGGTGACTAGTGTTAGCTCGCCATGGGAATAAGGTCCCTGGATCTTTTGCAAGAAAGCTCCTCCTTGTGCAGCTGCGTCGAGATAGTTGACGGGTATTCCGATCACCGCATCTATGATTAGGTTGACGAATTGCTGCAGTAAGCCTGTGCGGCTTTGGCGAGTTATAGTCCTCACAAGAGCTGCGAGGTTTTGTGAAGACATTGTGGACAGCAGCTGAACTATATCTTGTGCTTCACCGCTGGTCACTTCTATGTAGCTGCCTGCTGTAGTAATACCCACCACTTGGATCAAGGAATACTCTACCGGCTTGTTGGTCATGACCCACATCAGGTTCATCGCGTTGTCGGCCATGGTCTTTCCTACTGCTCTCTGGTTCAGGATCACTGGGATGTTGAAAGGTGCTAGTTGCTCAGGTGGTCCGATGCCACTCAACATCAGCAGCTGTGGACTCCCTATTGCACCGGCTGATAGTATCACCTCGCTCTCTGCCGCGCCGTTCTCTCCTCCGGCATTCAATAAAACTGTGTGTTCAGTGCCATTCAAATCTGTGTACACCACTCCTGTTGCTCTTGGGTTCTGTCCATCGCCTACAGAATTCAAATGCACACATATTCCATCATATGGCATGTCACATGAGTTAGTACGATTCTGGCTCTACAGGTCCCGGACTCACTAAGGACATCTTTCCATTAGGTTGCTGATGATGTGATCACAGTAGCTTTCCATTATGTTTTTCCAAATAGCTGAACACCCAGTCATCTCTATTGGTTATAAGATTGACTGATTGCAGGAGCTGTTGACTTGATCTACTGGTTAAGCATTGACCAATGGTAAGACCTGTCAGTCAAACTGTGATTCACCATGTAATGACATCTGTCTTTTTTTGACAACACGTGTTCCCAAAGTTCCTAACATGATTAACTACCCATTTTCAAGTACTTGCACTCGAAGGGAAATCCAACTGTCCTTGCACCAAGAAACAAGGCCCTATGTTATATTAGTGGCTTTCAGTTAAGCGGTTGTGCTCACAATTATACACAGAGAGTGTCACTATGATCATAGCAACCTAATGGAAAGGGACCCTAGGTGGCTCTCATGTGAACTTTGAACTCATGCAGTGCTCAGATGTGCAGGAATGATGCGTGCATAGACTCCAGCAAAATAGAATATAGGCTGACGGCCAGAAGCTTCTTCATGCGTGAGCTCAAGCATCTAGACGACTTACTTTCAGTGAAGAGCACACGTTGAGTGTTGGCCCAAAGGAGCACAGTGATGCGATTAGGATCCGCGTATCGGAGAATGTCAGCAGCAGTGTGACGACGGCCAGAGCTGTCGAAGCTAGAGCCGCCCACTTTGGTACCGATCAGATGTTGGAAAGTCCTTCCATTGTCTGGCACCACGCCTACTTCCAGCAATCCAGCTCTGGCCGCTCGCTGAAAGGTTTGCAGCTCAGGAAGTGCAGCGATCATGGGCGTGACCCATGCGTAGGACTCATTCACAAGCGTGGAATTCCAACCCACGCTCCGGACGTAGTCGGGACTGGCGTAGGAGAAGAACCCAGCGTTCAAGCTGCTTCCGCCACCCAGTACACGAGCTCGCTCATTGGAAATGCCATCCTCCGACACGAAAGTCTGGGAAGCGGATGTCGGAGTGTCGACCGCCAAATCGACCAAAAACTCTCTCTCGTCCTCAACCAGCGGATTCCCGTATGGCGTCCCTGACATATAATCATCATGTGCATGCATCCCCACGAATGAATGTGAAGAACTCTCTGAGAAAAGAAACTTCAATTCCTAGTGTAATATTTGGAGAAACCAAACAAGTACAATAAAATAGACATTGGAAAGAAAATTCAATTCTTAATGTAATATTATTTGGAGATTCAGACAAAAAAAAATCAATAAAAGAGACAATGAAAAGAAAATTCAATTCCTAGTATAATATTCAGTGCACCCAAAGCAAAAGAAGTACAAAAAAGTAGACAATGCAAAGAAAATTCACTTCCTAGAATATTTGAAAGACCTAAGAACTTAGACGTATAATAGAATAGGCAAATTGCCTTGTTAGGATTGAATCTAAAATAATTAGGATTGAATACAAAGTAGTAAGGAAATTCATCATAAAATTATTGAACATTGAATGTTTTGGTGGGAGAAAATTGAACTTATTCTTACTCTATTTGAAGGATCAAAGAAGAATAAATAATATCAAAGTAGACAATGAAATTGACTCTTAGGGTTGGAGATAACGTAACAAGAAAATGAGGCCTAAAACAAGATCATGATAGTTGAATCTAGTCCTGCATTTTGTGAATGTCCCTCACCATTGGATTTTCCCATTGTAAAGCACAAGGGATTGTAATCATGAACTTAAACAGACATAGATCATGAGGCATAGAAGGGAAGGGTTTCACCTTCTCTTTGAAAGTGAGACAGATCTTACACCTATAAGTAGGCATACTTTCTTCCCTCTCTTAAGTCGACTAGAAGTAAGATCCATCCTCTTTGCTATAGGAGGGATATTCACGGATCTAAGGTGCCTTCCATATGCACTGAGAAATTTCTCAGAGTGCTTTATGTACGCAGAAATCCTTCAGTAATTGTGCACAAATTCAAAATTTTCAACTTACAATAGTTGCACTAGATTAGAGGTGCACACAGCCCAAAATCTCAAGAAAATCCAACCCAAATTATCTGCTCAAGGACTGCTCACCACCTAGTACTACCAATTTTATAAATAAGCAAGGACAAATAATTCTTTGTCCTGTTTACATAATTAATAAGTTTCAAAATACTATCTCCCAAGCAGTGATTTTTTTTTGTGACAAAAATTTGTCATTTGGCTTTTAGTCCCAAGCAACATGGTCAAGGGAACTTTTTGGAAAATTTTCAAAAAAAATCATCTCATTTCAAGGATGAAAGTTAAGAAATCACCAAGATTTTTAGAGGATTTGGGCAGATTTTCATTTTTCTTCTTTTGGAACTGGTGTATTCACCTAATAGCTTCTAATGGTTGGCCAACATGTAATAGGATTACTAGATTTCTTACCTTCATTATTTGTCTTGTAGCCAGATTTGTCTAAATCCTCTTGTGACTTATTGCCACTTTTGGTGCAACCTCAGAAAATTGAAAAAAAAACAGACACTGCTTCCAAGGAAAGGGGTTCCCAGAATCTGTAGAGAGTGACACCTCAGTACAAAGAAGGGATGAATTTTTTTTGTTTTCTGGAAACATTTTTCCCCCCCAAAAGATTGGGAAAAGATTGGATTGTTTGGTTTTCCACTGTAATTTCGACTAACTTTGCTAAGTTTTGGAAAAAGAAATTTGCCAAATTATCGATATCACGAAATTGGAAAACAAAACCCTGGATGAGATCCAGTTCAAGAACAAAACCAAATTTCAAACAACAAGCCAATGGGATTCATTGGAACTTTAGTTTGAAGAAATGGATTAAAAAAAGGGATCCAGCTGCAATCCGAGCATGAGATCAAACTTGAAACCACTACAAGCTCAACATGGGTCCAGGGATGTTAAGGAGTGGTGTTTCTTCACCTCCACGCTCCAAGAGTAGGACAGTGAAATTCTGGGAGAGAGTGGCAGCAAGGGGACAACCAGTAGCACCACCACCCACAACAATGTAGTCATAAGCAGGTATTCTTGTGATAGCTGCTGCATTAGTGGCGTTAAACATAAATGGATACCTTGGATCTGCAACCCCCACATACACATGCAAATCATGGACAACACAATAATATATTAGAAAATCTTGCAGAAATTGAAGTTACATAATTCTACACTCAGAGGAAAAAAAAATTCTGAAATGATCTCCATATTCAGACAATAGATTCTGGCAAGTCACAAAAATATAGCAGGATTCTTAAATTTTTCTACTTTCCGCTCTCACCTGATCTGTAGCCATGAAATTTTGGCTTGTTCCTCTTGTTAATGATAGCCAGTGTGGCTACATCACAAAATTGAGGGAAAGAAAAATCCCTAGTCATCTTAACTAGGCAACTTGAATTCTACTTCTGATCAAGTCCAGAATCCTCAAATTGTCAGTGTAATTAGCTCAAGCCAAGCATACTTTAGATGATGGCTAATCAATCAGTCAATGTCAGTGTAGTGTTTTTTCCTTCAATTTTCTCATGTTGCTCCAAAAGTGGTGAACAGGCACAAGAGGATTTAGCCAAATCTGGCTACAATATAAATAGAGAAGTAGAAAATCTAGGAATTTTATTCCGTGCTCGTGAACCACTAGAACCTATTAGCTAAATATAGCGATTTCAGAAGAAAGATATTTTTTTGAAAAATTCCTCGAAATGTGGCAATTTTATTTTGGAAATTTTCCAAAAAGTTTCCTTGACCATGATCAGGAATCTTTTTTTTAGCAAAATGGCAAATTTTTGCCACAAAAGAAATTGCTGGTCAATGTAGCTACTTGCTACCACCAGTGTTTCTGTTTGTGGCCAACTTTCTCATTTTGGCAATAAATAAAAAAAGGCCAGCGTCGTAGATACAAAGGCTTTTTTTGGGAAAAAAATTGAATTCACAATATTTAGACAATAGGTTCTAGCATGTTGCCAAAATAGAGCACAATTCATAAGCTTCTCTAGTTTCCTCTCTGACCTGTAGCCAAATTTGGCTAATTCCTCATCTGGATGATTGCCAACCCGCCTACCTCACAGATTTGAGCAAAAAAAACTACTGACCCTCACAGCTTGAATTTTACTTCTGATAAATCCACAAGCCTCCAATTCTCCTTGTAAAAACTGCAGCTTTCCCTTCATGTTGATCATGCATTTGAACTGTGGATTTCCAGACATATAAAAAAAATTCCAAAATTATCCAACTAAAACATATGCATGTGGCATAATTATTAGTCACAATTTGGATTACTAAACCCAACTAATCAACACAAGCCAAAATATCATCCTTCAAAAATCCTCATATAAATATAGACCTATTACCTAAGGGCCAAAATCCTTTAAGCTACTATACTCTATAATGAATCTAAACACAATATACTTGCCTTGGTAGGCAAGGCCAAAAATTTTGTAACTGAAATTCATATAGTACAGCATCTATAGACATATATGGATAGTATAGATAGATGTATGTGTCTAATTTACCTCTGTAAATGCGGCCCCCAGCAGCACTAGCAAACTGTAGTACTTCATGCTCCAATATTGCTAGAACCGCAATGCCCAAAATCAAGTAATAGTAAAGTATCGCCGACTTCCTTTGTCCCAACCATGTTATGACCCTGAATCCCTCTCTCTTAATAATCTGCGGTACACTCTGCATCTTCATCTTGTTTAGCTTGTCCTTTAGACATCTTGAAAGAGTGAAAGAGTTTAAGGTATTGAACTTGTGTGTGCTAATGACATCAGTTTTCATTTCCAAATTTCACCAAACTTCATGACATGGTGTTTCATCATGGTGGCCAACTAGACTAGAGCATGATGATAGAAAAGAGACACCATATTCACAATGACTACCCCTTTGCACCCACCAATTGATTAATTGGTTGTTGTATTTATAAGTTGCTCACATTTTTTTCATGTCATGATTTGGTAATTTTGATGGCTCATATATATGTAAATCATTGGCAAGAGTTGTAGCATATGTGCTCCAAGTTTTGGGCATAGATTCAAATATGGTGGGAAAAAGTTTTAGTTCTGGGTAAATGCATTTGAATACAAGTGTAAAATTTGATTTTGATGTGTAGTTTTTGTCAACTCACTCTGGTCCATTGGTGGTCGGTTAAGAGTAACAACTCATGGAATGCAAAGGGGACTTGGTACAAAAATTGTTTGTGGACTTAATTTTGGGGTTATGTGACATTGATAATCGACATCAAAGCCACAATCACATCATTAATATGACTATGAATACACCTGCCCTAAGCAAATAATTTCTCATACATCCTACATACATTGAACATGCTCATTTTAAATTGCAATTGAAGGACAAGGATACCAGGAAATCACATATTTTGTTTACTTGTACCATTTAAACAGTACAACATATTAAGAAAAACCTCTCAAATGCTGTTAAAACTTGTGAAGATCAACCCTAGAAATGCAAGTAAGTTGTGTGAAAGTCCACACTGAAAAATAGGTTTAGGGTTTGAGAACTGTACACTTGTTCAAGGAATTTGTGTAATTAAGGTTTAAGGGTTAATTTATTTATATATTTTTTGAAGGGATCTAATGTCTTAAATGACCAAATTTGTGCAGGAACTTGATAAGCTCATCCATGTGTCAAAAATTCTTTATTTTTATTCTTCGAAAATAGTTGTGGTCCCAATAGTTGTGAGTCATGACGATGAGGATTTTTTGCAGCATTGTAATGTTTACTTCACTTTGAGAATTGTTCTTTGCTTGCTGAGGATCATGCTTAACCTTAAGCCCACTTTAGATTAGGAGTTGAGGCCAAAAAATCTTGGGGCCAATAATGAGAAAATTGAACATTTCTTGGCTCATTGCTTCACCCTAGGCTATTAATAAAATGTTATTTGTTTGGGGGTCAATGAGTTCATATGTAACCTTATTCAGGTTAAAATGTAAGGACCAAGGCTTCAACCCCTCATTATGCTTTTTTTTTTTTTTTATCATTTTTTTTTTCTTTTTCGTTTGTTTTTTTTTTTATAAAACAAAATTGAAAAACAAAAAAAAGATT
>Ga0116231_10010833_pt1 | contig 14392 bp, 12 predicted proteins | sample S1TSphgellanicum_2_FD_89695 | JGI IMG/M metagenome (GOLD analysis project Ga0116231, IMG submission 89695) | Host-associated microbial communities from peat moss isolated from Minnesota, USA - S1T2_Fd - Sphagnum magellanicum MG | ecosystem: Host-associated > Plants > Peat moss > Unclassified... | reverse complement strand
GCAGGTGATATATTGAACATGATGGGAGTCATCCCCCTACTCTCAACTCTTCTGAGATGGCTGGTCTGCTGAACACCTCTTCCTGTGCACCAGCCAACTTAGAAGCAGGTGACTCTGAAGAGATTGCACAACTTGATGAACTCCTCCTAATGTCTGATCTGCAATGTGTAGGTCAACTTGGTGCTCTTGTGCACTATTGGCTTTATCAGACAGCTCAGAAGTTGGGATTGTTCCATCATCTGCTTCTTAAGCTTTTTCATGGACTTTTATATTATGTTTCATATTTCTGTGTGCATCTTTGATTCATGGAAAATTCTATTTGTGATTTCAAGCAAAGGGGGTTCAAAGGCATAAGAAGAAGAATTTGGGACTCTGGGATCTTCGTGTGCAGCTTTTGTAATTTTGGGTTTTTTTTTTTCTTTTCTTTTCATTTGATTCATTTGCAGGCCTTGTAGAGCAGTGTGTCTGAAATGTTGGGTAGATTGATAATCACTGGCATCTGATCACAGGTTAATCTTCTTGTTGGATGTCTGCAGATGACGAATCTGTCGGAGATCAATTCAAGGGACTATTAGCACTCCAGGAGAAAGGCTCATCAGATTCATGTAGGTGCAGAATCCAAGAGAAGGAGCTTGCTTCCTGCACCTACTGAAGTACCTGATCCCTCATGGCAGGTAGTACCTCATGTTGGCACCTGTTGTTACCTCAGCTTAATACATGCTTCCTACCTGTATGAAATTCCTGATGATCTTGGCTCACTCCTGAGAATACCTATTGAACTCACGGGTAAGTACTATCACAGAATAAAAAATCCACCTTCACTTGTTCTGTTATCGATTGCAATGGGTTTGCAGACAAGTTTACAATCGGCACCAATGATGGGTGGGAGGTTGCATCCTCAATGTCAGTGTTGTTCAAACCTTGCTTGTCTGACCAGTCAGCTCTGAAGGAATTGACTGTAAAGTTTGGAGGTGAAATTACTTTCATTAGTGTCTGCACTCTCCAAACCTTCCTGAGTCCAGACAAAAGTTGTACCCGCAGCAGATTGGAGCTTGCATGACCTGGATGATATTGTCGCTGCTAGTGGAGCAGCTGCAGGTGTTGATTGGATTTTTCACTTAGGTGTACAGTTGCGGAAAGACTGCAGTTGATGCAGGATGATTGTTTTTTTCCCTTAGCCTGCAAGTTGTTGTAAGTTGAGAAAAACAAAATGGTTTTCAAGTATTTGTGGCGTTGAGTTGTATCGGAAGGGATATTTCTTGCTGGGAGAAGATCTCAAAGGAGGTCTGATTCCACACCAAGGGATGAATCACTTCCTGCTGCAAATGCTGATTGCAGAAGAGGTGGGAACAAGGGTACAGCCAAGCTCTCTGTGAGCAGGAGTTACGAGTAGTACGAGTAGTAGACTGAGTCCTCATTCTCTCCATGATGAACCGGGGGAGCTTAAGAATCTGACAATCAGTAGTAATATGGAATGGGCTTTAGGAAGTGAGGAAGAAGGGAAGAAAAGGAAGCAGCAAGGTCAGGACCGCTAGGCTTAGAGAGAACATATCGAGAAGAAAATCAGCCCAAGAGTGAACAGAAACCTGAGACTGCTCTGGACTATACTCGCAAGTTTGCAGTCACTGCCCCTTGCAGTAAGTATTTCCCAGACTTCTTGAATCATGGACTTGTGATATCTGATTTGCATCAAATTCTTAGAGATTCCTTTGGCAGTGACTCTTTTGAATTTGAAGAAGTTCTGGGCATTCTGCACAACTGCAGTTTATGATTTGGGTGCATTTGATGTGTATTTGTGCTTCTGAACACCATTTGCACCTTCTAGTATTCAAGGGATTCAAGGAGTGACTGCTCTGGAGCAGATTCTTATTGTTGCGCACCAGAGCATGTCATTGATTGTGTTAACCCTAATGTTTCACAAATTTTTGTTGAAAATCTGGCGAGTACAAAACCAACAAAAAACACTTATTGACCATAATTCTGCTCTCATACTTTAGTTGGAATGTGCATGTATTTGTAATACAGTGATGCATTTGAGCATTGAATGATTTCGATATATCATTACATGGTTTTTTCCCTTGTATTTCATCTTTTAATTTCTTCATCTTTCCATAAATTCAATTTTTCACTCATCTTTTCCCACATCTCAACTAGAATTGTCGTTTGACCCTCATTGCAGAAATTTGAGATGGTAAATAGTTCAATTTTCCCCTTGTGGCCATGTGGGACTTCCTCACAGGCCCCTTGTGAACGATTTGCAAAGAAATAATTGTTACATTGAAGACAATGACATTCAGGTACCTAAATTCTGTACTATTTGTTGAAAAGACTTGTAATGGCAAAGTCCAACAAGTAGATGGAGGCCCAAACTTGAATCCAAAATTTGAGCAAATGTTCCATATACAGGGGAAGAAGGTATAATAGTCCGCTCACAAAACTAGTCTCAAATACATTTCACAGGGGATTTTCCATGACAGGGAAATGTGATACCACCGTGGATTTTACAGGGGATTTTGCTAGTTTTGACAAAACTCCTGTTCAGGCCAGATTTGAGCTAATGATCCAGTTTGATCAGCTTTGGTGTCCACACTTTGCTATTTGTGCTGGTGATGACCTCAAGGTTTGATGGTGTTACCAAGTGCCTAGGAAGTGTAAGATCAGGTGGCAGGCTGACCGGGTTGAGGTGTTGAGTGTTGACCCGGTTTTGGTTTGCTCGACTTTGTTCTCCTTGTTCTGCAATGCATTTGTTTTAAAAAAGTTTGTGCCAAAGAAAAAAGAAAAAGAAAAAGTTGCTTTCACTGCTGGTCCTGACTAAGTGGGGTACTGCCTACAGCTTGTGAGTAGGGTCTACAGTTCTGTTAAAAAGTAACCCTGACTGCTTTCTCCTGACATTGCGACATATACCCATCGCCACACCACAAGTACGGGACTCCGCAATTTTTGCCATGATTAATATTACTTCAAGAGAGGCTGGAATTATTTTGAGTGTCACACTGATCATGCAAAGACTCAGGACGCCCAGTGTTTCTCTTTGTCAATTTTGTGACTTAGCTGAAGTGGCAGTGATTCACGGGGAGATTTAGCTAGATAAATATGATAGTAAAAATTTGAAACATCCTTCTATCTTTTGGCTATCTACTTGAACAATGTGTGAAAATCTGGGAAAACTTCTTAAATTTTGGTCGAATTTCTGATTTGTTGAAAATCCCAGAAGGCACTTGATTTTAGCACTTTTAATTTTCAATATATCTTTTTGGCTATACATAGCCAGCAAAAAAAGCTGCTCAGGAGTGGCATGTGAATCGAACTAGAATCTTGCTGTTGTTGTAGTTTACGTGAATGTAGACAACTTTTAGCTCGTTTTGTGAAGATTCACATGTGCGCCATGTCTTGTAGTATAGAGGTATGCGAACTGCATGATTCCCTACGATCGATAGGACGCTTGCAGAGGCTTCATCAGTGTTATTTTTTCTGGCAAATTATCATCAGATTTCTACTTTTAAAAAACCCTGTCTAACAATACTAAGGGGCAAAAGAGAGGGGATTTCACTGAAAATCGCCTAAAAGCGACAGAAAATTGTGTTTTTTGGGGGAGCGTGTTGTCACATTTATGTGTACTGGCTGCAGTTTTAAGAGTTGCTTGAAATAGGGGGAAAACAGTGTCGCCAACCTGACAAAATCTGTCTGAATGTGCCTAGGGATGCTCGCCACCCTAGCTCCATCAGGAAGTCGAAAAAAAAACACTGATCTGCAGGTACAATTTAGTGTATTATGCAGTATGAATTTGTGTTCATCGGGATGTCTGTCGACGAGTCGTCGACTGATGCTAGCACTACTCCCTGCACTAGCTGCAGTCCCGAGTGGACGGACATTTATTGTGTATATAGATCTATATATATTCTTCAGCATGTCGTCGATAGGCGCGCCTGTTGTCTACACTCAGCATGATAGAAAAGATGCAACACTCATGTGTTTGCAAATGATTAGTACTATTGCTGATCGTGTCCCGACGTTACACGACTTGGACAATCTCGGCAGCAGCTTCCAGCTCCTCCCCGATGCCGGATACCCTGCAAGCACTACAGAAGATCACCCATCGAGCAGTGTGTTTGTGAGAACATATTCAAGGTCAGCAGCTGATAGATCATGATTGTGCCACCAAAGTGCTGTTCACACTTGGTCGTAATGACAATCGTGACAGAGCTTTAACCATCCATATCCAGATTACGGAGATTCCTCATGATCTAGAGTCGCGTATGCAAATGATGGTCCTTTTTAAGTAGGGATAGAGGAGGAGGAAATACGTACTTTTGGGCGGTAATGGTCAGACGACCGGCATTAAGGTTTGCTATCTTGGCACGCTGAGGCTGCATGATTAACTCACCCCAAAAGAATAAGATTAAGGAAGTCCAGTGAACTGGCCGCCTCCTCCGCCGCCGCCACAGTTGCCACACTGACCCTGACATCCGCTCCCACAGTAAGCATCAGTGCATCCGCAGAACCCAAACTGGCTACAACACTCGCCACCAGGACACGGATTGCTAGCGCTACACTCCCCTGGTGCGCTTCCACCACCACAGTTGCCGCATTGACTCCGACATCCACTCCCACAGTAAGCATCAGTGCATCCGCAGAACCCAAACTGGCTACAACACTCGCCACCAGGACACGGATTGCTACCACTGCAGTCCTGAGCCACCGCGAATGCTACTGCACTCGAGACCACAACAAAAGTCATCAACAAAAGTTGAGCCTTCATCTTCCCCATCCCCATGAGCTGCAACAGGGAGATTCAAACAACAACAACAACAACACTGGATGCACAAAAACACGAGCTGATCAGGCCTCAGGAATTCTGGACATCCAAAAATCGAACTCCAGATCTAGCCTCAACCAGGAACAAATCCCCACAAGAGCAAACTTCTTGAGAAGTGAAGAATGAGTTGAGAGTGAGTAGGCTTTGTTGCGTTATACCCGTGACCCATCACTAACAATTAGCAGATCCTGTTTAAATATTTAAATTTTGTTTCAATAATGGATGATATATGTCCCACAGACTCCTTTGAACATTTCAAAATTTTGACACTTAAGAATAAATTATATACGAGGTACAGTTTGAGAACTAACCTAGTCCCGTGGTCAAACTGAGAACATCGCAAACAAGCCACTTGCAACCCTAAGGAGATGAGGGTATCACAAAAGAACATCCCTTTGCAATGTGGATTCGGCAACATATAATTTTTTTTCAATATATAATTTTGCTCATCCTTATCAGCTGCATGATGGGTGCTTCTGAAGCTTTAATTTTGTCTGCTCATGTCACCCAGTGACTTCTTTTATTTTGGGCAATTTTTTTTGCAGATTTTCGACCTCCAAAACTTAAATGATATATATATATGTATTCTGTCCCAAATTCACAGTTTTTTTTTTTCCTTCGAGAAAAAATCCCCACTTATTAAGACACAGGTAAATTAGTTTTGGGGCAGCTTTTCACAAATTTTCTACATTCTGGACATATGGTTTCTGCTTGGCAAGTTTTTGTTGCCAAATTTCCACCTTGAAAATGAGATTAAAACCTAAACAAACGAATTTTTTTAGTGAAGAGAAATGGCACAAATTCCAGAGATTTTGAAAGAAATTTTTTTTCCCACATCACCAGATTTAGTTAGTAATAGACCTGTTCAAGTACTGATTGGAAGAGGAGGCAATAGAAAGAAGAGTCTGGGATTGCAATTGGGGAACGTCCCCCACATGGATCACAAAGCACAAAGGAGAACAAAATGACTAGGAAAGGTGCTTTTCAAATATAGTAGGAAAATTTTGCAGATTGATTGACGCACCAGTGTTTACTATTTATTGTTTACAATTTTACGTCCGTTTGGGACCAGAGAGTCCATTAGACGAAAGGTAGATCATGGAGGACATATTGTCTTTTGGTACTGGCAGCATGCCACAAATTTGGCCACGACGACCGTGTTCGTAGTCTACATGAGTTCAGCAAGAGTGCTTGTGTGGATGAGGGGTAAGGTCGAACAAAAGCATTCCCTAACTTTCTATGTATTTGGATAGATAAGGAGCAAGTGCTTTTCATCCTCTACCTTCCCCAAGTCACAGCTTCGACAAAGCCTCTCTGTGTATGGCACGCCCTTCCATGCACCTAGCACTGCTTCAAGCTGTGCATTACCACATCGAAACCGGGCCAGAGCTTTCCATAGTTAGACACAGTTGATGTCACACAAGTATCTTTCACTTTTATACGACATACCCTTGAAATGCAAGTATTTTGTTTGCACGCTGGTCCCAATTTCGCGGTTGGTAAAGAGCTTTTCAATGAAAGCCAATCGCATATTATCCTTCACCCTTTTTACATTCAACATTGTGTGGGGAAAACCTGGAATGGGTGGGGTCCCAACCTCTTAGTTGATTGGGCCTCTCGCTGTAGATCTACCACCAACTAGCTTACACTAGCCTTGCTAGATAGGTCGGATGTATGTGCGTTGACCTAGGAATTATTCCCAACGATAGTTTAGTAGTCCCCACCTGGAACGCACGAGTCGCTGCAAACTGAAGTGTCATTTCCAGCGGTGATTAAGTCGGAGGTAGAAAACCTGCCACCTTTGGGGCTGATTCTGGAGTAGCCAATTTTTCACAGATCCAGCCTAACGTTTTTTTCCTACAATAAGCATAGCGAGCTGAGTTTCCCATGCCTTTCCTAAGATGTGATCTTTAATGACCGTGTTCACATGATTATAGTACAACAATGTTTGTCCCCATGCAAAGTGTTCAAAGGGGAATCTGCCAAGCGTCATAAGTGTCACAAGCATCATTTGACGCCGACAATTCGTCATCACACATGAGCGGCAGCTAAACAGTTGTACTTTAAAGCATTATTCAGTGGCACGTGCAATGAAGGATCATTACTTAATCCCTCTATCATCCATTAAATCATCCCATAGTGCAATTGAAGAATTGCATTGCAATTAGGTTATGAGGGATGTTGGGCGACGATTTTCATTCTTTTTCTTTTCTTGAGAACCATTAGTTTCAAGACTTTAAAAACCGCCTCACATCTTTTAAAAAAATGTTAATATCCGCCCCAAGTTTCACATTGCTCTAAATTTAAAAATCATTGATTTTCAAGCAGATCAATCTCATTAAAAAAGCCCAATTATCAAGATCATTGGATTTGAACCCAAGACCTCTTAGAAAAAAGGAGAGCTTATATCACTAAACAACACCTACCATCGCATGTGCAATCCTTGAGGGCTTGAGGTTTTTATAAATTTCAAAAGATTGTCTAATTTTGAAATAAATCATTTTAAATTGAATGAAACTTCAAGCCTCTCACACATGTGCTAGGATTTTGAATTCTTATGGTAGTGCTCTTGCTCCTACATAATGGCACATTTGTTCACTTTCATGCTCCTCCCCTTAGTAGTTTTATTCATTCTCCTGCTACCCCCTTTTGATCTTGTGCACAATGTTCACTTCATGTTCATTATAGTGTAGTGACGGTCCTCCCTTGTGTTCATGTTCTTCCCCCTTATTGATGGAGCTGCTACCTTTTTAATTGTCTTCATTTTCCTGGTTTGTGGTGTAGGGGTTTGGAGCTTCTATAGCATTATAAGTTTTCATGTTTTTTTATAGTATTTCTCTTCTCTTTTCTAGTATTTTGCTTGCTGTGTTCACTATCTTATTATTTGTCATCTTGATGTCCTTTGTACTCCCCACCCCCCCCACTATGTTATGTTTTTTTATAATATTATCTTCTTTTTTGTTCCCTTATCATCTTATCTTCATATTCTTTTTATAATTCGTTGATTTCTTCTTTGTCACCACTCCTTGTCATGTTTGTGTTGTGTGTGTGTGTGTGTGTTTTTTTTTTGATTCTTCCCTTAGTGGTGTTCGAATGTTCTTCCTATTTGGAGTAAAACCATGGTTAGGTCAAAAGTGACTCACCTTTGACATTTGAAAAGTCCACATCTTACACATTAAGATTCTTGCACTTTTAATAATTATTAGATTATAAATATTATAATTCTCTTTTATGCATTTAATCAAAAGTACATAGATTATTTTATAAATATCATTATACAAGGGATTGGTTCAAAACTCCATGTGAAAGGTTAAATATTTCAATATGAAATGGACCATAAATAATAAAAAAATAGAATAAATTCATAGCATTTTAAATAATAAAAATCCAAAAAATTGTGTTGGGAAGATTTCAATGCATAATTTATTTTTAAAATTTCATTTGATGGTAACTTATTATCGAAATTCTCTTTTGATGTTATTATAAAAAAATTTCATTGTTGGTAAATGTAGCAACATAATTTTTTTGTGAATGACAATGCTTTTATGGATCAAACCTATAAAATTTTAGATATTTTCCTTTGATTCAAAAATAGGGTCATCTAGGTTTTCTATTAGACTTTTAACTGACTTCAATCCTTTCACTTTTGTGGCTTTAAGGCTCTTTGGCATGTCCACATAATATTGATGTTTTGGCTACTCTAAGTCATTAGCAACAATTCACCAAATTTTGTAGTCTTAGTTATGATTGTTATCATTAGGAAAAATCATGGTTTAATTTTGATCAAAGAATTTGGTTTTAAAAGACACAATTTGGATATCCATCAAAAGACCTTATTATCATTTTATACATATTGACTTTGACATGTTTATTGTGACTAAGTGGTCATTTTGACTAACAAAACAAGGAACCATTTGATTAGTCAAGTAATGGACCATTTGTATAGCAAACCAATGAATGGTTTGGCTCATAAAATATTTGTAATCATTTTTTTAATTATTTTCAAAAATATTGTTTTTGTGGTAGGTAAATATAGGTGGCAATAGGTCATTAAAAAGGTACATGTATTTATGTAGTAGGTAAGTAAATAGTAGCTTAACATTACAAGAATTCATGGTTTAAAAAAGATATTTAACTTGATTATCTTGTCCATTTGGTTATGAATTTGATCAATTTGACTAAAGATCCATGTTTGTTATAATTACATGTGTCTTTTGGCTTGTTCAATTGAATAAAATGACATTTTTTTCAGTTACTTGGTCAATGTGACATTTTAATCAAATACATGACAAAAAATGAAAATTTCTATTATAAAAATATTAGAGTTGTATAATTTATTTTAGTTTTCACTTGATGTTTTGTTTAGACAATGATTGTTTCAAAGATTTGCTTAATATCTAGTGCCCAATTAGTGTGATCTTATTTGGTTCATTATAATTATTCGTAACCATAACCCTATTTTTATTTTATTTTCTAAATGTTATATTTTGAAAGGTTTGAAGAACAAAACATTTAGGGATTGTAGAACATGGAAATTGTGTGAAAGCATGATGTGTTCAAATGAAGTCATGTTAATATAGACCAAAGTAGTTGAAACCACTACCTAATATATTTCATATTTTAAAGTGAAAATTTAAGTTGGTGTTGAAATTTTGGATTTATTTATATAAGGGTGCATTTTAATTAAAACAAGCCAAAAGTGCCCACTTGACCAAATCCTTATAAAAGGTGGGTAGTTTAATGAAAATGATATGGTAAAAAATGATTGGTCATTTAGGGAAAATATTTTTAAAATCATGATTTACATGTCAATTGATTCATTTTTAATACATATGACTTAAGAAAATATTACCTTATATTATTATGTAATAGTGTATTTTACAAAATTCCCATAAATATGTCATTGAATTTTTTATTTGATGGATTTCAAAGAATCTATTAAATAATAAAAGCAAGCATTGCACACATTTGAACATGCTTTTGGGTATTCCATATTGATTAGATTCATTTCAAAGTTTTCCAATGTTTTCATTAATACATTAAAAAGAACATTGTGAAAGTTCAACACCAATTTAATTTACAAGTTGAAACCAAAAAAAAAACTTTGTTATGTGATACTTGGCTCAATTTAATAAAAATGCACCCATAACAACATTCATAATAAATAATAGGAACATGTGAATAAATTTGAAATCAACATAATGAATTAAAAATACCAAACTTTTTTTTTAAATAGTTGTAATTTATAATCCTTTGAGCAATTTTAAAGAAGAAAAACACTTATTACAATGTCTTGAAAAGATTTGAAGATGACATTTTTTTGCAACTTTTCAATACAAACCTTAACATGATAATATAAAATGAATTTAAAGATATTTTGAGGAATATTTTGAGAATATAAACACAAATTAAATAGTCACTTAAAGGGGCACCTTTGGCTCATTATATTGTGGTTTCAAACTTCATATTTAATCCAAATTGTTGGTTTACTCTATTATTTCTAATGTAACACATTGTGACCATGCCCATTTAGAATAAGTAAATGATGATTGGGTGAAAGATATCATTTGAAATCAACCTTTTAAAAATAAAAATGAAAATCTTTTGGTAGATTTTAAAAGAGGTCAATGTCCATGCCTTCTTTTACATTACATATAATTTGTAATTTTTGATGTGGTCATCATGTAGTTTTCCACGCATTAATATGTAAAAGGCTATTAAAACCTTCAAACTATAATAACACCATAATTCTTAGTCAATCATTCCTTGGTCTTGGCGATGATGTAGTGAACCCAGTTGTGAACCTCATTTTGCCAAAACTCCTACACTAAATTGTCTTCTTGCATGTGAATTTCCAATTTCATATGAATTCTAAATGTGACTTACTTTGTAATTGTGTTGAATGTACAATGTTTACAAGTTTTGGTAGAATGAACACAATGAGATTGATTAGTTACCCCTTGTGCTTTAGAAATTTTGAGACCTTTTGCTAGATGAATATGAACAATTTAAGTTAAAATCCAAGCATCCACTATTGCATCCTCCTTGTCTATGGTACATCTCCTTAGTTGATTTCCTAAATTGTGTCTTGTAATCAAATGATAAAAAAAAGGAGGTTTAAGATTTCAAAACATATGAATTTGCAACAATTATATTCATCAACACAATCTTAATTTAAATCTTCATTTTCCCATTATCTTTGCAATTTATGATTTAGATACACCACCTACCTTGATTGTAGAAAAACACAAGCTAATCAAGCTTGAAAAATTATAGGGATAAAAAATAAAAACTTTTAATGTTATAACTTCCATGAGAAACAAAATCCTATGAGATTGGGCAAAAATAGAGCAAATTTGTCAAGCTAGAAAGTTGAAAAATGAATGTTACCAAATGGGATTAGGGCACTCCAATTTAAAATTTTACCCACCACTTAGTTACAATTGACATTTTTTGTTGAAATATTCAATTCTACCACCAAAAATTAATTGAAAATTTATGTCAAAATATTAATCATACTAGTAAAAACATCTAAATTTTTTATCAATTTTTTTTTGGGGGACAAACTAAGGGTCTCGCATTTCCATTTTGAATATTCTAAAATTTCAACAACCAAAAATAAATATACAAGTTGCACTAAATTCTTACAATAGAAATTGGTAACCTAGCAATCAATTTGAGAACATAAGGTTGGTAACGAAATTAATGTATCACAAAAGAATATGGCCATTTTTTAATGTGGATTTGGTAACATATATTATAATAATTTTAATTTAAAATTAAAAAAATCCTTGTTAGTTGATAAGTCATTCTACCACTTTCATTTTTTTCCTCATGTTATTGGCTTCAATTACTTTCATTTTTGTGGTGATTTTTTTGCAAACATTCAACCCAAAAATGAAAAAGGCAACGTCTTTTTTGTTGTAGATTCCATGATTTTTTGAGGAAAAAACTCCGATTTTTTAATAAGTTTTTAAATTCTGATTCTACAGCTATAACTTCTTTTTTTCCTGAGTCATGTCCAATATTTTTTGTAACAAATCTTCACAAAGTTTTGCCTTCAAAAATTGCAAAGGAATATTTTCATGAAAATTTTCAAGTTTTTGGAAAAAAAATTGAAAACATTTTAGGAATTTTATTTTTCAGATTACAAATCATACACAAGTTTTTATTTTGGAGGAATATTTCTATTGGTTGGACTAAATGATTTTCTTTTTGGTGAATTGGTTTTTCAACTTTCAACCTAAAAATTGTGATTTTGATCTATACATGAATTCTCATGGAAAAAATGGGAAAATTCCCTAGATTTCAAAAAAATAATTCCATACACCAAATTTCATAATAGGTTGTATTAGATAATGAAGAATAATGTGCATGGATCTTGTTTTAAAAGAAGCTTTTATACTTTGTTTATAGCCAAATTTGGCAACAACAATTTCTAGATGATTATCATTTCCTCTCCATCAAAAGAATTGAAAAACAACACAACTTTATACAAATTTCTAGAATTGTGTTGCGAATTATTTTTAAATCCTTTTTTGGATGATCACTAAGGTTGTTACATTAGAAAATTGAAACTAATAAAAATAAATCCTCATCTCCTCATTGCAATTTCCTTTTTCTTCAATTCTTTTCCCTTTAGTTTCTATATTTTAATGGTTATAATCTATTTATTAAAGAAGGTAGTTTGTTTATGTTAAAGAAGGATATTGGGGTGCGCTTTTGGTATTGTTTGAAAGTGCTTGCTGAGAAGGTGGTTTTGTAATGTTTTGACTTAAGGTGTGGGAAATATTGAATCATGAATAATGTTCAGATGAATTAGGTAACAAGTTCACCATTCAGCCAACATCAGAAGCCACACTCTCTCTCTATGTAGGTTGTTTGTTTGTTTTGTTTGTCACTTAGATCTCCTAAACAATGTTGCCCCCATTGCGCACTTGGTGTCATTTAAAAGCCCTCAATGAGTAGGATGTATCAAGGTGCATCAAGGTGTGAGAGTGATCAAATATTGAATAATGTGCCAAAGAAAATTAAACAAAAGTAAATTTTAGAATTTTATACAAATTGGGGTGTGCCTTTGCTACTATTGGAAAGCCCTCAATGAGTGGGATTTCTTGAGGCAATTTTCTAAATTCTAGACCTATGGTGCAACATATTTGTAATGTTAAGAATCATTTCTAAAGAGAAATTAGTGGGGTGACAAACTTGGGTCAATGGCACATTCCGCACAAGTCTACACTGTATGCAATATGTGCAAGGTACATACATTTGCATGAGAGAAGCTCCACAAGTTGGCAAGACTTGTTGGAGTGTGTGCGATGTCTACTTACTACAAGGAGACCTTACATTTTGGCCATGAAATGGTCAAAATTTTGAGCACAAGTATCATGTGGTATTGACCAGGCATCACACATGAGGGGTAGGGATAAGCTCTTGGTTGGGCTGTACAAATAAATAAATAGATAAATAAAGCCTTACAAGCATGGGTAACCATTGTTTAAAAGGACACACCACCAGCACCAGGCTGATATGAATTTTTAAAAATAGGGTTCATTACCAGGACCATGCTGGTAGTTTAAAACTTGATAGTTCATATCAGACCAACACTCCAATACTGGTTGAACCATGCATCTAAAACGACATGCATTGTGACATTGTGATGAAATGGATTATGTGTAAATAGTTAAATTGTCAGACACATTATTCTATGTTCGATAGCACCACAAGTCTGGTTCAAAGGACATTGAATACCCTGTGACACTCACTGGCCCAGTGACAGTGTAATGCCTCGCATGGTTGTGTGTAGGTTTGATGATATTTTGCTAAAAATACAAAAATCAAATGCAAAAGAAGTTCTTGCTGTGGTAAATTTCATTAAGGAGGCTAATGATGAAACCCCAGTAAACTTCATTAAACAAAGCACCAGCCAAGGGGGAAATGAAGGACAAAAGAGAGGACCCCAGTCCCAGCCAAAAGAGCACAAACACAAAGTGGGTCATAAGGGGGCAAATGAGCAAATTATGTTCCAGAGCCCCCACTGGTGGTGACAATCATATCAGAGAGGGAAAGGGAAGAGAAACCTGAAAGCATAATGAGCATAGAAGAACCCTCACATGTGACAACAATGTGCCTCAAAATAGAGGCAGCTTGCACTTTGTGACTAATGGTAGGTACTGTTTCTTGTCTTACTGGAGTGCTGAGTTCAGGACAAGCTTTAACTTTTTTTATGATGGAGGATATCCATTGCGCCCTGCACATAGGCTATGTTGGTGTGCAGCCAAATAGAGGTCGATAATCAAATTTCCTTTTAATCCAAGGCAAATCTGATGATAGATTTTTGACAAGCTACGCAGGCAGGTAGACAAATAGAGGTAATAATCATCTTCAAATACAAGGCAAACCTGATTATAGATTTCTGACTGCTAGTAACCTTGCAATGAATCACTTATTACCGAATGTTCAATAGTTGACTATTATGCTCAGACATTTTGAAGAACCTGAGCAGTTAGGGGTAAATATTATGTTCCAAAATGAGAAATTGAGGAAAAGTTATTAGGAGACTTCTGATTAGTGTTG
>Ga0116231_10010832_pt1 | contig 14392 bp, 8 predicted proteins | sample S1TSphgellanicum_2_FD_89695 | JGI IMG/M metagenome (GOLD analysis project Ga0116231, IMG submission 89695) | Host-associated microbial communities from peat moss isolated from Minnesota, USA - S1T2_Fd - Sphagnum magellanicum MG | ecosystem: Host-associated > Plants > Peat moss > Unclassified... | reverse complement strand
TATAGAGCATCTTGAGGGTTTCATCCTTCTACCGAGAGAAGGTGGCGAGCTGCAGAATTTTTTCAGAACTTTTGACTGGAAATTCCAGCTCAAGAACTTGAAGAATTCCCCCACTGGATCAGCACAAGTTGGCGCATCGGTGGTGGGAGGAATGTTTGCGGTAGCAGCAATGAGTTGTTGAGGAGAAAGGTTTACTAAGGTACGTACTGGGTCTAGATTATTGGGCATAGTCCCATGATGTGCAATTGCAGCTTGCAATGCAACTTGAGAGGCGGTGACGATGGCTGTGGCATAAGCTGGATTGGGAATTTGGGTGAAACCCAAAATCCTTGTAGAATGTTGCTTGTAGACATCCAATGCCTCATAGTGCACATAACGGGCCAATTGTTTGAATGCAAATGCCTCAATGTAATTAGCCCCATACTTGAGCTCCAATTCACAAACCACAGTTGACAAAGTTGCCTTGAACTCCCTCAAAGAAATGGTACTTCGCCTTTCGCTGAACTTCTCAATTCTCCTAGAGGAACTGCTAACCTCCGTGGTGTATATGGGTGTAGAGGTTATGGTTTGGAGCGGAATATATGGTGATGGTGTGAGAGCAGGTGCAACAACAGGTGCACCCCATTGATTAACCCCTCCAAATGGACTATAATGTACCGTTGATGTAGTGTAACCTGAACCTGAATTCTTGGTAGGAGTTATATCAGATGACGGTGGTGCTGTATATGCTTGATGGTACCATCGTGAAAATCATGAGCTTAAAGAAATCAGCTCAAAGGATTGCTTGTTACTTCGTAGCTGATACATGGGCTCTAGCTGAGCGGTAGTGTTTTCATCATCCAAGGACACGGTGTTGTCCCATGCCCCAAAATTTTGTGATAATACATAGCACTAGCTACAAAATTTTAACACAATGTACGGTTTGAAGAATATAGTGCATTGTTGGGAATGACCTGCAATAGACAAACATCTCACGGAGGTTAAACGAACGTCCAACGAAGGTTGGACAAAGGTCGGACGGAAGTCAAACAAACATCGGATGGAAAGGTAGGACAACAAAATGGTAGGACACAGGACAATAGAATGGTAGGACGTATGACGTAAGATGACAAAACTGCAGGACGACAAGGCGTAGGACGAAAGTTGGATGGACATCGGACAAAAGTCCGACGAAAGTCCAACAAATGTCAAATGAACTGAGGTTAGCTGCCGCCGCTATGATGGCGACGTTGTAGTGATGGCGACACTACGACGATGGCAACATTGCGACACTACAGCTCACAATGGTGCGCTACAATGCTATAGCGATGGTAACGCTGTAGTGATGACGACACTACGGTGCTACAACTCACAACGTTGGGCTGCAGCACACGACGACGCTACAAACTCGTGTCACGGGAACGCTGCAAGCTCACATTGCGGCAACAACGTTGCTTTGCAGCGATGGCAAGTGGTGCTACACTGTTCTACAACAATGGTGGGCGCCGCTGCCTAAATTTTTGTTTTTTTTTACTCGATAGCCACCACAAGAGGGCGCGTTTCTACACGTGAAAGAAAGAGAAAATGAAAGAGAAAAAGAGGGGGAGGTTTGAAACTTGTTCAAGGATCCCAACTTTGTTAGTTGGCAGGAATGTAATAATGCAAGCTCCCTCCGATAACAACACAAGTTCCTTCCAACAATAGCAACATTAAGAACAAAAACTCAATAATTCAAAGGCAAAAGAAATTTGCCACTTTCAACATTAAGCAACAAATAGTAGAGTTTTTCTAGAATTGAATGAAAGAAAGAATTGAATTGCAAAGAAAGAAGAACATGTAATGTATGTAGATAGTGGCTGTGCAATGGCCATGGTGAGCATCTAGAAATCCTATCTGATTATGGAAGAAATTTTCCTGACAAAGGAATTCTAGAAAAACTAAAAAAGAAAAAAGGGGCTTGGCCTTTTATACAACAGCCAACAAACTGAAACCCTAAGTACCTAAAATAATGTATAGTCACCTAAGACTGTATATTAACTATAAAAGTGCACATGGGCATGCCTGTAACTGACCATCATGTATGAGGCCATGTACGGGCATGACACATTTCTAATTGCATTCTAAGGCCTTTTGTAATCACTCTTGACATATATTAATAGGTTCAAATATTAGTTGTTTCAAAATCTATTTGATCAACAAGTTTTGTGTATTTCAAAAACCAATTGGGATTTCTTCAAAAACAACATAAGTAATCAAAAAGTTTTTAAACATAACTAATATTCAACAACTAAAACATTATCAAAAAACAAACAAGATTCTAAAAAAACTATTTCAAATATCATAAAAATAATTTTAGAAAATTATATGGCAAATTTCTACCTACAAATTTTGTCCAAAACCAAAGATTGCAAATGCAAATGTTCACAATTCCAATCCATTACATGGTCACCAAATGTTAAGGGTGTTTTCTATTCCTTCAAATTAACAAAATTATTTTCTACTTCACAAAATTTGACTTGCATACAAACATTAACATGTGTGTTCTTATTCAAATTTAAAAACAAGAAATAGAAACATAAAAATGTTTATTTACAAATACATAAATTACAAAAGGAAATCTAAAATGGTTCCAAAAATTAAATTAAAAAAACTAAATTAAATTAAACTATTTAATTTTCGTCAAATCCTACTACTTATACCAAAACATGGTGTTGTTTTAAATTAAACAATCACTAGCTGGAATAACAATTAAGTGATTCAAAATTAAATTGAAGTAGTTATTGGCCACAAGTTGAACAATGGACCTATTCTGTCCATACACCGATTATTTTAACAGACCTATTATTAGTTGATTTAACATACCTATTATCAATTAACTTAACAAACCGGTTACTTGTTGCCTATTAATAACTTAACAATTTTCAAAATGATAATGTTTCATTGGTTATTTGTTGGTAATAACTAGTTACTATTCATAATTAGTGAAATTTTGGGTTAACAAAGCAACAAAAACGTGTGCACAACTAAAAATAAAGATGATGCAACGAAAGAAAAAAATATTCAAAACAAAAAGATGATGCAAATGATAACAAAAATGAACAAACCTTGGTAGTTTCCAAATATAAATTCACCTACATCATGGGATCTACTTTTGCCAAAAAAAAAAAAAAAAAACCATGCAATCCATTTTCAGTGAAAGTAATGCATGATATTTTTTGCTTTCACTATTATAATTCACGATTTTTTTACTTGAATTTCTAGTAAAAAAACCCAAAAATGACATGTTAAAAAAATTTAGCTTATTAATATAAACAAGTCGATTTTGACCTACCAACGTGATCAGGTAGTCAATTTGGACCATGTCATTTTTATTGACAAAATGACAAACTATTTGATTAAGTAAATAGTGAACCATTTAACTAAATCAAATATATACCTAAATTAAAATAAATTTTTGGACTATTATTTTTAAAATTAATAAGTAGGTAGGTAGATGTTAACTTAAACTAACCTAGCCTAACCTACCTAACCTAACCTCATCAAATTACCTTAGTCTAACCTACTTACTTCAGCCCTTTAAGCATGCACATAGGTTGTAAGTATAAAGAATTGAACCCCAAACTTCCACAATGATAATTTAAGTCCTTACTAATGGACTACACCATTAAAAGTGATCAACTTTTGTCAAGTTTTTATTCACATGTTTATTTCACATCATTAAACATAGTGGTTAAACTTAGGTGATAATTAATGGCTAAAATTAGGTTAAACATAATGGTTAAATCAATTGGTTAAACATGGTGGTTAAATTTAGTAGCCAACTTAATGCTTAATTTAAATGTTTAATGTAATCGTTAAACATAATGGTTAAACCTAGTTGATAAATTTCATGGTTAAACTTCGATTAAACCTAGTGGTTAAATCTAATGCCTAAACATAATGACAAAACCTTGGTTAAACATAATGACTAAACTTTGGTTAAACATAATGGCCAAACATAGGCTAAACTTAATTGACTAAATTTAATGGTTAAATATAATGATTAAAATTTGGTTTAGAATAGAGGTTAAACACAAGCTAAATTTAATGGTTAAACATAATAGCTAAACCTTAGTTAAATTTAGTGGGTAAATATAAACATAACAATTAAACCTAATGGCTATACCTAGTGATTAAATTCAAGTTAAACCTAACAATTCAAATTTGGGTAAATCTAATGGTTAAATTTAATGGCTACACCTAATGACTACACCCAGTGGTTAAACTTATGTAGGTAAGTGGGTGGATAGGTAGGTAGGTTATATGAAGGTGAAATATAGGTAAGTATGTAAATACACAAATGAGAAGGTAAATAAGTGAGTAGGTAGGTAAGTAGTAGGTGTGTGGGTAATAAGTGGTAAATAGATGGATGAATAGTTAGGAGGTAGATACATAAGGTAATAAGCCATGTCACATCTAATTAAAAATCACTGGCCATCTTGATTAAATGTTCCACTAAACAAAAAACCATTGATCATTTTGATTAAAGATCATTGGCCATATTGACTAAATGTTCAACTTGATCAAAGACCATTACTCATTTTGATTAAAAATCATTGGCCATATTGACTAAATGTTCAACTTGATCAAAGACCATTGCTCATTTTGATTAAAGATCATTGGCCATATTGACTAAATGTTCAACTTGATCAAAGACCATTGCTCATTTTGATTAAAGATCATTGGCCATATTGACTAAATGTTCAACTTGACTATATGTATTTAGTGAAATAAACTACCATAATTGAGTTGATCAATTAAAAAATACATGTGTTATTCAAGCCCCTAACCTTTAATCAAAATGGACATGTCCATTATTATAAATTAATCAACTTGAACCTCTTAAAAAATCATGATTTGTAATAGTGTTTTCGTGGAATAATGCAAACCATGGGATGATAAAATCCAAAACATATCCGACGATGAAAACATGATGACAAATAAATGTTCTTGAATCTTATGATTTGAAAAAAACAAACAACCTTTTACATAGGTGAAGGGCTTGCGGATGGGACCTTCCAAATTTTTAACCCCAACCTTTGGCCTCTTAGCTTTAGGTGGGATCTCAAATTCAGAAGGTCCCATATGCAGGCTCTTTTTCTATACATAAAGCCCAACTATAAAACATTTTAAATTTGAAATGTTCTTCTGATCAATCTCTTAGTTGAGGAACTTTCATGCTTATAAGGTTTTGTTAACTCAAGTTTTCATTTTATGTATATAGTAACCAATTGTTATCAATTGGTGACCGGTCAAGCATTATCATTTTGAAAACTTGTTAAGTTCTTATGAAGCAAATAGGTTATCGGTGTGTTAAGTTAACTGGTAATAGGTGTGTTAGCATAACCGGTTATTGACATAACATGTTTGGAATCAACCTGTGACTAATAGATACTATAGTTCAAATTTGAAATCCTTGATAGTTGTATTTGCTAGTTGATTCAAAACAACATTATGTTATGCTATAAATAAGGAGGATTTTAAAATGATGAACAAAAAGAATTAAATCAAGTATAAGTTTTCTTCTTTGTAATTTTGAGTTTTGAATCCATTATGGACTTTTGCCCTTTGTTAATAAACATCTTCATGTTTATGATTATATTCTTTCTTGATTTCAGATTTTAAAAATATAAAAAAACATGTTGATGTTTGTAAGCAAGATCAAATTTGCAAATTAGAAAATTAGTATTGTTTTGAGAGAATAGAAAAAAAAACCCTTAACAAATTCCTCTTATTACACTGTGAAAATGACAACAATGCTTTATGACATGAAAGAACTTTTGGTTCCAATTCTTTTAGAGTTTTTGGAATCAAATAACCCATTTATTTAGAAAACCTTCAAATAACAAGTAATTATCATGAAAGAACTACATTTTTATAAAATATTATTTAACCGATTTTAAGTGATTTGAAAACTACTATGGTATATCAAAATTAATTATTAGATTTTTTGATTTATATATCAAGATCAGTTCTTTAATTGTTTGAAAATCAAATATATAACCTTGAAAATCAATGGGTATTTAATGCCATTTATAATAATTACCTAACATGAATGTGAACCCCTTTAGTGACATGTAAATGATAGTTTGTTCAAGCTTCAAAGCCTCAAACTTGAAACCCTATTTAATGGCACCCCCTTTCACATGTTTGACCACCCTCAAGGCTGACACAAAACAAGATGGTGAAGTTTTTTTTTATAAAGAAATGTTGTGTGGGTGGTAGCAAATTTTTCATTTTCCAATTCAAGTGTTGTCAACCAATAATTTACACATTGTTGATTGGGAGAAATGTCATGATTCTTGCATGGCTAGTTGCTTGGAGAACTTGTAGTTTCATGTCTCATGTGTGCAAGTCCACCTTTTGAAATATATGAAGTTGTTGGGATGGTGTGATGTGGTGCAAATGTTTTCAAACTTGTGATCAACTAACCATATCCACCCCTAGGATCCATGGATTAAATAATACTCAGCAATTAATAATGGGTTTAGAAGGTTGTTCAAGTTTATAGATAAATGAGACTATACAAAATAGAAACCAATTTTCTTTTTGCTAAAGTTAATAGTTGAATGAAAACAACAAAAACCCAAAATGCACGCAATCTATGTATGGATTAAAACATTATTCCATTTATTAATTGACCTTTGTTATAGTAGGTTCGTTCACACTCAATATGTGAATCTCTCCCAAAATTAAGACCACACTTTTTTTTTCTAGTTCCTTCTATCTACCTAAATGAGATGTCAATGCAAGGATGAAGATCAATTGACCGTATGATGGGTGAAAATGGCTAACCAAATGAAATGATGTTTTATGGAGCTAATGTGACCCCAAGCAATTTATGCTTCAGTTGAAATTAATTTTATATGAATTGAATCCATTTGATTAGATGAACTCCATATATAATTATGTGCATTTGGGATGGAAGTCATATGATCCAAGAGGAAAATTCCTTGTATTGGGTGAATGAAAACAATCACATGAGATTTCATGCTATTTCAAAATGAAATAAATTTCATTCATGGAATATCATTTAGAAAATCATGTAGGTTTAAAGATGATTGGCACTAATGCACCATCACCAAAATGGAAGAAAAAAAAAGGCTGTTTTGGCTACAAACCCACATTTGGAGTACAAATCTTTAATTAACATTTCTATATTCACAAACTAAAGACTAAATACATAAAATCAGGCTATTGTTATGATTGTTTTCCTCAGTAGTTCATTTTGAAAATTCATGAAATTTTAGCGATCAAAGTTCATCTATTGAAAATTCATGAATGATATTGTAGTACCTTCACCATTTCGGCATAAATTAAATCATTTTTTGTTTTGTCAAAATTTTGAAAAATTAGTTATTATTTGTGTTAAAATTTCAATAACCGATGACTCAACAGATGGGATTTCACTCACCCGTAACCAATGATTACTCAGATGTCTGGGATGAATGCCGTTGTTGATGTCTGTCTGCCGAACCCGATGCACTCGTCTGGCTGACCCAGTATTCACAGATACAGGTTGTAATCTGAGACCTCTCCGCCAATGGGTGACACCATGCCACCCGTTTCTGGAGACAAAAACTGGTTATGAACATATTGAGAGCAAATTGAAATGTTCAAAGTTCAAATTTCATGTTTCTTTTATGTCCATTTTCATGAATGATGAGGACTCGAAGTCAAGTTAATTATATGATTTTCAGAAATGTTAAGTTTTTCAAAAAATTATTTCTTTCAAATCACAAAATATTGTGAAGGAAAACATTGAATCTTTAGTAAGGATATTTCATTTGTTGAAGGGAATAGTTTTTTAATAATTATTTATTTATTTGATGAACATGTGTTGAAATGGCCAAGGCAATATGATATAATTTTTAGCACAATAATTTTTTGAAATTTTCAAAATTGAAATTTTAGCACAATAATTTGGCCTGGCCAGATTTCTATATATGGTTCAAGTAGGGTGGTAGCCAAAGAAAAATTATTTTACAAAATAATTACTTTCATTATTTAGCTTGTGACCAAATTTGGCTAAATTTTCGTGTGTATCCATCGCCACTTTGTTGGCCCCCCTACACAATAATTTGGCCACAGGGTTACTTAGTGCAAGCTATCCTTTTAGGTTTCGAGGGTTTGAAGGCCATTGCAAGCAAGCAAGCTGATGACGTTCAATCAAGAATTGTCCCATCAAGAAATGCGTAGGTGCTGGAGGTGCGAGAGAGATTGATTGCATTTGGGTCGGATGCTCGAGAGGGAATTGCACGTGGGTCTACTTGGGATGATGCTCCTGGATTGTGAGGAGCGAGAAAAAATGCCACACTTCCACAAAGTTCATTTCAAAAATAGTTGGGAGAGCAATCATGGTGAGGGATGCCAATCGCTTTCATCACTTTGAAGGTGGTATTTGTTCTTGCATGGACTACTGGTGATGCCAGTAATCTGTCTAGTCAATCACAATATCAAAGTTCATTTTGTTTACAATAGCATGTCTACTGGTATTGTAACACAGTCAAAGTTCAACATCCTTATCAGATGTGGTACCAATGAAAAGGTGGCCATGGAATAATAAAATCAAATGTGGTTTTAAACTTCAACCTTGAAGTTCATATTCGTAAGAGAATGACAATAGATCAACAAAAGTTGAAAAAGGAAAATGGGTAAAGAAAAGGGGTTATGATGTTCTAGATTTCTATTTTTCATATAGCCTTTAGGTATTTGCGCTCCATGGTGGATCTTCTATGGATTCCACATTTTGATTTCTGTAACAAAGGGGGAGGTTTCATGAGTCCAAGACATTTTATGTAGAGAGCCAAATCCATCAACAACCTAGTTCTCAACTTACCCTTAATGAAAATTAATGTAGAGAAAACCACCTATCATCTCCTACATTACCCAACACCATAGCCATAGATAGTTCATTCAAACTAAAACCATTTTGACAATTCATCAATGATGAGTTGGTTCTTGCTTAACATTGCACTGCATCCTAACACATGGATTACAATCATTTCATCTAGACTTGATTCATACATACTCAATTCTCCTTGTAAAGAATCGGATGATTGTTATGGCTACAAAAAGAAATTTTGGCAAGAAAGCAACCCACTTTGAATCATCCAAGAACAACACAAATGTTAAGTCTTTGTAGGTTGGAAAAACCCTCTCTCTCACACACACATACACACCTGGTGCTGAATCAAACAAGTTAGCCTAGTAAATCTTTCAGTGAGCAAAGGCGCTGATTGGGGATTTCATCATCACAGCACCGGAGGAAGATAATCGACTCAACGATGAGAGAGACAAACTATAATAATACAAACCTTTGAGACCCCCAAATCAGGCCTCAACATTTCAGGCAACTGGAACAACCACCTCAAATAATAAAGGAATTTGAAGTCCATTCTTTGAAATAGCAGCATAAGGTAAAATCATCAGGCGCACACAAACAAATCTTCACACAATCTTCCAAACCAGCCCAATCTCATGAAAATCTTTTTTGCTTCTCTAGCTAGATCACTAACCAAACTCTGCATGCAAACTCTCCAATTCTAAGTAGCTAGCTAAGCTTCTTGATCAAACACTCTCGCTTGCTCCGCTCGCTCGCTCTATTGAAGAAGCAACAAGACAGGGTGGCTCAGCTACTTACTGTACAAATTTGAATGAGCCTCAACCCTGGGGGCCACCGAGTTTCCTGCTCCTGAAATTCCCTTCAATCCTTAGACTTTTCTCCTTCCCAAGGACTCAGGAAACCCCCCAGCCCCCCTCCACCCCATGTTTTGTTGCACGCACACATGGAACTTTTTTTTTTTGGTTGAAGCCAGGAAAAACCAACATCCCATAAAATTACACATGTATCCAAAAATATCACATAATCTTGTTTTTTGGATATGATATTTTTGGTTTTGTTTTGTCAGCTAATTAGGCGGCATGCCAGATTGAGAATGACCCATATGAGGCGGCAGCTGTTGTTGTTGCTGCTGCCACATTTGCTGCATGGGTTGTTGCTGAGGAATGTAGGATCGCTGCTGCTGTTGCTGCTGTTGCTGCTGGTGATGATACAAGGATGATGGATCCACACCCACACCCATGCTTGGCCTTGCAAGCATCATACCTGAGCCCATCATGGCTGGAGAACCGCCACCACCACCCATGGGAGGTTGTTGTTGCTGCACGACGGTAACAGGACCACCAGCACCCTGTAGTGAACCAGCTGCTTGTGGCATATAATACACACCCTCATAACTTACAGGGCTACCGATTGGCATAATGCCACGAGGGATGCCAAGTCCATCTTCCTTGTTGAGTTCATCTCGAGGCACAATGTCCACCAGAAAGTCGAAGATATCAGTCCGTGTAATGGCAGCTGCAATGTCATTTTTCTGCAACGTTCTCCGCTTGTTCTCTTCGGTGTGAATCCATGAGCGCAACGTGAGCTCCAAGATGAACATCTCGCATGCCTTGGCAAACAATACAGGCGCTTCTGCTGATATCATTCTCACATCCTCATCTGCTTTCATAATTTTCTTGATCCGTGCAAGCGGCAACTGATGATTCTTGAAGTCACTCACCTGTCAATCAACAAACCACCCATCAACACAAATTTTGATACATCAAAACCAAAACCAAAATCTAAAACCCATCCTCCTTTCCACACTCATCAAATCCAACACTAGTTAAGACTTTCATGTAACTTCTTCAACCTTCAAAGCCAGGGCTAACAATTATCCCATTTGAACACATAATATGTGGACCGGCAAAATTCCTAACCCCTAGCCAAAAAATTACCATATAGTTGTGTTAGTGGTGCCATACAAAGGATTTTCCAATTAAGGTTTCAATTTTTTTCCCCCTTCAAATCCATGTGTTGTAATTAAAAAGACATGTAAAATTGCATGCAATTTCTGTCTTAAGTATTTATTTATTTATTATACCAGGAGATAAAATTCACAAGTGAAATTAGCAGGCCTACTTGCAGGATTCTGCCTTGCTAGGACCCACACCCCCCAAGCACACCAGTCTCCTGGACCTGCAACTCAAAGAAAAAAGCAAAGGGTTTGGACTCTTCAACAGACAAAAAAAACACCAGCAAAAATTTTCAATTCTGGGCTCGGTGCTTTTTGCAGTCCAGAATATATGCATGTTCAAAGGACCTCATCAGCCTCGATCATGTGTAAGTAGGTAGGTATATTGGATTCAAATCAGTAAAGCAATGATCGAGTTTTACTTAGATCTGAATCCCAATGACCAAGACCTTCAGCAGCAAAAATCCCGCATTCTTTCTTTCCAATTACTTGAACATCTGTATTTTTAGACCCTAGCATCTTATAATTTGCGACAGTCAATTTCACCCCCCCCAAAATACAAGTTGTTGTTGTTGTTTGTCTTTCAAAGGTTTACTACTGTTGGTGGCTAAGCAAATTTGAACTTGATAGTTTCTTTTGGAGAAGATTTACACATATGGGTTGTTTCATTTGCCAATGAATTTTCCCCCCTTTGATTCAGCACACAAAAAGAGAGAGAGAGAGAGAGAGAGAGGAGTTGGGAAGAAGGTCAGAGAAAAAAAGAAAAACTCTACCTGGTCACAAGAAATTCCAAGAAACTCTTCATCTTTCAAGAATCATGTTAGCAACTATGTTACAATGCATAGTTGCTCTCTCTTGCTCTCTTGCTCCCTCCTTTGTAAAGCACTGGCAGAAATTTCCTAGTGTATTTATAGGGTGCCTTATGCAGCAAAAAATTTCCTCTGCAGAAAAATGCAGGGCATTTTGAAAAGTGAAATGCTTTGCTCCCACTGACGTTTCATTTTCCAAAATGCCCTGCCTCATTTTTTTCAATTTTGGGAATGTCCCCCACTCCTCTCCTCAGGTGTTACCCTACACTTCAGTGCACAAGCTCATGACCACTTCCTAAGAAAAGCTACTGGAAAATGAGCTCGCAAAATTTGCAAGCAAATTTCTAGGAATTGAAATCTAATGGGGGGAAAAAAAAACATCCAGTTGTTTTTTGTTTCTAAAAATTGAAATCTAATGGGCCCAAAAAAAAAAATTTAATCCTGTTATTTTTTGTTTCTAAGTATTTGAATCAGGAGCTTCCTGGAGCTTCCCAAATCCTTGAGGGAAAGATCTTAAGGAGTTTGCAGGAGCTTCCCGAAGCTTTCCAGTTTTACTACATCAGTAGCTTGCCAAATCCTTCAGTGAAATTTTACTACATCAGTAGCTTGCCAAATCCTTCAGTGAAATTTTACTACATCAGTAGCTTGCCAAATCCTTCAGTGAAATTTTACTACATCAGTAGCTTCCCAAATCCTTCAGGCTGGAAAGAAAGATCATCAGGAGCAGCTTGAACAAGCTCCTCCTGAATCCTTCAAGGTGGAACTTAGATCACCAGGAGCTTCAGAATCCATCCTTCAGGGAATCACACTAGGGAAAGAAGAAAGAAAAAAAGACAAACAGGTGATTCCATGGGACAAGGTGCCACACATTTCCTGAAGATGTTAAGAACCCCAAATGAATCAGCAAGAGATTCGACCCAAAAACAGATTCATGAGGAATTGCAGACGCCAGAGAGCATTTGGATCTGTTGCATCTTCTTCTTCTTCTTCTGCTTGGATAGACTTTCAGCTTTTGCAACAAGGAAGAAGAAGCGACAGGATGGATTTGGAAGAAGAATTTTATTTGGGAAGAAACAGACAGACAGACAGATAGATCTACCTGCTCGATTTCGCTCATCTGACCCTGCCAAAACATTTGCAGTTGCTGTTGATGATGTTGCTGGAGATGTTGGTAGTTGAGTTGCTGTTGCTGCTGAGCTAGAGCTGACGTACCAGGGACATAAGAAGAAGCTCCTCCAGATGCTTGTCCTGCTGCTGCTGCTGTTTGATGAGCTGCTGCAGATTCTGCTGCAACGACTGCCGTCATGCTGGACTGCGGCTGCTGCTGCTGCTGCTGATGATGATGATGATGATACTGCTGCGCCGACTGAGTATATTGCATTTGAGGAGGTTGAGTGTTCATCATGTTCATCGCTTGCTGATGCTGCTGCTGCTGCTGATCCATAGCTAGTAGCTTCAGAGACTTGGTCCCTCTTCCTTAATCCTACGCAGGCCGGCAGGCACCCACACCAGCAGCTGCAAGCTCCTTTCACAGCAGCTTTTCCCCACCTGCTAGTAACCTACCTACTGTCTCTGTGCGCGCGCGCGCGCGTTTCTCTCTCTCTCTCGCTAGCTCGCTCGAAAAACTTCAATCCTCATATCCAACAGCTTCGTAATGCAACCACCAAGTCCTCGGGCGCGTGCAGCTGACGATGAGAATTCATGACTATATATTTGCGTTTGTGTTTTTGTTTTGTGTTTTGTTTCTGTTCTTGGTTTATGTTGTCGGGGATGGATCTTCGCTCGACACTCCACGCTTCACACTTCAACAGAAGCAGCACAACAACATCAACAAGAAGTTGAGAACCCGGAAACCGAAACTGCAGAATACAACTTCTTCCAACTTCTTGCTCAAAAGTGGAACCAAAACTCAAGGAGGTTGTTAAGCACAGTCTTGACTTGTGTTAATATAAAATCCCAAGTTTCTACAACAGAAAAGGATTCAAAAACACACACACGCACAAAAGTTCCACCAAAACTTTGTTGAGAGAAACAAAACTTGAATGGAATTTTAGCAGAGAGTCGAGAGAAGAAGAGTGGTGGTGGTGGTGGTGGTGGTGGTAGCAAGTCCAGTATGTGCGGAATTCTGAAAACATACAACACAAAATGGGATTCTGAAAACAACCCAAGACGGAGGATGCGATGCGGAAGCAATCTGTGTGTTCAAAATCGCAGCTTGACGCGGAATCGAAGAGCGCGGACGAGGAATCTGTGAAGCAGGCAGACGACAACGGCAGGCACGCAGCACGCGAGCGAGCGAGCGAGCGAACGAGACTGTCGTCCGCTCTTCTTCGCGGGGACTGCCTTATCCAAGTGCCTGCGTTTGCCACGTGTCTTTCTCTTATTCGACGTCGACACAGTGTCCTACTTTCCTCTATCTTTCCCCCAAAATAAAATTACCACGGGGTAAAACAAAATTCACCCCCCGACTTTACTTTTTTTACTTTTTTCACTTGTACTTTTTTCTTTTTCAATTTCTTTTTCTTTTTTACTGTCTTTTCATCACTTTCTTTTTTTTAAGTTACTTTTTTTAATTAAAAAATTAAATACCTTTGGTGCTTTGCATTCAAAAAAATTAACCAAAAAAAAAAAAAAAAAAAAAAATTTTTAACCCAAAACCTATTTTTAATTTTTAAAAAAAAAAATTATTGTTTTTTGGGTTTTTAAAAAAAAAAAAAAAAAAAATTATTAAAATAAAAAAAATTTCTTTCACATTTTCCCTCTTTT
>Ga0116231_10010831_pt1 | contig 14393 bp, 10 predicted proteins | sample S1TSphgellanicum_2_FD_89695 | JGI IMG/M metagenome (GOLD analysis project Ga0116231, IMG submission 89695) | Host-associated microbial communities from peat moss isolated from Minnesota, USA - S1T2_Fd - Sphagnum magellanicum MG | ecosystem: Host-associated > Plants > Peat moss > Unclassified... | reverse complement strand
AATAAAAAAAAAAAAAAAATCCAATTTACAAAACATGATTTTTTTTTTTTTGACCCCTCTTACTTTCAAACCTCATAACTTTAAAACAATTTAAAATGTTATAGGAACACCATTTGAAGTTCTACAAATTATCTTTCAACTTTAATAACAACAAAACAACATATAAGAAATTTTGTGGGTGTTTGGGAATCGACCTTTGTAACATTTGGTGGTTTGTTTTTAAAGTTCTTGACCCCTCTATTTTGAGGGGCCATAACTTTTTCAATTATATTCCACTTTTGACAATTTTTAATGCACTAGACGCGCCAATAGGAGGGGTTCAAATTTTGTTTAAATGCTAAAAACAAAGAAAACCCCCCCCCCGCACCCTTGGATCTAACCTACCTTGAGCACTTAAGTGTTATAATTACAACTCAATTGTAACTAATGAACAATTAAAAGATTTAACCCATATGCTTTGTCTTCGAATCCCATGTTACAAACTATATAAAAAAAGGTTTGTTCTCTTATGTTTTCACATTAAAATACATGTGTCATTTTAGGATGAGTTGAAAAAAACTTAATTTAAAGGCAAAACATAAAATATAAAATAAAATTTCATGGTTATCCTTTAATCCATTTAGTCTTGTGCTTTCCTACTTACTTACCTACCTAGGTAAATAATTAGGTGTAGGCCGGTCCTAGGTAAATATGTAGGTATGTAGGTCTTAAGACCTACCAACCTACCTACCTATGGTTATGTATGACCTACCTAGCTACTAAAATAAATAAATAAATATCCAAAATATGCCATGTGGCAATTTTTATTATGCCACATGTCATAATTTTGGATCGTCATTAATAATCATCATGGACAATGGAGATCAATATTATGAATTATGTTCAAAGATCTTCATAATTTCATGTGTCAAACTTTAATAAATGGATAATAATTGATGATGTTAGCATGACCTCATGGGTGTAGTTATTATGGAATTGATGTTAGCATGACCTCATGGGTGTAGTTACAATGGAATTGAATAGTGGTTGAAAATGAGTCATTTTGACTAAATTGCAATTGAGTTGTAATGAGTTGCATCATATATATAATGAGTTGCAACTTTGCAACTCATGCAATTTGTCCATTAGAACTCACGATTTATAAATATAGTGAGTTATAAGTGTTTGTTGCAACTCAAAAATTGAGTTGCAAGGCTAGTTACAAAACACCCTTTTTTTTCATAATGTGAATGTATTTTTTCTATTGTCACTTTCATGAAGTCCAAATTGAGGAATTGACTAACTATTCATTTGGATCTAATGGTTAGATTGTATGCTCATGACTTTTTCATGTTGTAGACTTTTCCATTCCAAATTGCCATAATAGATTGGAATGAAGCAAAAGTACGATATGGGTTGAAGTTGTTGCATTTTGGAACAACAACTTTGTGTGAAAACAACTTACATTTTCATGGTGTCTTCATAATTTTTAATTCCTACATTTAAGCAAGCGCATTAATCCTAACCCCTATTTGTCATTTGTACCATTTCATGTGGTTTGTAGATAGGGGTACTAATGTGTTATGTTTTGTAGGTTCGCCTTCCATTGCAATTGGGCAAAATCCTTTTCTAAACTTGGGTTCAACTCCCTTGGAAAGCACTACGCATTAATTGTTAGATGTTTGTGATGGCTATTTTCTAACTAGGTGTTTTTAAACTATGCAAATATGGGGATGCTTTAGTGGGATTCTCACCAAATCATCCAACATAGGAAGCTATTTTTTTTCAACTATAGAGACTTAGACAATCATGTCAAATAATGGGTTTTTGTTTCAATTGAATACACATTGAATTTGTCTGAAGATCCTTCCAAAAAAATGTACATATTTTTTTATTATGAAGTCTAAATAGTGGAAACATGGTTAAAATGTAATTCTTATTTCTTTGCATTCAGCTTGAAGTTATTGATCAGGCTAAACATTAACTACAAGTTTGAGTAAAAAAGGGGTTACCTATCTTTTGGACTAAAGGGATTGAGTTGTGGGTTTAGTACTGCTTATTTTGACAAGATTAGTGGAAAAATGTTTTGTGAAAAAATCAAACTTTATTGCCAAATTGTTCAAAAATATAACCCAAGTTTGCCAAATTTCTACACTTATCAAGTTTCCTTTGCAATCATGCATTTACTTCTAACAAGTTCATGTCACCATATAACTTGAACACTAAAATAAAACTATCTCCACCATTATATATTTATTAAAACCATATAGCGATAAGAGAAATACTTTCACTCAATTATTTGCCACCTCAATCTACCAAGATTAGAAAATAGGGGCCAACTCAGCAACAATTAAAAATCCAAAAAAAACATTGCCCCACTTGGGATTTATATCCTATTTATAAGTCATAATAACTAAAACCACATTCACATTGAAACTAGTTCCAAGTTCATTTACCCTTGTTTACGTACTATAACTAGTATATAATTGTTTAAATCACAATAAAACTTTTTACATGTTTGTTTCATAGTTTCGCATTCAAATCCCATTACATTTTAACAACTTGAACTCCATGTTATTTCACTTACTAATGATGATGAAATGATGGAAAAAATGAGTTGTTTTTTTGGAATTAAATCTCGTTTGAATGCAACTTGAATTGTTTGAAAATCTAAGGCCATTTGGAAGTTTAAATTTTTGGTTGAAAATTCATTTAAAATATGTGTTTTTTTCTCTTTTTTTTTAGCAATAAGAGTAAAATATTGGATGTATTTAAAGAAAAAACTAATACCAAATGAAATAGAAAGAGATTTTTTAGTTGGGCATTGCATTATTTTTTCAAATTTATTTTGTTTAATAATTTCTTATGAACCACAAACATGAGCCTCTATGGCCGACAAAAAAATGCACATTATATATGTTGTGTACATTGATTTTATTCAATCCTCTTCATCTAACTATTGGATTGAAATTAATCTTGATTTAAAATGAAATTTGAGTTTCAAAATGTTGTGCACATTTTAGGGCTTTTTGCTTATGTATAGGATTGTCAAATGATGTCATCAAAATTTAAACTTACTATGTACTATGATACTAATTATACATCACCTTTTTTGGTGAAAATCGGCTCAACCTGTAATGTGTTTTCACCCTATGGGGAAAATGCCCTTCAATGGTTAGTAGAGCAACCCCAAACACATTACACATTACACATGTAACAATGATAAACATTAATACAACATATGTAACTTTTGATCTATGTTACTAACTTATAAATGTTACAAGTTCCTTGTTAATATGATACTTGGATAATGTTACTTGTTTCACTATTACATATTATGGTTTATGTTTGTTACATGGATTACATGTTACATTTAATTACTTATTAACATTACATGGTTTTACATGTGAATGTTGTTTGTTATTATTAATATAAGTTGTAATTAGTTCTTAATGTACTTGGGTTACATGTTAATGTTGTTTATTACTTGTCAATTTACTACATATTTGTATTACTTACGTTACATATGCATCCTTTATACCTTAAGTATTATGTCACTGCCTAAAGGCATAAATAAACAAGTTTGAAGATTATAATTTGATTTTATCAAAATGTAAAGGGTGAAGAAAAATCTTTTTTAATTTTGCATCTATGAGTGGCCAGAAGTCTATTTGACTTTTCCAACACATTTTTCCAATCCTTGGATGATAGCCATCATTGTTATTAAACATGCGCCCCTTTAAAACTAATACTTCTATGCGTTATGAAACAACTATGTTTTAAAATTAATATGTCAACAAACATAAATAGAAACATCAACCCAAAAACATCCAAGCAACAACTTACAAGTGTTGTTCACACTTAGATTAGATTATGTTTCAATTTCTAACCATAGCCTATTGCCAAAACCAACATTAAATGAACATTTTGAACAATAACAAATAATCATACAAAATATTTAAAAATCAATGCATTGACCACCTAGCATGTAACATCCGATGTGAACTTCACTTGCTCACCTATAATGGGTGAAGGTCATTGTCAAACCTAAACCCAACATGGGTAGTTTAAGTTACAAGACTTGCAATAATAAGATGCCAACCCTAAACCCTAAACTTGAAAATGAGAAGAAGAAGACTACCAAAAAAAACACCAAGATAAATTTAGGATTTCAATCAAAGTTAGCTCCTTTTAAGGGTGTTTAACTCAATGCCCAATTGCTCTCTTCCTCAACAACTAAATGCATTTAAAAACTCTACTTTCCAAAATAGTTCCATCATAACCTACAAAAGTGCAAGGAAGTTGCAAGAGAAGATTCCATGCACAATAACATACATTAATTATATTGGATTATAAGTCCCACCACATTGCAATTATATTGTGTTATACACCACTACATTACAATTACATTACATTATATGTCATTAACATACATGCTTAAAAGAAGCATCATCTCAATTTTGTATACATACATATTAATGTAACATGTTTGGAAATGCTATGGGCACTAAAACATGTGTCCTTAGTTTTGTTTACAAGGGGCATTACATATTTTTACATTTGTTGTCGTACTTTGCATGGTTTGACCATGGGCCTTGGGTGTTTTACATGGGGTTATAAGGTCAAAAATGGTTGGGAGGGCAAGTTGCTTACTAGGTTTAATGACCCTCTTGCCCTTTTTAAAAATCTTCTTTGAATTACACTTTGATTCTTGTTTCGAATGTCATCTAAGATGGCATGTTGTGCTTCTACATCTATTACAACAATTGTAGCACTAGGACCAAATTGTGTGCCCCCTTGCAAGTAGAACATTTGGAGGAGCATAGTCCCCACTTTCATCTACAACACCAAGCTTGTCAACAAAGTCATGGATGATCATGTTCTCAATTTCCCATGTTAAGACTTGAGGCCATATCCCCTACAATGCACAACAATAAACATTGTTATAGAAACTCCTTCCTACTAAATGGTTCATGATTGTTACATATCCAATAACATAGGCAAGTTACAAAAGGGAAAAAAACATGGGATTTTACATACTAATCTAAGGGCATAGGCATATCTAACCCACCAACTACTATAATAAAGAATATTGTGTCCCTCGGCTCTTCACATAGGTGGCAAAGTTTGCAACAACTTGATGCCCACATTCCTAGTCATTTATTTGATTATGCACCTTGGGAATACAAAACTCCACCTTCATGAAGTCCTCAAAATTCCCATCACTTGGTTTCAGGCCCTTAGAAATAGCCCATGTTCTTTGCACATTCATTGAAAATTGTAAAGTTGATGAGTTATCGTGGTGCTCTAATATTGAATCAAAGTGAATGGTCCTCTTCTCCTCAAGTATGTACAAAGGACCAACGGTTCCAAGCCAAATAAGGGGCAATCATAATATTTTAAAAAATTGTATGGTTCTTGAAATTTTTCTTCACCCACCTAGCCACCCCTCCCCTACTTTTAACATCATTCTTTAAACAATAAGAGGCTTGTGAAGTCAAGAACAAATATCTATTCCTATTCGATGTTATACTCGTTACAAATGTGTGTACAAGCATGAAATCAAGCCATGTGTCATTTAATTGTTTCTAAAAATGAGTGACGTCCTCAACATCATTAAAACCAATGTCGATTTCCATGTTCTTCAAACCCTTGAAGAAAAAATGTAATTAGTTGTCTCCACATTCACACCTTTCTTTAGTTCATTCAGTATATCATCAACCTTGCAAAACAATTCAAAACATTAGACTATAATGTGAAATAATTGCATTATATGGTGAGAAACTAATTAGCAAGTTACATAGCAAGTCATGTAACATGGTTACAATTAATGAATACATTACAAATAGGAGTTGTAACATGGAGGGATAACAATGGAAACATGATAGTTACAAAATTAGAACATATGCATATGCTAGGCACACATTTTTGTTATAACATGATCAAACCTATTTCAACCTATGTTATAAACCACCTCAATAGCTCACATAAGTAACTAACATATTATAAAATATGCAAGTAATATATGCATATACTAGTTACACATTTTGCTATAACATGATCATGATTATTTCAAGTTATGTTACAAACCATCTCAATAGCTCATGTAACATGGGATACAATGAACAATTTGTAACATGGTGTAGCTTACTTGAATAACAAAGTATCTAATGTAACATATCCAAAATTATGTTATATAAATATACGAGGATGTCAAGAGGGCTCATCGCAAATAAACATACAATTGTTGTAGTTTAACATCCTTTTTAATTTGCATAATTTATTTATAAGACTTTTGCAACAATGTCTTTGATGACTCCTTAGTTTCTCTGCACACATCCATGATGGTAGAAATTGGAGGCACCTCAATAGAAGATGGGGTAGGTACCTTATGAATGGGGGGAGATGTGCTTAAACACAGGGTGGAACTAGTACCTTAGCAAGTAATGGTTTTGACACCTCTGTAGGGGTTAGTGTTGGTACATCAATAGGGACTAGATATAAAATTTTGGTAGATGGTAGTGCTAGGATGTTATTATGGGGTTCCATGGCCACTTGTGCAAGGGAGGGACTTGGCACTTCCAGTGAGGGTGGTATTTTCACCGTAATAAGTGAATCGGTGAGGGGAGGCTCAATATCATGGGATGCAACTATTGTAGATGGGGGCAGTAGTTGAGTCAGAAATAACCCTTTTAAAACAAGAGTTAACATACTAAAAGTAGGTGGAGATTTTAGTTCAATTGGGGTGGGGTTGGCAAAACCTACTATTTTGTTGCAACAAATTGATGAGTAAGGTTTTTGGGGGGGTAGTTTACAAGGGTGGTGAATTCAAACACTTGACATGGCACATAACCTAGCTCAAATGTAGTTGGCTACAAGTTACCCCTCTTCCTAATTGGTTGAAAGGTTATATTTGGCTCAAGTCAAATTTTGGTGGGAGTTGGGATAGTAGCAATATTGCTTCAGATGCAAGAAATAAATTTAGGATAGTCACCTTTGTTGTAGTTATTGGTTTAGGGGAGGTAACATGTTCTACATGTGATATTGCCGTAACACCACTAGCGCCACACTTTGTCTTAATTTCTTGAGGTGTTTGATGGTCACCTCCTCCCATCCCCTCGTCAATAATAGGTTGATTATCATGTCTAGATGTGTTAACATTGATATGCACCTTTTGTTTGACTTACAACACAAATAGTGGAAAAATGTTTTTCCGCTACAAGATATTTCAATTAGTGGCAATCTCGAAGTTTCTTTTGGGCAACCACCCTCACATCTTGTTTAGTTGCTTGAGACGTTGGAATACCTCCTAGAAAAAATAAACCTTATTAGTAAGGAACACTAAAAGTTTATGTCTACTTTAATGTACAACATTTGCCATGTTATAAGAAACTTTGAGATGTTATTTGATTTGCTTGGTTACATAAGGTTTTAAATGCACAACATTTGCCATGTTACAGGGAATTTTGTAATACACAAAATGATCATTGAAAAGAACATCCTACAATTTTAATTATAATTATAGGTTGGGAATAATGCATATTTACATGTCCTGGCAATAACCCAACCCAAATCGATGTCTTTTCTCCATATTAACCAAGTAATGAAGGTTACACCAAAAACACAACTTTCTAGATCTTCATGGAGGTGTTGCCAAGCTGAAATAAATTCCTCCTTTTTTTACAAAGCAAAGTTTTGGATAGTTCGCAATTGCACATGATGCATCCATTTTGTGAATTCTATTTACCACTCATTAGACAAAAATAATGTTTCATATGCATGAATGGCATGGGTTTGTTAGCCCTTTGTAGCCATTGATCCCCACCCCTTTGGCAAACAACAAAGGTCCCTCCTCTTCAATCATTTGAAGAATAACCAACCATTGCCTACTATGTGACCCTTTAGAAAACCATTTCGATGTGTTGCTTTGGGTAGCTCTGCGTAGCGGGTGCACCAATGTACTTTGTAACCCTTTTGAAAATATGTATAATTTAATAAGCCTTGTAAACCATGGCATAGGGCCAAACATTTGTAACCTCTTCATGTTGCACATAACATCATCGTACAAGCTTGTGGCTTCTTCTTGGTTATGTGCCCATGGAAAAGTGGGAGCAAGATGTTGGAGTGCATGAAATGAAATGAACAAATGGTAAAATGGGTGCCAATTGCATTTTGTTTCCTCAACTTTTGTACCATGCAAAATGTCAAAATCTTACATTTGCCTATCAATGTAGTCTACCATCTTCTTTACATGTTCCTTTTCCCATCATGCTTCAAGCTTCTAGTTATTTCGTTAAAATAACTTGTATTTGATGTATTCAACAAGTGAGGTGAACTCCTCATCCATAGTTTCAGGGTTCATTACATGGCCAATAGTAGTTCTCACTTCTTTCCTTTGGGCTTTTCATAAATGATCATGACACAAGGCAACAAACCTTACATTGGTTAGTAAATTGTTCACAATCATAAATAGCATGTTCAATATATATCATTATAAGGTAAAAGGAAAACATTGTAAATATAAACTTGTAACATGTACATAGAGTTCTGAAATGATGGGCACGTTTCAAAGTCCTTCTACTAAGGAGTTTTGAAATTATGGCCATGTTTCAAATTCCATGTAACAAGGAGTTTTGAATCATGGGCATGTTCCAAAGTCCTTGTATCAAGGGGTTTTGAAATTATGACCATGTTTCAAAGTCCATTTAATAAGGAGTTCTGAATCATGGGCATGTTTCAAAGTCCTTGTAACAAGGGGTTTTGAAATTATGGCCATGTTTCAAAGACCATGTAACAAGGGGTTGTGAGATTATGGGCATGTTACACATGCCCCCCTAACATGAAAAAGGGTAGTAGTTAATAACATGAAATAATCTAATATCAACATGTTGCAAAACAACCTTAACCAAATGTAATGTTATGGATGCACACATAGGGTCCCAAAACAAGGACAATAAAAGAGAGGATGCAAACAAAACCATAATGGACAGTTGGAAATGGGGATGTTATAAAAAGCAAAAAAGTTGGATTATGTGCTTGGAACAACATGTTCCAATAGTGATGATTTGAACTAGACTAACATGATGCCAAAACCTTTACAAAAAAAAAAGATATAGTTACATTATGTGCATGGAACATAACCTAGTTTAATGGCATAAACAAAAGAAGAACAATGGCATGAACTAAAGTACAACATGATGCAAAACATTTGTTACCAACAAATAGGCTAGAACTGGATGTTACAAACACACATCGGTATTAAGGAATTTAAATACAAATTGTGATGCTTGCTTGATCCTTCATAGTTCATTGGCCAACTAACATTGAGAAGACGTGATCAAGCCATTTTGCCCAACCTCCTTCAGGAAGAGCTCAATATATTGCAAGTTGTTTCTTGAAATTATTAATAAAGTTACTCAACCAATCATATTTTTTCAACATATATGGAACTAAGCTAAACAATTTGGGTGGATGCTTAAAAGGAAGAGGTAATAGTGGTTCCCATGAAAGTGTAACATGTTCACGGGCCTCTACCTCCACATGTTTCAAATATTGACTATGTGCATTTTCAAATTCCTCACCACTCTTCAACCCCCCTAGTTGAATTTCATGTTGGTCAAGAATTGGAATTCTAGTCAAGGATTTAGGAGGATTTTTACCCTTTGAAGCACATCCTATCATCTAAGTCAAGGATTTTGGAGTAGTGATGGGTCTCTTACTAGGAGGAGAAAATATAATAAATTTAACTATAAAATTTGTTGGTGGAACCTTGTCCTGGACATTTTGTTCACCTTGCAAGGCTCGGTGAATAAGACATTGTCTATTTTATGTATGCCAATTTTCACCAAGTGCATATGTGTCAAGTTTATTGACATTCTATTCATGTGTAGGTTCTACAATTGTCCCCATGATGGTATAATCATCCTCATCTTCTAACGATGCCACATTCATTGGGGTAGACACGATTTGTGCACCTTTGTGTTGCCTAGTTGTTTTTAAATATTTCAATTTGAGCTTTTCTTTTGGCGAGACACCCTTCGATACTTGTAGATGATCTTCCACAACATTTATGGATTCCAATTACAACCCAATGTTTGATGCAATCATCCTTGGATCATATGTTGATGTTTGTTGTTTATGATTGTCTTTGCTATAGATAGGCTTTGGAAATAGCCCCTTAAGACTTTTTAACTTGCACACCATGAACATCCACATGGTCTCCAATTTTAAGGGCACCATTATCTAGGTCTTGCTTTGCATCAACTTTTAATTACATCTTTAGCTTGAAAGGCCACACATAACCATTGTTACTCTCCATTGTGCACTTTATAAGCTTGGACATTTGGGCACTATGTAGGTTAGGAAAAACAAAAAGAGGGATCCGATTTTTTGTGCCTCGGTGAAATGGAGCAAACTCACACCCTTTAACCCTATGGTCAAACAACCTTAGCTTACTAGACCACTCTCCCCCACAATATATACATTAGAAATTAGGGCGATACTTCTTTTTTCGTAGCGAAGGAACTCAAGTAGTTTGGGTCTACTCAAGTATTTCACGATAAGGCTCATGGGTCACCCATTGTTCTACGAACTGCCCCACATTCATTTTGACATAATACCTCAACAAGCCTTCAAAACACTCCTTGACACCATCACATTGATATTCTCAGTGGCCATAATTGATAAAACACATGCCACAAAAAACTTTGATTGTGAAAGATTATTTTGGTATGTCATGTAATATTAAGCCAACACAACATTATTAGGAATTGATTGAAGCTTCCAAAGGACTGAGTTTGTACCCATTGCTATTGCAAGAAACAATACAAACAACATCAAAATGTAGCCCAACAAAATGCAAAGTTCTATGCACATTCTCCTTGCAAAGTTATGGAAATAATAAACTCACCAAAGGTTTTGTTGCAATTTAAGGTTTAGGGAAACTAATTGAAAAGTTTAGGGTTTCATAATATTACAATGATGAATGTTTTCCCACCAAAATAATTGTAAACATGTTACAATGAAATGGGTTAAAGTAAATATGCATATTTAAACCATTGCAAATTAAAATGTTGCATATTAAGAATTGTTTTGAAAATTAACTTAGCTATAATTTCATGTGAAGGACTTACATCATAAATGTATCACATTAATATTGCACAAACAAACAACAAAAGCATATGCAAAAGGAGGATAATACATTGATGATTGGAACTTGTCTTTCAATGTTTATACATGAAATGTCAAGAATAAAATTCTCTTCCAACAATGACATATATAAAACATGTAAGAGTGCCATGCATAGTAATAACTAAACATGGAATAACAATATAAAATATAAACTAAGATAATAACATGATATCAATAGGTTACAATCCATACTTAGACACTATAGTAAGACAATATGCATGCTACAACAAAGACATGTACATGTTACAAGATATCATTAGGTATGCATATGGAAAAAACATTACGGAATCAGAAGTTACATACCAATGTAGCCAAGGCAAGGATACACTATATATGTAAATGACAAACTAACATAATGATATGAAACTTACATGTTCCAAGAAACCTTCACAAGTTAGGAAAGACTATTAGATGTTACAAAAAATTGGGATTATCAAGGTAAAAGGGACTAGGTACAACAACATCAAACAAGCTTCCCCATACAACTAAAAGCTACATTACAAGATGGCATTGACATTATCTAGTCATCCATGTTCCACCTAAAATTATGTACATTGATTTTAGGCATGTTATAGAGGATAGATTGAATATTTTATTGAGACAAGTTGAAGGTTACAAATTGTGGCTCAATGGACCTATAGGGATAGCACTAGAACATTGTTAAATGTCACATGAAATAATTGGGGTGATCACATCAAGGCAAGTGGGAGTGGTTACATGAAAGGGCAAAGCAAATTACATACCCTAATTAATAAGGTATAGGAATAATTCATGAATAAGGATATGTTCCAAAACATGTTGTGAGTTGTTACATGAAATTGGGATCATTGTATTATCTAAGCAAGTGGGCCTAGTTACAACACCATCAAACAAGTTCCATCAAATGACTCACAAGGTGGGAGGAATCACATGGAATCAAAAGCTATGTACCAATGTTACAACAAATTGGGATTACCATATTATCAAGGTAAATGGGATTAGTTACAACAACATCAAACAAGTTTCCCCAAACATCTAATGATCCATGTTACACCTAGCATTTTATACATAGATTTGTGGGCATGTTATAGAGGTAGATTGAACACCTTGTTGAGATGAGTTACAAGTTACAAATTGTGGCTCAATGGACCTATAGGGACATCACTGGAACGTTGTCAGATGTCACATGAAATAATTGGGGTGACCACATCAAGGTAAGTGGGAGTGGTTACAAGAAAAGGCAGAAAAATTTACATACTTTAACTAACAAGGTATAAGATCAACAATTCATGAATAAGGACACGTTCCAAGACATGTTGTGAGATGTTACATGAAATTGGGATCATTGTATTATCTGAGCAAGTGGATTTAGTTACAACACCATCAAACAAGTTCCATCAAATGACTCACAAGTTAAAATATTGTAAGAGGGGGCTTGTTACAAGGCATGGACATGTTACTTGGAATTAAAATCATTTAGTCAGTCATGTTTCAATTAGGATTGAGTTGACAGAATAGGCCAATTTAGGCAAGATATTGAATTAAACATAGTTTGTGGGCATGCTACAAAAGATAGATTAAGGTTGCTTGGAATGAGTACCTTGTTGAAATGAAATGTAGGTTACACAATGTGGTTCAATTGATTTGCATAAGCACCTCAAAGACATTGTCAACACAAAATGGGGACAATTCCTGGGCATGCATGTTACAAGGGAAAGCCTACAATTGTAATATGATTGAACGCCTTGTTTCAAATGAGTTGTAGGTTACAAAGGATAAGAAACAAAAAAAAACCATGGAAACAAGAAAACTTAATAGTATGTACATGTTATAAGGGAAATTCATGAACAATGCATACCTTTTTGACTTTAGGGACCACAAAAAAGAGCTAGATCTTTCGTAGAATGTCACCGAAATGTAGTTGAAATTGAATGAAGGAATAATGCCTCCAAGAAACATGCGATCAAGGAGTTGCTATCTGTCTAATTAAGAAGGGAGAACTTGGATTGCTTTAGGAGATGCAAGATGTTGAAAACTCTGACCAAACTAATGAAAATAATAATGAAGAAAGAAGGAAAAAGACATCTCCATGTGGGCACACAACATTCGAACAAAATTGTGCACTTGGCAACTTTAAAAAGGGACTGAAAAGTGACCTTCTACTTGTAATTCGTGCATCCAAGCTTGCTAAGCAAAAATAACTTCTTCTACACATAATTTCTACAAATTACAAGCAATGCAAGATTTTCGAATCAGGCAATGCACGCATCTCGATAGGGTGTTGTAGAAGCACATGCAATAGTTGTATTGATGAAATTGATCAACGAAGAAGGCACCGAAGAAGAACCAAAGCTATTGTGAGAGCATTCGACAATGGGTTCAAACATGTAAAAAAAGAATGGAGGGAAACATTACATGATTGTGCAATACAAAATGCAAAACATGCGCAATGACGAAAGACGACGATGCCATAAAGCAAAAAGGTTCGTCATCATGATGGTGAGAAGACATGGTGGTATGGCATGGATGGCACAAAAGTACCATGGGGATGGGGATGTTGATGATTCGTTATGCAAAATAAGTAACGTGGGCGTAACTAATATTAATGAATGGAAGGCTTGTTACATAGGGAGGGAAATAGAAGACTTGGAAGTTACAAGGGCAGGGGAAAGGATGATGTCATGGTGACATGGAATAGTCATTTCGTATTAGTAGCATTCAAGACCCTTAGCATGTTTACCATTTTCCTTACCATATCACCAAGCTTTATAATCTAGCTAGCCCATGTTTCAGGATGGGTTGGTTAAATGCATGTTCTTAGAACTGATGCATTGCCTTGTGAAAAAGATAGTGATATTTTTGGTGCTGAAAATTTCCAAGTGTATGCAAGGTATAATTTTGACATGAAAGTAGATAGAAGAATTATGGAAATAAATGTTGTGAAACTAAGGGCGACTTTAGATGAGGGTCCAAGGTGTAAGGACCAATGAATTCAAACAATCTTATTGGTGGAATTAAAGCAACAGTGGTGTCTGTCTATCTGTTTGTGTGGGCAGTGCCTGGAAAATTCTTCTAGTCATTGCCCGTTCCCTGTGGAGCTTCCCCAAAAGTAACTTCCCTAGATGTAACTGATTCCAGAGAAAAAAGAAATCAAGGGCATTTTGATTTTTTGAGGCAAAAGATTTGGTAGACTAGAAAAAAATATTTAGGCCTTGGATAGCCTAGAATTTTTTTTTTCTTTTTTT
>Ga0116231_10010830_pt1 | contig 14393 bp, 13 predicted proteins | sample S1TSphgellanicum_2_FD_89695 | JGI IMG/M metagenome (GOLD analysis project Ga0116231, IMG submission 89695) | Host-associated microbial communities from peat moss isolated from Minnesota, USA - S1T2_Fd - Sphagnum magellanicum MG | ecosystem: Host-associated > Plants > Peat moss > Unclassified... | reverse complement strand
CTGACTGATCACTGGCGAATGGCTGGGCTCGACCGCCACGGTGATGATCGGCTTCCCGCGAGTGTGCTTGATGTAGCGGGATACGCCCGTCAGCGTGCCGCCCGTGCCGACGCCCGCGACGAAGACGTCGATTTTACCGTCCGTGTCCTCCCAGATCTCCGGGCCCGTGGTCTTCTCGTGGATCGCGGGGTTCGCGGGGTTCTCGAACTGCTTCATGAGCAGATATTTGTGCGGTTCGGCGGCCGCGATTTCCTCGGCCGTCGCGATCGCGCGCGTCATGCCTTGCGCACCCGCCGTCAGCACGAGCTTGGCGCCGAACGCGACGAGGACCTTGCGCCGTTCCATGCTCATCGTTTCCGGCATCGTGAGGACGCATTCGTAACCGCGCGCCGCCGCGGCAAATGCCAGCGCGATGCCCGTATTGCCGCTCGTCGCCTCGACGATGGCCATTCCGGCTTTGAGCGCGCCGCGGCGCTCGGCGTCCCATACCATGGCCGCGCCGATGCGGCATTTCACCGAATACGCGGGATTGCGGCCCTCGATCTTCGCCAATATCGTGACGCCGAGGCCGGCGTCGAGTCGATTGATTCGCACGAGCGGCGTCTTCCCGATCGACTGGGTATTGTCTTCGTAAATGGCCATGTGCAGCTCCTAACAGCCGGTCTGATTCAATATTTTCCCCCCATCGGGGGCAAAAGCACCATAACAGTTTGGCATGAAGGGCTGCCAAACGGTTATTTCGAACCGACGTGTCCGCGGCCGCCTACAGCGGGACGGGCAGAATCGACAGGGGCTGGGGCCGCGCGATGATGAACCCCTGCACGAAGTCGATGCCCATTTTCTTGAGCGCATCGAGCGATGACTGGTCCTCGACCTGCTCGGCGACCACGCGAAAGTTCAAGCTGCGCGAGAGTTCGATCATGGCCGCGACCATCGCTTGATTGACCGAGTCCGCCGCGAGGTTGCGGATGAAGGAGCCGTCGATCTTCAGGTAATCCATCGGCAAGGTCTTGAGATTCGCGAAGGAACTCAAGCCGCTGCCGAAATCGTCCAAGGCGAACTCGCAGCCCATGCCGTGCAGGACCTCGATGAAACGCCTTGCATGGTCGAGGTTCGCGACGACGGAACTCTCGGTGACCTCGAAGCAGATGTCGGCCGGTGCGGCGCCGGTGTGGTCGAAGCAGTCGACGACGAATTCGAGAAACTCGGCGTCCCCGAGCGTCTGCCCCGCGATGTTGATCGCGAGGCTGCGGCCCGCGGGCAGCTTCAGGCCGCCGCGACCGAGCGCCGAGAGCACGGCCTGCACGACCCAGCGATCGACGAGCGGCATGAGGCGGTAGCGTTCCGCGGCGCGAATGAACTGCGTCGGCGGTTCCGCGGGCAGCCCGTTGTCGCCCTCGAGCCGCACGAAGACCTCGAGCGCGGGGCCGTGCACGGCGCCGGCGCGCGCGTGCACGATCGGCTGAAAGTACAGCTCGAACTTGTTGTCGCGCAGAGCGCCCTGCAGCTTCTGCAGCCAATGAATCTCGCCGCGATGCCTCGCGGTCGCCTCCTCGCGGGCCGAGTAGACGTGCACATGCACACCACCCTGCTTCTTCGCGACATAGCAGGCGGAGTCCGCGGAGCTCATGATGTCCTCGAGCGTGCCCCCATCGCGGCCGATCTCGACGAGACCGACGCTGACCCCGATGTTGAAGATCTTGTCCTTCCAGACGAAGCGGTAATCGCCGACCGAGCTCACCACATCATCCGCGATCTGGCGCGCTTTCTCGAGCGGACACCCGACCAGCAGCAGCGCGAACTCGTCGCCGCCGATCCGGCCAACCGTATCGGAATCGCGCACGGCATCCCGGATCAGAGTCGCGACCTCGCGCAGCATGTTGTCGCCGGCCGTGTGGCCGCAGGTGTCATTGACGACCTTGAAGCGATCGAGATCGAGGTACGCGAGCGCATGCGTGACGTCGCCCGCGCGTCCGGAATCGAGCGCCTCCTGCAGTCGGCGCTCGAATTCACGCCGGTTGACGAGACCGGTGAGCGCATCGTGACTCGCCTGATAGGTCATCTGCCGCGTCAAGCCGCGCAGTTCGCTCGTGTCGTGGAGCACGACGACGACTCCGGCGATGTCGCCGCCCTCCGGACGCAGCGGCGAGACGCTGATCTCGACGGACCGTTCCGCGGCGCCATTGGCGGGCACCAACACGGCCCGCTTGCCGGCGCTCACGCGGTTGCCGGTCGTGAACGCCGTGCGCACGGGGTCGCCGAGCGAATGACGATCGGTCTCGTCGACGAGTGATGCGACCTCGGCGAAGGACTTGCCGACGATCGCTTCCGCGCTTTGGCCGAACAGCGTCGCGGCCGGTTGATTCACATAATCGATCTAGCCGTTCGCATCGACCGTGATAAGGCTTTCGCCCATCGCATCGAGCGTCACGAGCGACCGGGGTCGCGTCGGGACGGTTGCCGGCGGGGCGGCGGCCGGCAGCATTTCCAAGGCGGTCAGCAGGAGCGCCGGCTGGCCGGAACTGTCGATCACGGTGCTCGAGAGCTCGACGCGCGTGACCTGGGCCTGCAGACCGACGAGTTCGACCTCGTAGCGCTCGGCTGCGGGCTCGCCGGCGAGGCGCCGCCTCAAGTTTTGCTCGACGAGCTCGACGTACTCGGGTGCGACGAACTCGGCGAGCGGCCGGCCGACCACGGCGTCGGCGGTCGCGCCCAGGATGCCGAGGAAGCGCGCATTCGCGAACAAGATGTGCTTGCGGTGAACGAGAACGGCGTCGTGCACGGTCTCGACGAGCCGTTGGAACAGCTGCTCGCGATCCTGCAATCGCGCACCGCGTTGTTCCAGATCCTCGAGCAGCGCATTGACGGCCAGCCCAAGCTGGCCGATCGCGCCCGGATCGCCATCGAGCCGAATCCTGGCCGCAGGGCCCGTCTCGCGCGCCATTTGCGCGACCCGGCGTGAAAAATCCTCGAGTGCGCGCTCCCCCCGGCGCTTCCACGCATAAAGAATGATCAGCGCCGCAGCCAGCACGGCCGAGGTCATTAACCATAAGATGGCTGCGGGTGAACTCAAATACGGCCCCATGTCGATGATTCGTGGCGACGTTGTTGGTCATGGCCCGGCGTGAAGGGGCGCGTCGTGATCACCTTGCCGCGCAGAATAGCTCACGGACATGGCATCGCCTGTGGAAATTGACCATAATCAACGGCCTTAAGTCGACACGACAATCCCCGTGGACACCGTAGCCGCCCGATTACAAATGGTCGATCAGCAGATCCGCACCTGGGAGGTGCTCGATCCGCGCGTGCTCGACGCCATCGTGCGTGTTCCGCGCGAAGCTTTCGTGCCCGCCGCGTTTCGCGAACTCGCGTTCGCCGATGCGCCGATTCCGATCGGCTTCGGCCAAAGCATGCTCGCGCCGAAGCTGCAGGGCCGCATCCTGCAGGCCCTCCAACTGAAGGCCGAGGACACGGCCCTCGAAGTAGGCACGGGCTCGGGCTACCTCGCGGCGTGCATGAGTCTGCTCGTGCGCGAAACCGCGTCCATCGAGATCGTCGCCGAACTTGCAGCCCTCGCGGCCGCCAACCTTGCCCTCGTGCCCGCCGCGCGGGTCGCGATCCAGGCGCGCGATGCGTTCGCCTCAGCACCGCTGGGCGCCTACGACGCCATCGCGGTCACCGGCTCGCTGCCGGTGTACGATGACCGCTTCGAACGCGCGTTGACCATCGGGGGTCGGCTGTTCGTCGTGGTCGGGGTGCCGCCGGTCATGGAGGCGCTGTTGATTCGGCGCGTGGACGAGACGGAATGGGTGCGCGAGAGTCTGTTCGAAACCGTGATCGCACCGCTCACGGGCGCAACCGGCTATCCAAGGTTCGTATTCTGATGATCCGCGAATTGAGCCCACAGGAATTTCTCGACCGCCGCGCCGCTGGCGGTGAGCTGACGCTGATCGACGTACGGGAGGATTGGGAGACCAAACTGTCTCCCGTGCCGGCGGCCCACCTGCACATTCCGATGGGCCAGATTCCGGACCGCGTCGGCGAACTCGATGCCCGGCAGGAGACGGTCATCATCTGTCGCTCGGGCGCCCGCAGCCTGCAGGTGGCGAACTATCTCGAGCGTCGCGGATTCGCGAACGTCATGAATCTCGCGGGCGGCATCTTGGCTTGGTCACGGGACGTCGATCCGAGCATTCCCGTCTATTAGGCCGCGGCGGCATGAGCCATGAAGCGATTCTTCTTCCCAACGATCATCTGTTTCATGTGCCACGCGGCGATGGGTGCCGATCTCCTGGATGTGTATCAGCGGGCCCTGCAGAACGATCCCCAGCTCAAGGAAGCCGAAGCGAATCGCCTGGCGGCGCTCGAGTCGAAGCCGCAGGCGATCGCGGCGCTGTTGCCGCAGATCAACGGCAGCGCGCAGGTCAGCCGCGAACGCGACGAAGGACCCAACAACTTCACTGAGTCGGAGAGTTTGGGACCCGGCACGCCGCCGATCGTCGTGGCCGATAATTTCAGCGGCACGACGACGACGACCAACCACGTCTATCGTGCCGACCTCAAGCAGAACTTGTTCAATTGGCAAAACTGGGTCGCCTTGAAGACGGCCGACTCGACGGTCGCGCAGGCTGAGGCCGATTATCAGGCCGCAAAGGAAGATCTCATCGCGCGCGTCGCGCAGCGTTATTTCGACGTGCTCTCCGCGGAGGACGATCTCGAAGCGCAGCAAGGCGCCCTGAAGTCCGTGCAGCGCCAACTCGATCAAGCGGAATCCCGCTATCAGATCGGCCTGATCGCCGTCACCGACGTCGAGGAGGCGCGCGCCGCCCACGATAGCAGCGTCGCGGCGGTCATCGAGGCGAAGCGCACGCTCGCGACGAATCAGGAGCTGCTGCGCGAAATCACGGGCGAGGGCTTCGACTGGCTGGCGCGGCCCACCGAGCCGTTCGAGTTGCCGAATCCGGATCCCTTGAGCGCGGACCAGTGGGTCAACATGGCGCTCCAGCAGAATCTGTCGCTCGTCTCGAGCCGCCTTGCGGCCGACATCGCGCGCGAGAACATCAGTTCGGCCGAGGGCGGACACTATCCGACGCTCGATCTCGTGGGTTCGCGCTTCAAGACCATGAACGACAGCAACAGCGTTTATCCGGACGGCAGCTTCGCCGAGAACTCGTACCTCGACCAAAATTCGCGTTCGATCGGACTGCAACTCACGTTCCCTTTGTACTCCGGCGGCTACGTCTCCTCGCAGGTGCGCAAGGCCGTCTACCTGCACCGCGCCGCGAAGGAGCGTCTGGAACGCGTCGCGCGCGAGACCGAGCGCGATGCCCGCGATGCGTACCTCGGCGTGCTCTCCGAGATTTCGCGCGTCAAAGCCTTGAAACGAGCCCTGGAGTCGAACACGGTCGCGCTCAAGGCGACCGAGGGGGGCTACGAAGCCGGCACGCGGACCGCCGTCGACGTGCTCGAGTCGCGGCGGCTCTGGATCCAGGCGCAGACGAACTACTCGCGCAGCCGCTACGACTATCTGATCAACGTGCTCAAGCTGCAGCAGGCTGCCGGGATCTTGACGGACGAGAGCCTCGCGCACGTGAACGCGTGGCTCAAGAACACCGCCCCGGCCGCGCCTTCGGCGCCGGCGGCGCCCGAGGTTGGCGCTACACCGTCGTCGACCCCGCGTTGATGCGTTCTTCGATGAGCGCGAGCAGCCGCGCAAGGCTGCCGCGATTGCTCGCGACCGCTTCCCGGCCGGCGGCACCTTGAGCGCGACGCGCTTCGCCGTCGGCGAGCAGCGCAGCGACGACTTCCGCGAGTTCCGCAGCGTCGGTCACGCGCCGCGCCGCGCCGACCTTGAGCAGCAGCGCCGCGATGTCCGCGCCGTTGAAGTCCGAGGGGCCGGTAATCACGGGTAAGCCCAAGGCGGCGGGTTCGAGGAGATTGTGACCGCCCACGGGCGCGAGGCTGCCGCCGACGAATGCGACGTCGGCGGCCGCATAAAAGCTCAGCAATTCACCGACCGTATCGACGAGCAGCACCGAGTCGTCGGCGCCGACCGCCGCACGGGCGCTGCGGCGCACGAACGACACCTGCGCACGCCCGAGCAGCGCCGCGACGGCGTCGAAGCGCTGCGGATGGCGCGGGACCAGGAGCAGCAGAGCGCTCGCGTGGCGGGCGCGCACGCGCGCATGCGCTTCGAGCACCTGCTGCTCCTCGCCCTCGTGCGTGCTGCCCGCGACCCATACCGGGCGTAGGCCGAAGTCGCGACGGCGCATCGCGAGGCCCTCACGCACGATGTCGGCACCCAGTTCGAGGTCGAATTTCAAATTCCCGACGACGCGCACGCGGTCGGGAGAAGCACCGATCGCCGCGAAGCGCTCGGCATCGGTGGGCGTCTGGGCCGCGATCCAGACGTTCGGCGTGAAAAGTCCGCTGAACAAGCCGCCGAAGCGCCGATAGCGCGACACGGAAGTCGCGGAGAGCCGCGCACTGGCGAGCAACAGCGGGATTCCGCGGCGCGCGGTTTCAGCGAACAGATTCGGCCAGAGTTCCGTTTCGACGATGATCGCCAACCGCGGCCGGACCCGCACCAAGAAGCGGCGCACGGCGGCCGGCAAGTCGTATGGCAGATAGCGCACCTCGACGCGTGTGCCAAACAGCGCGAGTGCGCGCGCGCGGCCCGTCGGGGTCGCGGTGGTCACGACGATGGGAACGTCGCTGTGGCGGGCCGCAAGCGCGCGCACGAGGCCGGCCGAGGCGGATACTTCGCCGAGGGACACGGCGTGCAGCCAGATGCACGATGGCGGCAAGCCTTCGCGCGGCGGCAAGCCTTCGCGCGGCGGCAAGCCTTCGCGTGGCGGCGAGCCTTCTGGTGGCGGCGCGCCCGCGAAGCCGAAGCGCTCGCTCAAGGCCTGCCAATAGACGCGATCGCGCAACCCGCGCACGAGCAGCACACCAAAGGCGATGGGCGCCGCAACGCGGATCAGCAGGTTATAGAGCGGGCGCATGCCGGTAGCCCGCGAGCAGCGCGTCCCAATCGCTCGGCGAGTAGTGCCCCGGCGGCAACCCGGCCGAGATCTTGCGCAACGAGCGGCGCAAGCGGCGTAAGTTCGTCTCGCGCCAGGAGCCGCCGGGACGCACGCGGCCCCGGTCGAAATCGACGAGACTGATCGCACCCGTCCCGAGCAGAATGTTGTGTGCGTTGAGGTCGGCGTGATCGACGCCGGCGGCATGAAAACGCGCGATGGTCGTACCGATCGCGCGCCACTCGCCGACGTCGAGCCGCCGCGCCGCGAGCACCACGCTCAAGGGCTCGACGCCGAGAATACGCCGCATGATCAAATCGCAGCGATAGGTAGGCCCTTCGCGCTCGTAGCGTGCGGCGATCGGCTCGGGTACGGGCAGTCCGCGAGCCCGCAAGGCGGCGAGCAGCCGCCACTCGGCAAATGATCGGACGCCCGGCTCGCCGACCCAGAGGTAGCGATCCGCCGAGAGCAGCGGGGTGATCAGACCGCCGCGCCGATAATGGCGCAAAGCCCACTCGTTGCGCTGCGAAGCGATGAACCAGGTTGCGCCGCGCCCCCGCGCCGCGCGCGCGATCTCGCCGCGGACCTGCCAATAGTTCGGATCGAAGATCGTCTCCGCATCGGCGTCAGCGGGGCGACCCAGCTTGCCGGAGTCGACGAGCATCGCGCCCTTGGCCGTGACGATGCGCGACCCGGGCGACTCATTATTCGTTAACATAGCGGCATGAGCGAAATATCCGTTCCCGTCTCACCGGGCGAAGTGATCGACAAGATCACGATCCTGCGCATCAAATCGCAGCGTATCACCGATGCCGCGAAGCTCGTGAACGTCCGCACCGAACTCGAGGCGCTGGAGTCGACCTGGGCGGCATCCCGCTTTGCGCGTGCCGATATCGAAGCCGAGCAACGAGCGTTGCTCGCCGTGAACGAGCAGCTCTGGGTCATCGAGGACGAAATCCGCGACAAGGAGCGCGCGCAGGAGTTCGACGCCGAGTTCATCCGGCTCGCGCGCGCCGTCTATGTCACGAACGACGAGCGCGCCGCGATCAAGCGCCGCATCAACGATCGACTGGGTTCGACGATCGTCGAGGAAAAGTCGTATCGGGAATATCGCGCGACTTAGCGAATCAAGGTGTATTCGGCTCCGCAGTAGCCGCACTTGGCCCACCCGCTGGGCTCGATCGCAAGATACACGCGCGGATGGGAGTTCCACAGCGCCATGCCCGGCATCGGACAGGACAAGGGCAGATCCGCCGGCGTCACGGAATAGCGATGCTCGGCGTTCGCGGGAATCAACCGATGTTTCGGATCGTCTTGGACCATCGCCGGCATTGAAGCACCATTTTTGGATGAACGCGTCGGTTATGTAGCTTGACGCGCATCCCGGGGGTGCGCAACATCTAATCGCTGTTCCGGCACCAATGCGGAAGTCCCGTCGAGTGTGTGGCAGTCATTCGGTGAAAGTCCGGTCCCAAATCGCCTGCACGCGCGCGCGCGTTTCGACGTAGTCGGCGGCTGCGACGACGCGCTCACCCTCGCTCTCGAGCGACAGCCGATGCAGTATCGCGCGATAGCCACGGTAGGCTTCCATGAGCCACTGTGCCGTCGCGTCGTCGATGACCCGGCAGTAACTCAAGGTCTCGAGCTGGCGGATGTTGTCCGTGTAGTTCACGAGCTCCGGAAAGCGCCGAGCGGCCTCGAGCACCCAGTACTGCACGAGAAATTCGATGTCGGCGATTCCGCCGGCATCCTGCTTGATGTCGAACTGGCCGGCGCGCGCCTGCGAAAGCTCGCGGCGCATGCGCGTGCGCATCTCCACGACGTCGGTCCGCAGCGTGTCGCGATGCACGTCATTGCAGAGCGCGCGACGCCGGGCCGCGGCGAAGCGGCGGCAAAGGCCCTCGTCGCCTGCGACGGCACGCGCGCGCAGCAAGGCCTGATGCTCCCAGGTCCAGGCGTCGTCGTGTTGATACCGCTCGAATGCGTCGATTCCGGTCATCAAGAAGCCGCCCTTGCCATTGGGACGCAGACGCATGTCGACCTCGTAGAGCCGACCGGAGGCCGAATGCATGGTCAACAAATGCACGATGCGCTGACCGAGGCGCAGGAAAAATACGCCGTTGTCGAGCGGCCGTTCGCCGCCGGTCTGCTGGATCTCGCCCGCCGAGTCGTGCAGGAACACGAGATCGAGATCGGAACCGTAACCGAGTTCCAAACCGCCGAGCTTGCCGTAACCGATGACGGCGACGTGGACGACACGCAGCGGCGAGCCTCGCTCGCCGCACTGGGGTACGCCGTGGGCGGCCGTCATCTGCTCCCAGGACAGATCGAGGCAGCGCTGCACGATGAGTTCCGCGATGTCGGTGAGCCGATCGCTGACCGTCATGAGCGGCAGGCGCCCGGTCAGATCGGCGAGGGCGACCGAGAAAACCGCGGCCTTCTGGAATTGGCGCAGCGCCTCGACCTGACGCTCCGCATCCGCGGACGGCAGCCGCTCGGTGCGTGCGCTCAATTCGAGCACGAAGCCGGCGCGCGTGGGCAGCTCATCGAGCACGTTGGGGTCGATCAGTTCGTCGAGCAGCAGCGGAAATTCGGCGACACACCGCGCGAGGAATCCGCTGATCGCGCAGACTTCGATGAGACGGTCGAGCGCCGCGGGCTGCTCCTTGAGCAACGCGAGGTAGGACGAGCGCGCACCGATCGCCTCGAGGATCCGCAACACCCGTCCGATCACGACCGCGGGCTCCGGACTCCGCGCGGCGGCGCGCAACAAGCGACGCAGGATCACGTGCAAGCGTCGGCGCCCCGGCTCATCGAGCTTGGCATAGGACGCGGCATGCCGATAGGTTTCGAGGATCACGGCAACCGCCGCGACGTCGCCGGCCGGGAACCCCGTATTTTTCAGTTCGTCGGCAACCCGCACGCCATCGATCGCGAGCCAATCGAGACCCTGGTCCTCGGCCGCGAGCGGCGCGCCGAACACGAGCGCCGCGAACTGACGCGCGGCGACCTCGCGCGCGGCCTCGATCCGCGCCTGCGTCGCGGCCCAATCGCCGAGGTTCAAACCGACGGCCAAACGCAAGCGGTCCGCTGCCGCTTGCGGCAACTTGTGGGTTTGCTCATCGCGCAGCATCTGTAGCGCGTTTTCGGCCTTGCGCAGCACGAGATAGGCGTCCGCGAGCTCCATGGCCGCCGCTTTCGCTAGGAGCTTCGCACCGCATAGCAGGGGCAGAACTTCGAGCAGCGAGGGGGTTTGAAGGCGTCGGTCGCCGCCACCGCGCACGAGCTGGAACGATTGCACTATGAACTCGATCTCCCGGATTCCACCCTTGCCGAGCTTCAGGTCCTGCTCGAGATCGCGTCTCGCGACCTCGCGTGCGATCAGGGCCTTCATGTCGCGCAGAGATTCGAACACGCCGAAATCCAGATAGCGACGATAGACGAAGGGCTTGACCGTGTTTTGAAACGTCGTCGCATAAGCCTCCGTCGCGACGATCGGACGCGCCTTGATCCAGGCGTAGCGCTCCCAGTCGCGGCCGTGCTGCTGCAGATATTCCTCGAGCGCCGCGAGACTCACGACGAGCGGACCGCTGTCGCCAAAGGGCCGCAATCGCATGTCGACGCGAAACACGAAACCGTCTTCGGTACGCGCATCGAGCAGGTGGATGAACTGCCGCCCGAGCCGCTGGAAATATTCCGTGTTCTCGATCGCGCGCGGTCCGTCGGTGGTTCCCTGCTCCGCAAACAGCAGGACGAGGTCGACGTCGGACGAAAAATTCAGTTCATGACCGCCGAGTTTGCCCATGCCGAGCACGATCAAGGGCACGACCTCGCCGGCCGCGTTGCGCGGCTCGCCAAACACGGGCTGCAGCAGCCGGCGCGCGATCGCCACCGCGGTCGCGATCGCGGCATCGGCAAAGGCCGAGAGTGCGCGCAGCGTCTCGGGGACGCTCGCCGCACCGGTCAGATCGCGCCACGCAATGCGCAACATCATGCGCCGGCGCCAGGCACGCAGCGCCGCAAGTGCCTGCGCCTCGTTCAGGGCGGCTGCGGCGGCGCCGGCGAGCGCCTCGTCGCTCGCCTGCTCGGAAAGCCAAACGAGTGCTTCCGGGTCCTGCAACAAGGCAGCCGCGACGAACTCGCTGCAGGCGACGACGCGCGGCAGTTCGGCGAGCAGCGCCTCGCTGAGCAGCGGCCGGATCCGTGCCCAGCCCGGCGACTCCGCGATGCGCTCAAACCAGCGCTGCACGGGTTCGCGCAAGGATTCAGGTAAGGCCAGGTCCGTCGGGAATGTCGCGGACACTGACTCGGTTGTCGTCACGGCGCAGAAAACCCTGAGCCGTCGTCGAGGTTCTTTTCCATGAACAGACTCAAGGGATCGCTCACGTACGCGCCGTACGGTCCGCGCTCGACATAGCCGAGGCGACGATACAGGGCGATCGCCTCGGGTTGGCGGATCCCGGTCTCGAGACGCGCCGTGCGGATCCCGAGGCAGCGCAGATGCGCCTCCAGTTCATGCATGAGGCGCTTCGACACGCCGCGCCCCCGGTACGCATCGAGTACGAAAACGCGCTTGATTTCCCCGTAGACGCCGTCGTCGTCGAGGCACTTGACCGCGCCGCAGCCGACGAGCTCGTCGCCGACATAGGCGCCCAGGAAAAGCACGTTGGGCCGTTGCAAGGCTTCGATGCCGTCGAGGTGATTGCTCTCGGCGGGGTACAAGCCGATCTGATAGGCGTCCAAGCGGCCGATGAGCGCCCGCGCGGCCGGCGCGGCCGGATTGAGCGGCACGATGTTCATGGCAGTAACGAATCATACCCAATCCGCTAGAATGCCGCGCCTTGGGGAGCTCACGGAGACTGACAGGAATTGCGGACCTTTCTACTCGTATTCGGCGCATTGGTCTCCATCGTGAATCCGCTGTCCGGAGCGTTCATTTTCTTCGGAGCGACCCGCGAACTCGACAGCCGCGTGCGTGCGCACGTCTCCCGCTGGGTCGCGATCTACGCCTTTTCTTTGATCACGGGGTCGCTCTACATCGGGGCCTACGTGCTCGAATTTTTCGGCATCACGATACCGGTGCTGCGCGTGGCCGGCGGCATCGTGATTTCGCTATCCGGTTGGCGCATGCTCACGCAGCCCGACGCCACCGAGCAGCGGCGCAGCGAGACGCCGCAACCGCGCTCCGTCACGGCACCGCCGAGCCGGCTCGCGTTCTACCCGTTGACGATGCCGCTGACCACGGGGCCCGGCACGATTTCGGTCGCAATTTCCCTGGGGTCGAGCCGCCCGGGCGGATTCAGCGCGAGGCTCCTCCAATTCGTGCTCGAGACGATGACGGCGGTCGCGCTGCTCACCCTGTTGATCTATGTTTGTTACCGCAATTCGGCGCGTCTCGCCGAGATCATCGGCGCCACCGGCACGACGATCATCGTACGTCTGTCCGCCTTTCTGCTCTTTTGCATCGGCATCCAGGTGTGCTGGAACGGCGCATCGGAACTACTGAGCACGCTGCCCTGGGGCTCGGCCGCATCGAGTTAGGCAGCCGCGCCGGAATCGCGCGCGGGTAAATAGCGCGCGCGGATCGCCGTGAGCAGCGGCGACGGCGCGGCGCGGGCTTCGTCCGTATGGGCCGCATGGAGCAGGCCGATCCGGCGCCGGTAGGCGAAGCCGCGCAGCGCCGGCCGCACGACACCGGCGAGTTCGTAACAGGCGGGCATCACGGTCACGCCGAGACCGGCTTGCACGAGCGCGAGCACCTGCTCGTCGTTGCTGCCACGGAACGCAAAGAACGGGCGCACGCCGCGCTCCGTGAAGTGGCGGCTGGTTTCGCCGAGCACCTCGCAGTGGCGGCGCACGATCATCGTGTTGTCGGCGAGTTCTTCGGCGGCGATCGACCGCTCTGCGGCGAGTGGATGCGCGGCCGGCAGTGCCAACGCGTAGGCTTCGCCGAACAGGATCTCGCTCGCGAAGCGATCGGAATCCGGGCGCACGATCGTGAGCGCCGCGTCGATCTGGCCCCGACTCAGGCGCTGCAGCAGTTCGCGCTCGCTTCCGACGACCAAGGACAGCCGCTCCGCGGGTCCAGCGGCGTCGCAGCTCGCGTCTCGCGCCGCGCGCACCGCGGCGCTCAGGTGCGCGAATGGGAAGGTCGAGAGCACGCCGAGCTTGAGTTCGCGGACCGGCTTCAGTCCCAGCACAGAAACCTGAGCCAGATTGAATTCGTTCTCGATGCGCCGCGCGTGAACCGCGAAGCGGGAGCCTGCTTCGGTGAGGTTCACGCGCTTGGCCGAGCGTTCGAACAGTGCCGCACCCACGAGCCGCTCGAGTTTGGCGATACCGACCGAAAGCGTGGGCTGTGAGACATGCGTTTGCTGCGCCGCTTTGGAGAAGCTCCCGGAATCGATGACGGCTAGAAAGTAGCGCAGAAGGTACCGGTCAATCATAGACACAGACTATGACCTTGGCATCGATATTTCAATTTTCTCATACCTACAGCTGGGCGTAGCATCGCTCGCGAGTAACCAGTGTCACCGCCGGAGCGCAGCGCCATGTCCTTGATTGAGATGGATTTTGCCCTCGGAGAAACCGCCGACGAGATCCGTGCGGCGACCGCGCGTTTCGCGCTCGAGCGGATCGCACCAAGGGCCGCCGAAATCGATGCCAGCAATACTTTCCCGCGCGATTTATGGCCACCGATGGGCGAGCTCGGTCTGCACGGCATCACGGTCGAAGAAGAATGGGGCGGACTCGGGCTCGGTTACCTCGAACATGTCGTGGCCATGGAGGAAATTTCGCGAGCGTCGGCGTCGGTCGGTCTTTCTTATGGCGCGCATTCAAACTTGTGCATCAATCAAATCCGACGCTGGGCTACACCTGAGCAAAAGCGCCGCTACCTGCCGAAATTGATCAGCGGCGAACACGTGGGCGCGCTCGCGATGAGCGAGGCAGGTTCGGGTTCGGACGTGGTCTCGATGCGTCTCACGGCCGAGCGGCGCGGCGCTCGCTTCGTGCTGAACGGCACAAAGTTCTGGATCACGAATGCGCCCGAGGCCGACACGCTCGTGGTCTATGCGCGCACCGGCGGGGAAGGAGAGCTCACGGCGTTTCTCGTCGAAAAGAGCATGCCCGGGTTCAGCGTCGCGAAAAAGCTCGAGAAAATGGGCATGCGTGGCTCGGACACCGCCGAACTGGTATTCGCCGACTGCGAAGTGCCGGAAGAGAACCTCTTGGGGCCTCTGCACGGCGGCGTACGCGTGCTCATGAGCGGCCTCGATTACGAACGGGCCGTGCTCGCGGCCGGCCCGCTCGGTCTCATGCGTGCCTGCCTCGACGTGGTGCTGCCGTATGTCCGCGAGCGCAAACAATTCG
>Ga0116231_10010828_pt1 | contig 14398 bp, 8 predicted proteins | sample S1TSphgellanicum_2_FD_89695 | JGI IMG/M metagenome (GOLD analysis project Ga0116231, IMG submission 89695) | Host-associated microbial communities from peat moss isolated from Minnesota, USA - S1T2_Fd - Sphagnum magellanicum MG | ecosystem: Host-associated > Plants > Peat moss > Unclassified... | reverse complement strand
CGGGTGGTTTGGGTGGAATGGAGGCACCCGTGGGGGGGGGGGGGGGGGGTGGTGGGCGGCATTCCCAAAATAAGGAGTCTAGGGCAAGGCTGGCCCCCCATGGGCTTTACTTGAAGTCAAGCATGAGGCAAAACCTTATATTGAGCCGTTTAGGATAGAAGGGATCTTATGCCTAAAGATTTAGGAAAAGTGTGGACCCTTACACCTTCATGTAGGTGTACAATCCTTCTCACTCCCAGATAGTAGGCTTAAGATCCCTCATTGGTCTAAAGATATACATACCCTTCTCCAACACTTAATTGGAGGGTAAAAGACCAGTGTAGGGCAGTTCTTAGAATGAGGGACAGATACCTGTCGGTTATCAACCCGGGTAAATACTCAGTTAGTCGTCGGCTCTGGTGTTTTGTCACGGTTCTCAAAAACAAAAGTCAAAGAACTGGCCAGAGAACCATCAGTCCTTTGCTGGTTCTTTCATGAAACCCGCCGGTTGTTTGAGGTTTTTGAAACAAGCAGACCCGGCCATTCTTTGATTCTGAAAAGAACTGGAACTGGTGGTTGGAACTGGCTGGCGCTTCTTTGATTCTGAAATATTTAAGGAACTGGGACCCATAACTCTTTAAAAATTCAAAGAAACTGCCCAACACTTGGTAAAACACCTGCTTCCTTTTTTGCCCTGTTTTGTTTTAACACTGATAACCAGCGGGTACCACAGGAATAAAACAAGAAATATGTGGGGGCGTCTTGAAAAACGACTCACTCGCCGGAGTGGGCGTTCCATTTTTCAAAACACCCTGCGAACAAGAGAGGAAAAATGAAGCTAGCCTAGATAAGGTGCCTTCCGATGACACTCAAAATTTTGGGGCAGGTCTTAATGACCCTTTATGATCAAAGAAGTCTGTTTTAAAGGGCAAAATTATGAATGAAAATGTTGTATCATGAACTTTCAAGTCTTAAATATTTGGACGTCAAGAACTCCGTCAAGGAATTAACATTTTTGCACTGCCCAATTCCACAATTCAAATGACCCAAAAAGTTGGAAAGTCCGAAACTTGGGAATTTGAAGGGAATTTGTGTTTCCGACGGTTTTCTAGAGTATGGACTACCCTTTATTTTTAAACAAGATTTGAGCCCAATTAGTTGAAGAATGGAGCAAGTTCCATAGGATAGGAACTAAATTATTTTTTCATGATAAGGTGGACTATTAGGCAACAAAAAGGAGGATATGCCACTAATCCGCCTATTTTTCATCTTAATGCAAAAAGGGTTTATGTTATTTTAAAAGAACTTGAGAAAATGTATACCATTCAACATAACGTGAATCATGATTAGGGTTCATTTATTTAGTTATTTTTCAATATTGTGAGGTAATTGGGTTGGAGGCCATCCACAAGAGGTCTTGGCCAAATTTGGCTACAGGTCCGAGAGAGGTAAGTAGCAAAAGTTAGGAAAGCTATCTATGTTTTTTGGCAACAAGCTATGAACTACTGTCAAAATATGGCAATTTGAGAACTTCTTCCTTACAAATCTGTCAATTTTTTTGACAAATCTGTTAACTTTTTCTTCTTCTTCTTCTTTTGTTGGGTGAACTTTGTTTCCAATGGAGATTAAAAATTCATTCCCAAAGAAGCCACTTTATCAATTTATAAACTACAGTTGAACTAAACTAACCCAAGATATATACTTTCGAAATACAATTTATTATGTGTGCATGTTGTAGTTTTGTTTTACATATACCAATCGAGGAACTTTTTTCTAAAAACATGAAATTGAAGCAAAAACAACTGGAATGCAAAGGAAGTGGAATCATGTACAGTGTATGCTGGGCATTACACCCATCATGGTTAAATATGTGTCACAAGACCATATTTTGCAATACAAGTGCCCTAACAAAAATGTTGAATGCTTTATATAGGGAAAAAGAAAATCATTCAAATTTCATATAAGCTTTTCACTCTTTGGTAAATCATATCATAGTGGGCACTGGGATGGGCTACAAATTATAATGAAGAAAATTAAATTACTCCCCACATTCAATCCCACCCATTGAAAACAAGGAGGAATAACATCTTGTAAAAGTTTACCCTAAGTGTATTGAATGAGCCCTTGAACAAGAAGGCCTAGGTAATTAGCTTCTCATTTTGCAATAACTTGTGATCTTTGTCATCCATGTGGCCTTTTTATTCCAACTAGTTACAAGGTATGGAATTCCAATTCTAACTCTTTCACATGAATATTTGAAACCTCTCAAATGCCATCATCAAGCATTTCAATTTGGTTCAAATTCGCTCCTATCAAATACTTTCAAGTTCAATGTATCAATGTATACCATAGTACCTTGGCAGCTTCGACATTACTTAAATTACTTATAGAAATGTATTTTTCCAAAAAAAATATAAATTCCAAAGAACAAAACTTTGAAGGAAAATAGAGAATTTGCTAGAATATTTTAATTTCAATATGGAATCTTCAAATTTAATTAAATCATTTGACAGACATGTGTTGAAGCTACCCTTGTACTATGGCATATAGTGAAAATTGATAGCTTTCAGGAGAATTACACATGCCTACCCCCACAAAATTAATACAGAGTTAAATTGTGGCATTTCTCAAATTTATGCACTATGGGGAGAATAACTACAAATTTAATGGATTGGCCATGTAAAGGCATGGTCATGATACATGATGTGAAAACCATATGGCATATAGTACTTACATTTATCCTTGACCTCATATCTGTTCGTTCTTATCACTGATCAACCCTAGTAAACATGGTTTGAAGCTTTTTGTTTTAGGTGGGGTTAAAGAAATCTGGGGTTGCATTACTAGAGCTGGAGATATCATTGAGAATAAATTATTTCCTTGACCATGACCATTGCATGACAAGCATTAAAGAGTGAAATTTATAACTAATTAATATTCAACCTTTATTGATTTTTAATTAATATCTTAGCTTTTGTCATATATTAAAATAATTAAGAAATGGGTATCCAATTGAGTTTTTTTTAATAATTAAATATTTGACAACAAACTATTGAACTAGACCACGTACTATGGTAATCTTACATGTAGTAGCACCCAAACACCAATTATTAGAAAACAAGCCTATATTTACCAAATAAGGTTGGCAAAACTTTCAAGGGGTATTAAAAGTGGCTTTCAAAATAATAGGTGAATTTGAAAATTATCCTTTGCATGCTATGGATTCATAGCCCAAAATTGTGGAGAAACCACACCAAGGGTTGTCATAACCTCATGTTGTAAGAAATGTCATTCAAGCTTTGTAACAAGATGTCGAGCTACCTCTTCAAACTCATATTTCACTTTGGTAGAAACCTTGTTGAAAACATATTTGGTAAAGGCTTAAAATTAACATAACCATCATTGTTAGTTTAATAGATATGGTACTTGCTTCCAACAAATAACAATGCAAGATCCATTTCTTCATCACCACCATTGACTTAAGAAAACTAGCTCATGGGAAAAATGTCATTGGATAGAATGAAAAGAAAATTGAAATTATCACATGTTGGATCTTCATACTTAGAAAAGGAATCACAATAAAATATGAGCATGTCATGTTGGGTCAACTTGATAGCATTCATAAAATCACAAACAAACACCTTTGTATGTTGTGCAAATTTTATCAACATATGCAGACATTCAAGCAAAAGCAAGATACAAGGCAACTTCAAAATGAGCTCAACATCACATAATGAATTTAAGTTCTTCAACGCAACTTCATATTTTGCAAATATAACATGCATTTTGACAATCAAAGGGCAATATCCAACATACACCTTTTTTGTTAAAGAGAGCATGGATATATGGATAGAGTTTTTAGATTTCGAAGTAATATGTTGTTTTTAATGTTGATCATGTCAACAAGTTTCTAGAATTCCAAAATTCATTTTTCAGGTTATGAGCAAATAATGCATAAAAAATTTGCAATAAAGATTGGAGTTGACACACCAAATTTACTTTTAAGAAAATGAACATAATCATATTTGTTTTGTGGAAAAATAATGAATTTTGCTTAAAAACAAGGCAACTTTTTCTTTGAATTACAATGTGACATTGGTTCCATTGCTTTGGAAGACATTGTTACCATTGAAGCCCATGTTGACCATCTTTCCTCCCAAATTTTTCAACCTTAAAACACCAAAATCTTACAAAAAATTAACCATCAAAGAAAAATATTGTTAGATATGGAAAACATACCAATTATTTCAACACAAAAGAGGATGAAATCTTCTTCCACCCTTGGACCACATATGTCCATTGAGTGTTGTCAATTGCCATAATTTCATTTGCACTAATAACAATGAAATAGGTAACAACAAATATAATTTTGGTAACCTTCAACAAAACAATAAGCATGATTTCTACCATGCCCCAACTTGACATATTAGACCAATGTTTTTTGGACACATTTTCTACTTTCAACATTTGGAACCATGCTTAAAAGCCTTAATAATTGATCATAAGTTACCCATTGGCCAAAATGTGATAAATTGTAACAAATTGCACATATTTTCATTTTTAGTCAAAGGGGGCATCAATTTCGTGTTGGTTTAGGATGGAAGGGCAAAAACTAGAAGTGTATACTTATTCATTCTTCATATGTAATAAAATTTTATTGAAATATTATGAGTCAACTTCAACATTCAATTGGGACACAAAACATTTTTTACATCCAACATGTTTTAGCAAGTTGTCTAATTTTGGAGCTAAAAACTTTTGGTTTCCTTCAATAGATGTGCAAATTTTATATTTGATTTGGTGCACTACACCCTTTTCATGAATCATATATTTTGCATATGGTAAGTGTGTTGTTTAAGCATTATGAAACTTAATTGACCTATCATGTAGTTTCTTCTTTTTATTAACATTCTATTTAAATAGGTCTTCACAAGCTCCATCAAACAGTATCATTGGTGATCTCTCATTAATCATAATGTTTTGATGAAGAAGATGGACTAGTTTCATCTTGAAGTAATGTAAGTAGAAAACAAATTGGTTTGAATTTGAAATTTTTGGGAATTTGCAAGGGGGGCATGGTGGTTGAATATTTCAAAAATAAGGATCAATCATCAAGTTTTGAAAATATATGCCCTTAGATGATAGAAGATTAAAGTATTTTCAACTTTCAAGCAACAATAGATGATTATGAAAGAAACGAAAACTAATGATCATCATCAGAACTTAGGAGCTTAATTATGAAACTTTTAGGAAGTAGTTAAAAAAGATAAACCTTTAAAAAAAAAAAAAAACACGGTTCCAAATTCAAGAATCCAAATATGTTAAAACAAAATGCAAACAATGAACATCAAAATTCAAGAATCAACATGTGAAACAATGAAATGGTGAAGGATATTATAAGAAACAACAATCAACAATGAATATTCAAGATGCAAAATCTTATAAATCTCTTACGAATTAATACAAAAAATAAATTCTTGGAAAAACACAAACATCTATCTGAACACCATGTAAACAATGACAAGGGTTTTTTTGGGTGCATTTCCTAGTGCTGAGTAAGGAATCAAGACATGGTACTTTTTGTTGTTAATTAAAATAATGCCATGTTGTTTATGTTATGACAATAAACAAATGAAGATCATAAATTTTCAACATAAAAAATAACAAGTTGGTCTTCTAGGAATTTGTATCCTGGAACATCTTAATTGGTTATGAATTAGTACAAAAGTTTGAACATTGAGGCCCAAAGAATTGTGAATGCAAGGAAACAACAAGTCATGATTAAATATTCAAGACTCATGCCTCATGAGTTTGGATTGTGGAAGCTTTAAAGAATTAACTACCTAAAAGTGAAGACTTTAAGTTAAAAAAATCATGATGAATTAAAAATCCAAAATTGCTATACCACTATGTAATCAATGAACATCAAGAATAAATATATGAGCCATTGAATAGGCAAGATCAAAATTTTTATGACAAACCAGGATTAATAAAAATTAAGAGCTTGGAAATTGGATTTGGATTCTCGAACTTGGAAATTTACAACAAATGACAACATATAATATTAGAATGTAGATGTAAGCTCACTAAGTAGGATCAACAATATGGTGGTTTAAAACTTTTGTACCTTTAAAACATAAATTATGTTTCACCCACAAGATATGGATTTTGAATTTTACAACAATTGACAATGAGGACACAAGATTTAGTAGCAAATGCTTAACGTTAAATAATCAAGAATCAAGATTTAAAATTTAAGATCAACTATTTTGAAATCTTAAAAGCTTTAATAAGTTATAATAGTATGTGGCACCTAAACCCTAAAAACCCTAACAAATCATGATTGACAGGTTACAACAATATGTGGGATTACTTTCACCACCTGATCATAAGATACAACAAATGAAAGTCTAGCTATGGTCACAAATGTTTTATGATAAATAAATTTTTTTCATACAAAGAACAAAAAAACAAGAGTTACATATTTGTAGCTTGCACATGCTAATCCCTGATTCAAAAAGACATAAAAGAAACCCTCTTGAATTGTATACCAATGCCACCCTGAATTCTAGGTTTTTGGAGTCCCAACTCCTTGTTAATCAACCATAATCTCTAAAAATCCATGCAACAACCAAAATAAAAAATTTATGAAAATTAAAATTTACAATTTACAAGTTGCAATTTTAGCCTATAATACTTAAATTGTGCAAATCAAATAATTCAACAATGTTATAATGTTGGTAAGAAGTACATGAGTTTACACCACCTATTGTTGGTGAGTTGAGGTGCACAATAAAAAGCCAAATGGTGAAGAACTCATCAACAATGATAGTGTTACTAGTGAGAAGAAAGTTTTAAGGTTTAACAAGAGCGACAAGACCTACTTGGGTTTCATGGTTGTGACAATGGTGCCACATGGTGCTAGGAGGATTAGAATATGTCATCTATTTTACGGCCTTAATTTCTAAATGGACATGTCGCATGGTCATTGGAGATGTCACCTTTTGGCTATTTTTTGCCAAAAACATGGTTGTGTAATAGTTACCTTTATGAAGATATATACCCTTGGCCATTTACGAACTATCAATGAAGTGTTGATGTCAATATGACTTGCAATTTTGTTCCTATTGAAAGGTTGGCTGTCTTTGGTTCCCATTAACATATTATAACACATGGATGAATGTATTAATTTGGATGGAAAATCTTCAACTTGGATATATACATGTATTTAATTGATTACCAAATACCCAACTTTATTGATATGTAGTAATTATGCAAAAACCTTCAACTTGTATTTTTATAATTTTTCACTTCACATTGTCAAGGTATTGCCTCTTTTAGAGATGGCTATCTTTGTGATGCTACTAGATCTTGGGAGGTCTCTAATCTTGAGAATCTCCTAAAGTATTCAACTTTTGAGATACTATAGAATTTGACATGTCCACTATATGTAGACTACACCTAATACAGATAAATCCTTATCTTGTTACCTACTTTCATAAACATGGTCCCATGTGTACTGTTATCTAATTCATCTATCCTTTATTGATATAAACACACAAATTTGATGAATGCATATTTTGCCCAAAATGTTGTCTTCTTTTTTAGCACCTAGGTCTTTTCAACTTCGAAACAAGATCCAGTAATGAAAATCTAAAAAAACTACTCATTTAGTTACAAGTTATAACAATCCCCTATCCACTCTTTGAGAGGTATAAGCAAGGTAATAAAATTTTATTAAATCTCAGGTTATTTATCTAAATGCACAAGGTTCGAGAGTAATTATAGTAGTTGTACGGGTAGGAGCAGTGAAAATATATGTAGCAGCGGTGGAGGCGCTCTGGAAAAAGGAAAGACAGGATGAAACTCAGTTTACCACCAAAATTGGTGGAAAAACTAGTTGTGTAAAATTTTCATTCCCAATTACCCGTTTGATGCCCTACTATGCCAAAACTGGTCGTTCTCACCCCCTAATCGTGAGACTTTACAGATGACTCTATTAATACATGTGTTTCTAAAATATCACGTGCATCATTGGTAACATGTCCAGCAAAAAAATTTCAAATTATAGTACTTACAACACATTTAGTCAACTTTCCACAAACCTAAATCCCGAGAATATAAAGGCTTATTCATGACTACCTATAAGGGGTTTTTTTTTCAATTTTGTTAGTTAGGTGGCATGCCAAATGTGGCTACAGGTCAGAGAGTTAAGTAACAAAAGTTGGGAAATCTACTATGTTTTGGCAACAAGCTATGATGTCTAAATATCACAATACCTTGGCAGCTTAAACCCTAATTATATTATTTTGAGAAGTGTTGAAATTTTCGAAAAATATGTTTTTCTTTGAAAAAAAACTTGTGATGAAAAATATTGAATCTTCAGGAATATTTCATTTTGTTGAAATGAAAATTCCAAACTTAATTAATTGTTTGACAGACCTGTGTCAAAGTTGTCAAGGTATGATTGTATGGTAATTTGAAAACTTTTTACTGGAAAATCTGTCCAACTTTTTGAAATGAAAAAGTAATCTTGAGACAAAGAATTGTTCTTTATCCAAAGGACTAGAGAGCACTTAATCGATTTTCTTGGATATTTACTACCATTTTATTAAATTTTAGATTTGGGAATAGATTATTTGAAAACCAAGAAAATCTTGCTTTTTGTATTTTCCTTTGGAATGAAACTCTTTCAATCATTCCACACTTGTTATTCTAGAAATTACCAATTCCGCATTTACTGAGTATAGATATGTAAAGTTCCGATTTTTAATGGGTGCATGGTCTCACCACAATCGCTAGTAGACCAAGCAAAAGAAAGACATACTGATTGTCTTTGGGGCCAAGGCTACACATTAACACTTTTTAACCTACACTAGAAAGCAAGAGCTCCGAGTGGGACCAAGACTTTTTCCCTCTTTTGAAGGTACCTTAGTACCGTGCCCATTTCAACACATGTCTGTTGAATAATTAATTAATTTCAACAAATGGAATATTCTTAAATATTCACTATTTTCCTTCACAATTTTTTTTTGATTTGGAAAAAATAAATTTTGAAAATTTCAACATTTCTGAAAATAATATAATTAGTGTCAGACTGGCCAAGGTACTAAGGTAGTAACTTAAGTCCTCAAGGAGTGAACCAGAGCCTCTTTCTTTCTTTGGATGGATGTTGTACCTCCGTCGGGAGATGGGGGGTCCATGTATGTGTATGGGTAGCCTAGCACCTTACAGAAATGATCACTTAAAAACAAATTCCAAATTCATTGGATCTAGAGCCACATACATGTACAAACATGGTCATTCTTGCACAAGCGCCCCAGGTGCTCCATCCAACCTGGGGGCCTTGTGCGATAATTATATTGTAAAAACCTTGGAGGCTTTTCTTAAGTGTATTTGGAGGTACACTTAAATAGTGTAGAGTCTTGTGGGGCATTTCAGAAAATGAAAAAGCCTTAGGTGTGGGCATTGTCTTTCATTCTAAGGATGTTTTTACTTTCAAAAATGCCTAATGTCATTTTTGTGCTTGATACCCATCAGATACCCACCAGGTATCATGGAGAATTTTTAAAAATAAAAGCTTGCTTCAATTTTTATGGTCAGTAAAATTATGAAACCGTGCCAAACTTTAGAGAAAGAAAGCACCCAAGAAAGGGAGAGAAAAGGAAACAAAGGGCAAGGATCAAAGTTCGGGCAAGCAAAAAGCCCAACAAAGGCAGGCCATAAGGAGGAAAGGGAACAACTAAGAACAGGACCTTCCACCAGTCACATGAAGCAAATCGACTAAAGAAAGGGAAGGTAAACCCGATATAATTCCTAGCTTAGAAGAACCCTCCCCTGCAGTAAAACCTTGGGGGCAGAGAGAGAGAGAGAGCGAGCGACCGAGCAAGCGTTGGAAGTAAGTATCCCTTGGCTTTGCCTTAAGGCGAGCGAGAGTGTTGGAAGTAAGTATCCCTTGGCTTTGCCTTAAGGCGAGCGAGAGTGTTGGAAGTAAGTATCCCTTGGCTTTGCCTTAAGGCGAGTGAGAGTGTTGGAAGTAAGTATCCCTTGGCTTTTCCTTAGGTGAGTGCTTACTTCTGAAACTCCCCCCACTCGTAGGGCGTTACTTTACAAAAGAGATTTAGGTACCAAGTGGCAATGGCCATGCGTTTCCTAGGCTGTAAGTAGCATCTGATGAGAACACCTTGATTATAGCCAAGCACCTTACAGATAAATATAGAAAAAGGCAAACTGGTGACAAATGTACCCCTCCTGGCAAGTAATCAAACACATTGGGCAAGTTTTGTTTGGACATACTAGCCTACCTAATCTCATTCACCTTGCCATTTGGGCATGTGCATTCCAAAATGCATTCCCATTGCTGGTGACCACAATACCTAATCATATGTTCTTTCCGCACACTCAAAAAACCAGTGTTGTGTGGTTCTTTGATTTTCCAAAGAACCGCTGGTTCTGGGTATTTATTAAAAACAAAAAAACCAAAATCAAAGAGTCATCAGCTCCAGATATCTAAACAATTAGAATCAAAGAACCAGCCGATTCGGAAAACAAACAGCAGAATTAAAGAATCGTCAAGTTCTGGGTTACTTCAAAACCCTCGAAAGAACCGTCAATTCTCATGAAAGAACCACCACCTCTTTCCTGGTTATATTCCAGGGCATTTGACTTCTTAAAGTTGTTTTGGGTCGGTTCTGGGGACGGTGGGTTTCACAAAATGGGAACCGATGGTGATATACTGAAAATGTAACTGGTCTGAAAACTGGCAAAAAAACTAGAGCTGCCTGAAAGAACCGCCCAACATGGTAGTTTAAAAAAAAAAAAAAGCCTCATTTGGTTTAAGCATTTGTGCATTCCTATATGATGCATTCATTCCTATCGAGAGTGGTACTTACAATAATATACTTGTCACTTGTATTCTAGTATTACCGTAGTAATACCGTGGCCATTTCAACACATGTCCGTCGAATAATTAATTAATTAATTTTGAAAGATTCATTTCAACAAATGGAATTCTTTATTTTTTTGATTTGGAAGAAATAATTTTTGAAAATTTCAACATTTCTGAAAACAATATAATTAATGTCAAATTGGCCAAGGTACTAGGGTATTGGACTTGTTGTGAAGGGGGCCAAAAAAAAATGGGGGAAGAGGAGGAGGAGGAGGAGGAGGAGGAGAATGGGGTTGGGGGATGAGAGAGTTTAAAGGAGGGGAATGTGGTACCTACACACATATATATATACCTACCTATTTATTTGTTCCCAAATCTCATTAGAAAAGCGAGAAAATGGTGTAGTCTATGAGGGAAATAAGTCAAAAGACACCTAAACTGGTGCACCACAAAATTCTTTCCTAGTAGCCTTTGTAACTCACAAGCCACTAAAGACTTGTATTTTATTTTGTTTTTGTGTGTTTTGTGTTGCTGAAGAGAAAGCTGAGCTGCTGCAAGATTTGGGTGCAATTTTTTTGCTTTTGTTTTTGGAGGTAGGATTGGCAGTGGGACTTGCTTTTGTTTTTTGGTTTTTTTTGGTTGTTATTTGTTGAGTTATTAGCTTTCGACTTCTTCCCTACCACACCCCCTATCTCTTCTTTTTTTTTCTCGTGTCTTCCCCCCTCTCTCTCTGGAGTGAGCTCTGTTCTTTTGTGTGTGTGTGTGTGGGTGTGTACAGAGAGGTTGTGGTTGTCGCTGCAACTGTTTTGTTTTTGGAACGGATTTGGGTGCTTGCAAGCAAAGTTTATACATCAATTTCTTTGGGTCTCAGAGCTACAAAACTATTCACATACAACGAAGGACTGGCGGTTTCGGCCAAGAGCATATCATCTCCTTCTTTTTTCTGGTGCTTTTGCTGCACGGGGTTTTGCGAAGGAAGTGAATTGTTTACTGAAACAGACCTTTTCCACATCGGTTTTGAGTCGGGTGTGGACACGCGCGCGCGCGCGCGCGCGAGGAAAGAAGGACGATTGCTCGATTGTCTCGGTTGAGAACGCGTTGAAATCAAATAAACAGGTATGTTCAAATTCCCTGCTCTTGCGTGTGTCTGGAATGATGGGAGAGTGGGAAACAGAGGGGAACAGAGTTGGGAGAGAGGCAGAGAGTTGAGAAAAAAAGACTAGTGGAGCTTGTGTCCAGAACTGAGAAGCTTAATGAATGCAAACTCTAAAGAAGCATTCTTTAGGGTTTGGGCCATGTTACTAGCAGCTGTCTAAGAACAATAGCCAGGAAATGTTGAGCAGATGTTGTCACAAATTCAGGACAGAGAAGAAGACGAGAAGAAGAAGGCGACAGGACAGGGAGAATGGCTTGCAGTTTTTGTGTTGAACTTATTCGGCTCTTTGTATGTCTGGGGGTTTGTGGCAGGCATTGGGAGAGCAGGAAAAAGGTTCATGGATTTTTTTGAGAATGCAAAAACTGTGCGTCTCAAAAGCCATCATGGCAAGTATCTTTTGGCGGATGATGATCATAATGCTGTGTCTCAAGATAGAGACATATCTAGCAAGGGTGTCTTGTGGACAGTTGAGATTGTTCCCGGGAGTGGAACAATCCGCTTGAAAAGTTATTACGGTAAATATTTGACAGCATCAGACCATGCATTTTTGCTTGGCATGACAGGGAAGAAAGTGCTGCAGAGCTTTGCATCCAAGGCAGATTCAGCACTGGAATGGGAACCAATTGCTGAGGGTAATTTTGTTAAACTGAAAGCTAGGAATGGCAATTATCTTCGCGCAAATGGAGGTGTTCCACCATGGAGGAATTCAGTAACACATGATGTTCCAGTCACATCAGCCACCCAAGAATGGATCTTCTGGAAAGTTGACATTATGGAGAATAAGGATCCAGATCCTGAGCTTGCACCTGCACCAGTAAGCAAACTTCTTCTCTCCCTCTGCTTATGTTGAATTTTTCTTTGTCAGTATGCATCCATTTTTGTGTAGTGCTGTGGACAATTTCTATCCATCATGAATTTGCAGACAGAGAAGAAAGGAAGAGGCACAGAAGCAAATTATGTATCCAAGACAGTTTCTGATGTTAGTATGAATCGCCCAAATGCACACTCTGTGTGTGGGAGATCATCCTTGGAACTCACCTTTCATTTTTATCAGGGTATGGGCCTAAATTTAGGTCTAGTACTTGGGTTCAACAGAAATTTTTACCTGCATCAGATTTGTTAGCTTGTCAACCTTCTCATCCATCAGGCATGATCAATCTTATCCCCATGGGCAAAACAAGTTCCTTGCTCAGGTGTGCCCCTTTGAGTAGACCACAGGACCAGGTTGATCCTTGCATGGAGGGTAACAACTAACAACTCATCAGGATATCTGGGATACCTGAAATGTGAGCAGCTTAAGCAGCTCTCCACCAAGTTGCTGACTGCCACTGTAGATTTCTAACCATAGTTTCACCAGTTGAGACAGTCTTTCTTCTCTTTTGTGTGGATTGGAAGTTCCATCAAAAAATGCCATGAAGCCAAGGTTTACAAATTTGGCCAATTCTTCCTCTCTCATAGACACTTCTGAGTGGTTAAGTTTGTTCTATAAGCTATGTCCTACCGGAGGTCAATGATTTGCGGGTTGCAAGGAGCTGATGTCCCTTCTCAGAACTATTGGATTCTTAAAAACTCCTCAGGAGTAGCTAAAGTCATCGAGTTCTTGACTCTAGAACTTGATTGAATGCTGAGAGATATTCTCCCCTTGGAGAGCTAAATTGAAACCTCTAGTGACTAAAGTTTTTGATAGAACGTTTCAGTCCTGTCTTGTGGTTCAGATATCAGCCCACTAACTTCAGATATGTTTGGTTGAAGGATAAGGATGAGTTAAGGCCTATGAGGTCTCTCCATAACTTCAAAGGCAAAACCTTTGGATTTTATCTTCTTGGCTGGAATTTCTGATAGATAACCTGTTCCTTATGTTGGTCTGTCAGTCAATTCTACTCTAATGGGTGGGTCCTAAGTATGCAGTGTTTTTGGCTATCTTCATATGAGTTTGAAATTTTGGATTCTTTTAGTAAGTCCAACTCTTGTTTGCTTTTCTTTCAAAGTTATTAAAGTAAAAAAGTTTGTGGATGATCTTTGAGTTCTTGGTATCCATGATTTCTCTGACTTCACAAGTATCCAGACAAAGACTCTAATGGCAGTGCCACTTGACCTAAGTAAGCTTAATTGCATTTCTCATGACCACTCTTGCAATTTCTTTCATTTAGCAATACCCCAAGGTTCAAAAGGATTAATTGATATGTTTGACTAGTGTTCTCTGCCAAAATATCCAGGTATCAATATGAATGTGTATCATGTGACTTACAATATTCAGATTCTGCCACATCTCAAGTAGTTGATAGTCAGTTCTGCAGCCTTAAGGCTTTGTAGCTCAAATGAGTTCTTCATAGCTCAAATGTTCACTTTGAAGAGAAAAGGTTCTCCATCTTGAT
>Ga0116231_10010827_pt1 | contig 14398 bp, 5 predicted proteins | sample S1TSphgellanicum_2_FD_89695 | JGI IMG/M metagenome (GOLD analysis project Ga0116231, IMG submission 89695) | Host-associated microbial communities from peat moss isolated from Minnesota, USA - S1T2_Fd - Sphagnum magellanicum MG | ecosystem: Host-associated > Plants > Peat moss > Unclassified... | reverse complement strand
TTCTATCATGTTCTATGTCCTGACCATATTTTACTCCTGTCACTTTCTCTCTAGAAAAACCCTTGTAAAAGAAATGGTTTACATCACTTGCATGTAGGATTGATATTTTCAGTTGTGTTACAACAAGGGCTCTTGGAGTGCTGTTCATCCCCTTAGCAAGTATGCATGTATGATAGTCTGAATTATACTTCTGCTGTGTAGTTTGTGATAGCTAGCTGGAAAGTGGTGTGAGCAGCGCTCATGCTACTACATAATCTCAATGCACAACTAGTGGGTTTTACTGTTGTATCTTGGAATCATGTGTTTACAGTTAAGCAATTACAGTTGATGGTCTGAAGTGAAACTGAAATGTATTGTGAACCTTTTTTGTGAGTTGCGTACACGTGAGATATTCAGGTTTCAGAATAAGTGTCTGCCCAAAACCTTGCCAGAAACTTCACTGGAATGATACCATGGCATACACCTAAGCTGAACTTTCTGCCAATTGTGTTAGTCTTTTGATGTTGCAAGCTCAAACATACTGGTGTGATGATACCCAGAACTGCTCTATCTTTTGACACTACAGCAATACACAGCACAGGTTCATCTTCATACTGGGATCTTTTCCACTCTTTTTTGACAGAGCTGGACCTTAGTCCAAATGCACCAAACATAGTTGTCAATCATGCACTATGTGCCAGACCATGTGTAGTTACAATTGAGTCTTGAGATTCTGAAATATTCATGTTGGGTATTGGACTGCTGGAACCATTTTGTCGAAATGATTAAATGTTTTGGCAACACCATACATATTTATAATTGAGTCTTCAAATTGTGAAGTGTTCAAATTGGGGCTGCAGGACCCATTTTGTTGAAATAATTTTTGGGCAAAATCTGGTGATGAGCAGTGGTAGGACACATTTTGTTGAAATTTTTTTTTGGTAAAGTCTTCCCATGATCAGTGGTAGGCACAGTGGCTTGAATCTCAAGGGTCAAATTTCTTCAAGTCACTATGCACATAGTTTCTTCACAAGGCAATACTGAAAAGTTTCAGTTTGTAGTGAAGCAAACCCAGGCTGCAAGTGGTGCAAGTAGCAAGTCATCTGGATTGAGAAACTTGGAGGCGGGCCATGGCTGTATTATACTATGTACAAACTTGCCAGGTGCATTGAATTCCTTGTCTTATTTTGAGGGTGGGCAATGTAGTGGTGATGCAACTGCATCTACCTCAGGTGCATCTTGCCAACTTGGAGGTGGGCAACTGTGCATGGGCTCCATTATAATATGTACAAACTTACAGCTTGCCAAACTTGGCAGGTGCCTTGTAACTCCTTTTATGGCCTTCCGTGGGCTATAATGGTGCAAGTGAAAGTCAGGTGCATACAGAAAATTGGAGTTGGACCATACAACTGTGGTCCTTTTCTTACTTTTGAGTTTCAGGTTAAACTATTTGCTACCACAGTTGGCATAGTGTTTGATTCCAACTTGGGCTGTGTGTAATCTATCTTTGTAAGTACTGTGCAACAAGTTCAAATCTGTTTTGGCCTTTCATTTGAAAAGCTTAAATAATTTCACCCTTTGTCTATGGCTCATTTGATTCTGAAGGGCATTGCAACCTTTGATTATGACAAAGTAAAATGAGTTGTGAGTGGTAGATCTTCAAAACAAAATTGGCTGAAAAAAGGGAAGTTAAGCACATTGACATCCAAGATTTTGGATGCATAGATATGAGTCTAGTTATGCAAGTTGAAAGTGAATGCATACGTACAATGCTAAAGCTATTATAATGGGCAACAAGCATGATGTCCAAAAACTTCAGCAAACCTAAACTTTAAATGACAAATGAATGTGAAAAATGCTGTTAATTAATTAACACCTATAATGATTTTAAGGTTGTAGATGATCTATCTATGATGCAAAGGTAGTTTGTTTGTTTTGTTTTGTACCAATGAGATCCACCGAACTGGGATGCTTCAGACGGCAATCTTGGTCTCTTTGGAAAGCTCTTGAGGAGAAAGGGTGCATCAGCTTGGTTCCATGCCATTTGGACTTGTGGTGCAAAAATTCTTGAATATTGAATGATTTCTTCACTAAAAATTAAATTAAATTGTAGCTGAAATTTTCAGAGGAATTGAAATGTGCCTTTGGTGTTGTTGGAAAGATCTTGACAAGCAGGATTTAATGGAATTTATTTGGTAAGATTTGGATTCAGAATGTGGGAGATATTAAAGTGATTTCTGCCCCTGAAAATTCAAATAAATTCAAAAAAACCAAGTTTTGGAGTGAAAAATCAATTGAGGATGTGGTAACACTTGGGCCAACAGCACAGGCCCTCTAGTAAGGTATGAATGCAAGTCATGGCAACACAATATTGTTTAAAGCTTGGGCTGTGTAGTCTAGGTTTTTATTCATAATTCAAAGGGTTAAAAATGTTTCATCATAGTTGAACTTTTTTGTAAATGAACAATTACAGAATTAAATACATCATGTTTGACATTTTATTAATGAATGTTAAATTGATATTAGGGGTGTTTATAAGCATTTGATTTCTTTCAAGGTGAGTATGAGATATGACTGATTTTATTTCTGTAAATGTGTGTGAGGGTATTGCATAACAATCCTTGTGCTCCATTGAAATTTGTTATGTTGTTACAGGTAAGATTGGACATTTGGTCATGTTATATAGTGAAATTTTATGTAATGAAATGAAACTTATATTGCAAATTAAGGGTATTGCATACTGTAGCTTTTGTACTTACTTTTTAGTTAGTAAATGCACAAATGAGATTTTTCATGAATGTGCAATGAATTATAGGTAGCGAATTTTTTGTAAACTGAGTGTCCATCTCATCGTCATTCTAAAATGGGGAAAACATCAAATGGGTCTAGACTATCAAACTAACCAAAATGGGCATTGGGTTGTACTGAAAATTACAAAACATCATGGTAATGGCAAGTTGTCATTAATGATCGTTAGGGAATTAAAACTAAAAAATCTTTTTATCCAATTTTGTGCAAGCCATCTAAATTTCTTCCAAATAATTCTGCCATACCTGTACATTCCTTGTCCATCATCCTCTTTTTCCAAGTCCTGCAAGTAGTCCAATTAACAGCCAGATATCATCCCCCCAAATCAGAGGGGAAGAAAATCTCACTCATCGATAGGACATCAGCCCTCTAGAGTTCTCAGAAGCATCAACTTACTCAGATGACTTTTATCAATTGAAGTCTGTTATTGTAGTCACAACTAGTAACACTGCAACAATTATGTGTAGGGGTAATGCCTGTGTTGTGGGAATTACTTACTCTTTCCAGATTCCATCATTCCTAAAATCCACATCAATTTGATCAATGATGAAATTGATAATAATGATATTCCAGACCTTCAGAGGATTGCTCATCATATTTCTTTTGGACTTTCCATGTGATAGATAAGCTCTTTGGAGCTCTCCTGTTACTGCTCCATTGGTTCTGTCTCAATTGTTAAAGATGTGGTCCTCTCGTAGTGATCTAATTGAACTATGCCCCCAAAACCTAGTATATCCCTTGTAACAAGGTACAGAGCATCTAAAACTAGTAAGTAGTTCACCTCGCTTTCACTGAATTTGGTGAAACCATCCTGCAGACCATACAATCTCAGTAAGCCGGCTGCATAATCATTCTGCACCACGTCATTGCAGAAATTGTCCCATTCTCCAGCGACAGAAATCTTCAAACCCTCTGTTCCACGAGTGTGAAGTTGACGATTGTGGAGGCCAAATCGCCAGTCTCGTGAAGTGAACTGCTCCGGAGGTACTCGCAAGTAATTTGGCACCTTCGGTATGAGAAGTTCATGAGCGGCATCATTTTTGTAACTTTGAATCGCTGATCGAACTTTAGAGAGCCATGGTTGATCTTGCCCCTGATCTTCAACATCGTCTGCGATCAATTTGTATACAAGAAAAGTTGTTGACTTATACGATCTGAGAATCGCATATTGGAGAGGCCTATTTGGACATCCAAGGTGGGAATAGAATTCATGCAACGAGGGTCGCAAGAATCAAAGCAACTGCTTACGGGTCCCATCATCCCATAAATGGAATCATTCCCGAGAAACTTCGAAGGAGTCTGTCACGTGTAGTTGTCACAAGATTTTTTTCCATTTGAAATCTTAAAGCTGGTTTCAAAACTGAATCTCAAAATTTCCTCGAAACTTTGTGAATGTGAAGAGTTAGTAAATCGGAACTCACCAGTATCTATTGAACCGGTCCTAATGCCTTCTGCCCTACCGCTACGCGCAAAGTCTCCCAAACTCTGCAGTATTTAGGTACACGCCTACTCAAATGGCAAACTACATCTACGATCTTGTGGATGTGCAAGCCGTCTGTTTTCTGGAATTGATTGAAGAAAGTTATTATATAGGAAGAACTACTCAACAATCCAGCTAAACACAAGAATTCAAAACTTTAACTCTCTGTGATAAAGCCTGGTCTGTTCATTTATCACAAAATGCTGCATCTATCAAGTCTGCCATATTCAGCACTCTGCAATCTGCTAACTAACAACCTAACCTCACAAAAACTACTTCCCAAGAAGAAAAGTCAGAAGAATATTTCAGACCCAAGAATAGTATAGCCCACTACCAATCTGCCAGGGTACATACAGAGTCACAAAACAGAAAGGAACAAGAAAATTGGCTTGTTTTCCACTAGTTTAATTAGATGCATCTCTATACCTTGTTACAAGGTATGTAGGTTTGGGGGGCAGACTTAAATTAGATTAATACTTGTATAACCCTAGGCTTATTGAAGATCTGGTCATGTTGGAAAATCAAGTACCAGTGGATCTATTGAGCAAGGTTCTCAAAACATGTAAGGCTGTAATTGGTGTGTTGTTCATTCGAAAAAGAGAAACAACTACTGAACCATCAACAGAAGATGTAATTTACTGGAAAGGATTTTAAAGAGATCAATGGAGATATTTGACATTAATCCTAATCAGCTATGCTTTCATTGCAATATTTATGGGCATGATGTAGATAATTGCTTTACATTGTATTCAAAGTTGCAATATGACTAATACCAAATTAGTAATGTTAGTAAGGGTTAGGGCTCTAAGAAAAGTTAAAAAGAGAAAAGTGTGATTAATAAGGAGTCAGTCACCAAACTAGCCCCAAGTCAATTTAATACCATGAAAGCAATATTTGCACAATTTGAAGCCTTGGTTACAAGCATGGTGGTCTATGTGAAATCCAATGCATTTCAATTTGGGAAAGCAAAGGATCAAGAAGACACTCCATTTTTTAGTTCAAATGTCAACCCAAGCTATTTTTGTGGAGTTGGATTTTCATGTTTATTGACTTCAAATGAGGCTATGCTAAATGTTTCATATGCAAAACTTTGATGATAGGAACCAATTTAAGGATTTTGAATCACTAAAGATGTCGATATCCACACTAGTGCTGAGAGTGAATATTCAAGTGTTGGAACCTCAAAGTGCAATGGTTAAAGATTTGAACTCTTAAAATGAAGACAAAAATTTAAATCCTCACATTTGCAACCTTAGGTTACCTAGGTTCATTGCTTAAGTTACTTTGAGCAAGGTCTATACCTAGTTTATTTTGATTTTGATTTTAGATGATTCAAGCTAGGCTTTTAAATTAGGTTGCTTAGTCTAAATTTCACTTCCTAGGCCTAATATCATCATAGTGTAAATGGCTACAATCATGATTGCAATGAGATGACATAAATAAGAAATTTGAATTGAGTATGTAATATGTAGTTGTTAATGCATGTATAACTAAAGTTCGTAGTAATGGATGAAATCGTAATTGTCACCTTTTGGCATAGGGAGATAGGGAGAGTGCATTGACTAAATTTTATTAAAAAAAAAACCAAGTTCACAACAATATTACTTGCGAAGTGATTGATTCAAAAGTTTTGATTTTAAATGAAATCAAAATATGTGATAGTGGGTGTATGAAAAGAAAGGTGTGAGTTTCAAAATTTTAAGAAAAACCAGAAACAAAAATGTCACTATAAGTTGACGCTATAAAAAAACCTTAGGAAATCAACAAGAAAACTATTTTCACATAGCTATTGTTGGCTTATTTGTATAAGAACTAAAAGTTTCCTTTTGTTCATATGTTTCTTGTACATTATATTAAACTTACACACATTGAAAAACATGGGAAGACAAAAAAAACATACAAAGCACACGGGTTTGATATTGAAGAGAAATTTGAATGTTTATGTGCAATAAATTAAGGCCATGAAGGAAGAAGTTTTTCTTTGGCAGTAGCAAGAAGAAGAAAAAAAGGATTTTTCTTTTCCTTTTGTGCCAGAGAAAGCCTTGAAAAAAATTCAAATAAAACAAAAAGGGAAGAAAGGGTACTTGTATTTTCTTCTTTCATGGCAATGGCAACCTAAAAAAGGAGAAAAGAAGAAACTTGGAAAACATTAGAGAGCTTGAAACAGTGGAGACCTTCATTATAAAGAAACAAGAGAATATAGGAAGGGATGGGGAGAGGAGTCTAACTAGGCCAAAAAAGACTGGCCATCAAAAAAAAATTACTGTTTGATTTGATATTTTTGAACCAGAAATAAACTCAACCACCCTAGTGCTTGTCAAACTTGAGTCACCCCAAAATAGGGAATCTCAGCTGGTGTAGTCATGGGGTTTGAGTTACACGACCTAAACCTACCTATAGGTGAAAAATCTCTCCCACTCTTAAAGAGTAGGTGCAAGAACCCTCTTACACCTCATAATATAGGTGCGCTAAGTTCATGATAACTTTGACCTCATGCTTGTTTGTTAAAGAGCAGGTTGTTTGTGAACAATCAGTAAGACAATCAAAACCCTCTTCCTCAGTCTTGGCTGAACCAGCTCCCCCTTGGTACCATGGTAAATAAAAAAGCTCAAAATCTACTTAAATTATTCCTAAACATTACAAATATCCCATTGTTTTTTTTTTCAACTTTGTGATGTTGCTCAATTAGTGATAGTCCATACGTAAGTTTTGCCAAATTTAGCAATATTAAAAATATGAAAGTATAAAATCTTAAGCACCCTTTCATGTTGTAAGTAATAGTGAAATTTTTTGGCGAATTGTCTTCAATGGAGTAAAGAACTTGTGACAGAATATTCATTTTTAAAAATATTTTTTGCAAAATGGTGAAAATTTGTCAAAAAAGAATCACTGAAATCATGGTCTCTGAGTTCAAATCAAACATCTTCTGGGCTTAACCCTGAAACTTCAGGACAGAGAGACTTTACACTGAAAAAGCAGCCCATATTGGGCCTGTCTGAAGTTTAGGGGTTAATATGACCACTGGTAGGAACCAGTACCTACGTGGGTACCTTTACCTTTTCAAGCAAGGCCTCTTAGGGACCCTATTAATTAAGCCCACAAAATGTTAGATTTGGACTCAGAGACCCTGATTTAGTCTACGCATGGGACATTTCTAATATTTAGAAACAATTTAAAGGAATTTTCAGATTTTTACCATGGTTGTAGCGTGGGGCTGGTTCACCCAAGGCCTGCCTTAAGAAGGGTGACCAAGAATTGATTGTGAATAATCGGTAAGAGGGGGAAATCCAAACACTATGGGACCAAAAAAGTTGAGCAGGGCATTTATGGAGACTCTAGTACTTCACTGACCTCCCGGCAGGAGTGTTAAGTGCTTTCCTTATTATGGTGTTGCCAGTAGTGGGCGGTAAACTGCGAGCTTAGTAACAAGTGTGCGGCACCACAGGACAAATTATAGGCCCCAATTTATCACAAAATCGGTAACAGAGAAAACAGCCCAAGGGACTGCCTTCACCGGGTGACCAAGAATTGATTGTGAATCACTTTGACAGTAAAAGAAATCAAAATTCGTGGAACTGTCTCTGACACAAAAACTAGTCATCTTCAATCCTCCATACACTTAATTATCAATTATGATTGTAATTTTACACATTTCAACAAATTTGTTTAGTATTTTGATCTATTGTCCATTATTTAAATAACTATTATCCATTGGAGGAAGATCAATGTATTTACCTTTTCCGCATTGTGTGGTCTAAAGAAGTAAAGGGCTTGTTAACAAACAGAGATTTCAAAGTATGGAGCTGTACATGTAACTCCCCAATTTTTTGAAAGAGGACCTGCACCAATCTTTCAAGCTTTGCAGCTTTTATTCCATTTATTCTATTTGATTACAGTCATGAAGGTCACTTAGATGTCACAAACAGTTTCTTTTTCAATTCTGTGGTTTCAAAATCTAACAAAATTTACAATTTTCAGCAAAATTAATTGAACCCAGAGTACGTTAGAAGACTCAATATAGCCTTAGACTATGGAGCCAAAAAAGTTGAGCAGGATGTTTACAGAGACTGTAGAAACTGACCTCCTAGCACCACTGCTCCAGGCATGGGAATCAAGTGGTTTTCTTATTATGGTTTTGCCAATTGTGGGCTGGAAACTCTCACCCTTTTTCTAACAACTGTGTGGATAATAACACTTGCTAATTCGAAGGACAAGTTCTTACAAAATGAGAGAGAAAACATATAGAACAACTCAAGGGACTGCCTTCATGAGGCTTCAGAATGTAAGTATGAATCGGTGACCGAAGAATTGATTGAGAATCACTTTGGCGGTAAAGGAAATCAAAGTTAGGGTACTTCCGGTGACACCTAAACTGGTCCATTTCATCATCCCTATAAATTTCCAACTATGATTGTAACATTTAACATTTCAACAAATTTGTTTAGTATTTGGACCTATTGTCCATTGAAAAACTAATTACCATCTAATGGAGTAAGATTAATGTATTATGGAAAACAGCATTGTGAAGTCTAAACCAATGTTGACTGGTTATTGGTTTTTTTTAATAATCACTTGGCAAGATTTTTTTTTGTAATTATTTTGGCATCACAAAAGTTATCAATATTGATTTATTTATTTTTTATTGTCATGTAGGTTATCACAAAATTTTGGATAGTAACCATTGGTTATGCATAAAGTTAAGTTATCAAATAATCAATAGAGAACCACCTATTATCTTGCTCAGTTATTGTCTAGTTATAAGTTTTTTATTAATGAAAATTAATATTTTTCTGTTTTTTAAAAAAAATTATTAACATTTAATGATTGATAACCTAATATGATTCAAAATATATGTTAGCCAAGTAAAGGTATATAAGTTTCAAAAAAACTTGTAACTCAAGTAAGGATAAGGGTAAATAAACCTTTCAGAATTTCAATAATTTTCACAGATTAATTTAACACTGTAAACATATTACACATTTTCAGCAAATACAATATGAAAAAAATACATGTGATGTATTGTGTGAAAATGGACCTTAAACCCCAAATATATTTTAAACTCGACTTGTTTTCTCTTTAAAATATTTTTTGCATGAAAAGAAAGGTCAAGATCAACTTCACATTCTTAATTTTTTCAACATAGAGTTGAATGCGTAATCATTTACAGTGAATTCATACACAAATATTTCTAGAGAAAAATGAAAGCTCCAACCTTCCCCCCTTGGGCTGAAAAAAAAACCTTTCAACATTGCTTGGTTGTGACCTTGAATGACTTTTAACACAATCTCTTATCCAAATCATAATGAAAGAGAAGAAATTCAATTTATTTTTTAACAAATGAAACCAAGTTGAACAACCGAGTATTAGATTTCCTCCTCTCATCCTTTTACCCTAATGATTGGCTTGCTTCAACTATGGAGTTTAAATGTCACCATCACAAGTTATTGAACAAAAATTTAAATATCCTTTTGGCCAATGGATGCATGATTAGTAGCAAAAGGCATAGCGATCAAATGAAAGCTTCAAGAAGGGGGAGGTGGGGGACGAAGGCAAGATTATACAAGCAAGACTTGAGACCACTAATTGTTGCTATAGTCATAGCACATAAGAAGGTTAAGCAAAATCATGCCTTTTGATCCACCATTTCCTATTTTAAATGAGGCAAGAAAAAAAAGATGGTACACATGTTTGGATGTGCATAAGCAACTAAAAGACCAAAATTCGAACCTATAAAATTTTAGCTTACCTTATTTTAAATAGAATGGGTATATCATCATTTACCTTCGTTGAAAACACATGACCAGGCCTTGGGTAAAGGAAAATCACACACATACACAAACATATATTGAGTAGAGTATATAACTTAAGGTATTGGAATTTTATTTAATAAATGGAGACAATAATAAGTTGAATACTTTTTTAAAAAATTAGTTGTTTGAAATATATATTTACTCAATTTATTTACCCATGGGTATGTTTGACTAAAATCTTAATATGACCAACAATAGTCTAAAGTAATAAAAGGCTTGTTCAAAAGTATAAGTGTGAAAGCAAAGAACTATAAATGTAACCCCCAATTTTTTAGAATATGACAGACACCAATAATTCCAATTACCTAGTTTATTTGATTCTAAGGCAACTTACATATCACAATTACTATCCAAGAAGAGCATTTTCACCATAGACCTTATCCAAGCCTTCAACAACCTAATGATGTCAAGCCAAAAAGATGTCGTTCAACTCCACATCATAACCCTAATTTTACAAAATATTAAATTGCCTTATCATTTAAGGTTTTTATTTCAGCAATGAGGTGACACAACTTCAAAATGTGACATTTACAACTACAAAATTAATCTTAAATGTCATTTGTAATTAGTTGCAACTACATGATTATGTAGTTCAAAAGATCATATCATAATCAACACTAGTTGCTAAAATGGTCACAATCGTACCCACCATTGCAACTAAACCTATGACTATAGAATCATATTTACATATAATATATATTTGTGTATTTATTTAAATATTTATTATTTATATAATATTATATTATTATATTATTATATAATATTTCAACTATTTATATACCATATATGTACAATTTAAACACAAATCATACAAAATTTATATACAACCATATAAAACATAATCATATTATATAATTTCATACATTCATCATACATACCATTACTCAACATATGTCAATGTTAACTATAGTCACGGCCAACATGGCAGGAACAAGTTCATGTGACAAAATGTTGTCACATAAAAACTTTGTCATGTTCCAATGTTTGAATATGTAAAAACACAAAGTTTAAAATTTAATTTTTTTTCAATACCTATACAAATGAAAATATGAATATGAATTATTAAACTTTGAAGCATAATTTACATATGTGGACCAACTAAGACTTCAAACAATGAATTTTGTACATAGAAAATCACTTTTGAATTTTTGAATTTTTAACATATCCATTATGTTTCAATACATGATAAATGTTAATAAAATATATGTATAGTTAAAATATAAAACATTGCATTTTATTTTTCTTTTAAATTCTGAAACATGAATATAACATCTATATATATATTCAATATTTATATTTATAAACGAGTATCTATTTTCAGTATATAATAAGATAATTAATATAAGGGATATTTTAAAAAGAATATTCATGAATTAATTATATTATATTTATTATAATCCAACCAATTAACATAACATTACAATTTGTAAATTTGTAAATTATATTTAATCATGTTTTTTTCTAAAAGGTCATTTTATATATAAATTTAATATGTTGTAAATTTATGAATCTTAAACCCATGAATAAATTTGGTAAAAATTTGTTAAATTTGGTTTAAATAACATGAAATTGTTTGAATTATGTCATTTTTGTTAAAATAAGTTTTTTGGTTATTAAAATAGGATATTTAGATTAAACTTGGCTATACTAAAGCTAAAGTTGATTAATTTTTTTTAATTTTGGCGAAAGTAATATAAATGAGGTGAAAATATGATAAATGTTTTTATATTTTGATAAATTTACTTCAAACTTGGTTAAATGAAGATAAATTTGTTTAAACTAAATGATTTGGGCTAAATTTGGTTAAACCTAGAAAAAAAAAAGTTAAATTTGGTTATGTATTTGGTTTAAATTTTTTTTTTTGTAAAATAAGGTTTTTAAATGTATTTTGTTGAAACTAAGGCCAACTAAGTTGAACTGAATTAATTAATCTTAGTTTGGCTAAACTTAGTGAAATCTAAATGTTGTTAAAGTTGGTTACATTTCACTAAACTAAACTAAATTAGCTTATATATGTTAAAATATGTTACATTAAGCTAAAATATAGGATTAGTTAAAATAAATTAAGTTATTTAAGATAAATTAGGCTACTTAAGGTGAAGTAGCTTCAAGTAGGTTAAATTAAAATTGGATTAAAATAAACTAAATTAAACTAGGTTTAAATTAATTCATATTAAACTTGGTCAAAAAATATTAAATTGGGAATTGTTCAAATTAGATTAAACTAAACTAAATTAAGCTAAATTAGGTTTCCAATACAAATTTGATCATGTTGATATGTATTTATTTATTTATTAATTGTTCAAACAAGGTCAAATAATTACTTCAATATCGTTACATTAATTGTCTACTCATATATGTTATCATGATTATTTTTAGTTGTAATTGTAGTCATATGTATAATCACAAATTCACAATTATGATTCTAGTTGTCAAAATCACTACGACTCGAGTTCACATACAACTACATGACTATTTTGGGTAGTGATCACAACATGTCCTAATTGTAGAAACCACATTTTGGCTTAGTGTGATTTTTACCATTATGATTAATACCCCTGTTGTTTCATATAAAAAAATGAAGATGAATTCATTATTGTTGAAGGAGATTTGATTGTTGTGTGTTCTTTGTTAAAACAAACCAATTGATGTCAATCTATTGCCAACAATCCAACAAAGTTCTTACAATTCAAAAAAAATTCAATCTTGAAAGCTTTGTGAATTGTTTACACAATTTCATAATTCAAGCTTTTAAATTCTTTCAAATAGATAAAAACTTCTAAGAAGTTTTTTAATATTTTTTATTGGAACAAATAAAAGATTTACTTGTACAAAAAAGGCCATCCATGGACGCGGATGAACTTCAACAAGCCAAAATTGATGTTAAAATGTTAACTTTTCTGTAATTCTTGTTACATTTGTTTATGGGGTGCCACTTTAATGGCATGTGAATCATGGAAAGTTGTGTTTATTAAATAATATGGATATTGAAGAATCTAAAATGAGTCATAAAATCTTCTAATATCAAAGTTTGGTTTGAACAAAGGATGTTTGACAATTTCATTCAATAACACCACTTTCACAAAGGGCCTTTTTATTTTCATAATAAAATTTCTTTGATCTTCAAATTTTTTGTAGTAATAAAGTACTATTAAGCACATTTAAAAAGCATTCAAATTTTCATTTTTTTCTATTTTGTGTTTATCAAAATTTAAGGTTTGTTAAAAGTTCATGAGTCTTTTACGACATGTAAATGTGATGCAATGTATATGTTTTTAAAAGAAAAGTTGTAGCTTATAATATAATAAATTAAAGTTGAAAATGTTAACATGTTTTGGTATGATTTGGAATTGTGACATTTTTTCAAGATGAAACACAAAATATGGCGAAATCTATACACTGAAAAAAATTCATATTTATTTAAAATTAATTCTAAAAATACAGATGACATATTGGGGCAATTATAAATACAACAAATAAAAAGTTTCAAAATATTTTATTCTAAAATTCCTCTCTATGAAAACATGTTTCTTTGGCAAAAGGACCCCAAAAAGGACAATAATTAAACACATTGGCTCATTAAATGTTGTTTGGACCCCCATGTCATTCTCATTATCCTTCCTATCAACACCATGGGAATTTAAAATGAAAAAATTGGAAAAATGAAGGAGGGGAAAATTTTTGTTACAAAGGAGGAAAAACAACTCTACAACATGCTGCAGTCACATTAATAAGAACCATAAGTGTAACACATACTTAGTTTTTCACGTTTATAACTAGTAATTTAATTTGTTGTTGAAAGAATAAGATTATTTTATATCGTATCTACTTATATAATATCCCTGGGTGGTTGAGTTTTTTCATCCATCCATCTTGTCGTCCATCCCGTCGTCCATCCGTCCCTCCATCCATCTAAGGCAAAGAGGGGAAAGACGTGGGCCCTTCTTAAATTACAAAACTCCACTGTTTCAGGGAATACTTCAAAATAGAACTGGGAGCAATCAAAAATTTATTGTTCGTCAAAATGGAATCATGAAAATTAAACAAACATGTGTTGAGCCTGCCAAGATATTACGGTGACAAAAAAGGTTGTTTAAAAGTTTATAACCTAACCAAGTTATAGTTCATTTTAGGATCCAAAGAAGTGGGACCCAGGACCACGAAATCAGCAGCTTAGCCTACCAAAAAATAAAACTAAGGGCTAAGACTAGACTCACCAAATGAAGGGTTGTGAAGGAGGCATGCTTCCCCCAATGTTGTTTTTGTCACTTTGTGATGACGATCTACAAAAAGAATGGGCGAAATTTGGCTACAAGCCAAG
>Ga0116231_10010826_pt1 | contig 14400 bp, 6 predicted proteins | sample S1TSphgellanicum_2_FD_89695 | JGI IMG/M metagenome (GOLD analysis project Ga0116231, IMG submission 89695) | Host-associated microbial communities from peat moss isolated from Minnesota, USA - S1T2_Fd - Sphagnum magellanicum MG | ecosystem: Host-associated > Plants > Peat moss > Unclassified... | reverse complement strand
GGGCAAAAATGTGAAACTAGCCTTCCATGCGGTGGTTGCAAATTGTTGTGGAAATCTTGTTGTGAACTCCTTCATTTTTTATGCCGCCACTTACCTTGCAATAGGATCAATGTCTACATAGAAATACCTTTGAACCACCATCCCTGATTGTAGTAAGGCTTCGAGACCTGTACCAATACCACCAAAGAACTCTAGTAATGTAATCTTTTCCTTAGGTGGTGTCCAGGTGATTAGCTGACGAAGTAATGGATTAATCAGTTCGACATGGCTCTCCATGCTTTCAAAACTAGACAAAGCTTTTACCAAGGGCTTGTGGGCTACTTTGAACCTCTGTAAAACCTCTAGTCCATGTTGAATGTCAGTAGGAACCACCCTCAAGCTTTCAGTAGCTTGAACGTAAGCTATTTCCTCCTCATCTCCCTCTATCCACTCGTGGCTAACTTGTTGGATGTAAGAAATGGTGTGTGCTTCCTGGAGCATATAATAGTGAGCCATAGGATTATGGTTCCCATGTAAATCAAGGGGTATGTATCTTGGGTGGTGGCCATCAGTTTCCCAATCCACTCGGTAATACGCATGTTCAAACCAGTTGTCAATTGTGAAACCTAGTGGAAATAAGGCCTCCTGCCCAATGAACACATCATAACTAGTGGCATTGGTGACTAAACATCTGACTTGTAAGCAAAGTTCCTTATCTATACCTTCATTGAACTTAAGTGCAATCAAATCCGAACTTTCCCTAAGTACTTCCTCTACGCTCTCATTAGCGGTGCGAATCTGCCACATAGATTTTCGTAGTTTAGAGTCAAGCATGCCCATCTTCTTAGCGTATTGAACTCCAAGAATCACTAGTTGGGCACTTGTGTCAAGAAGTACCACTCTGGGTGTATGTCCTCCCACTTGAATTACTAACCCAGTATTGTCGACGATGGCAACTCCGGTGGCGATGGAAGTTCTCTCACTAGGCACCACCTTTGAAAATGAGTGAAAGACTTTGTGGAGAAAATGGCTATCCACAACACCTTTGCTGAGTAACAAATCCATAAGTGATGTGTTCTTAACTCCTTTCTAATATGTGAATGTAGAATCAGAGGTAGGAGAGCCCACTAATTTAGCCATGCTAAAACTAGTGACTAAATTAGGAACGTCATCTGCAACATGTGAGCCCATCGAATGTCTGTCCAAGGTGTTGGATGGGATCGTTGTAGCATGTGGATTAGGGATTAGTAAAGGACCTAATGTAGTGTTCAGGGTATCCTCGAGGACTGTAATTATGTCCCTGGTGCTTAGCTTCAAATCTTGAAAATTAAACAATGGTGTATTCATAAGCTTTTGCGCCACTTCATGCATTTGAAGTTGACATTCCATAAGTTGATCAGTGGAAAATTGTGTGTTTTCTTGATGTACATGTACTCCTGGGACACGGGAATTTGATGCCCTAACAACTTGTGGTGTAGTACTCTCCTCCCCCCTCGCCAACAAGGTGCGTTCTTCTTCCGTGTTGAGAGGACGAAAAGATTATGGCATGACTGCTCGAGCTCCTCTAGCCCTGGTAGTAAGACTTGAACCAGATGCGAGTCCATCAGTTTGAATTACCTGCCTAGTAGCAGAAACTTTGGGTGCCACACTAGCTTCTTGTGCCGTGACATAAGAAGGGCAAAAAGAAGTAGTAAATTCTGGTGTGAGACTAGAATTATGTGGAGTGGAAAGAACATACTCCCCAACCATGGCATCAGGTGAGAGGCCATAGAACGACCTAGGAGGTCCCTCTCGTGATCCTGAACCTTGTACAGGTTGGGCATGACTAACTGGTTGGGAGGACTTGCCTTTTAGATTAGCAAGTTGGGCCCTCAATGATTCGAGTTCATTTTGTAGAGTCTAAACTTAAATTGCATGGGCTTGAAACACCTCCCTCTTGTTAACATTGTGCTCCTTCTTCTTAGCATTCTTGTTGGAATTACCCTTGGTGGGCAAAGCCTGAGTGGAAGACTGAGGTGCCTTGGTTTTTGGTTGAGGGACAACGAAAAATGCTGGCAAATTTTGCCGTTGTAATCGGAGTTACTTCCGTTCTAAGAACTTAGCAAAATAGACAGATTCTTGATGTCTTTCTTTCCCACAATAATCACATAAGAGATCCTCGGAAGGAATGTTGCACTCATTAACTTTGTGAGCAGGATTGCCATAATAGTTGCAAGAAGGTAGGATGGGTGTAGCTGAGTGCATCGCTTTAGTCTTTGAAAAAAATGTGATGATCTAATTGGCGCAGCTGGTGTAGGTTGAGGCCTTGAACGTGATGGACGCCTCATAGTACTGGCCTCATAGTGTGCATGAGCCAGTTCCAGCTTTTCGGAAATGTTGTACACATCCAACAAAGTGTATGAGTTTCCAAATTTTGCAAAGACCCGTTGCAAAACCTGTGCGTGGAGTGTTGGAGTACCTTCCAATGAACAAATATACCAGTGGGCAACTTGCAAGTCGGTGATGCTCTGGGTATCCTCTTTGAGTTTGAAAAGCCTCCTGTATAGCATCTTGAGGGTTTCATCCTTTTGTCGAGAAAAGGTGGCGAACTGTAAAATTTTTTCAGAACTTTTGACTGGAAATTCCAACTCAAGAATTCGAAAAAATTCCCCCACTGGATCAGCAAAAGCTGGCGCATCGGTGGTGGGAGGAATGTTTGCGGTAGCAACAATGAGTTGTTGAGGAGAAAGGTTTACTGAAGTAGGTACCGGGTCCATATTATTCAGCACAGTCCCGTGATGTGCAATTGAGCTTACAATCCAGCTTGAGAGGCGGTGGCGATGGCTATGGCGTAAGCTGGATTGGGAATTTGGGTGACACCCAAAAATGCTTATAGAATGTTGTTCATAGACATCCAATGCCTCATAGTGCACATAACGAACCAATTGTTTGAATGCAAACGCCTCGGTGTAATTAACGCCATACTTGAACTCCAATTCACAAACCACAGTTGAAAAAGTTGCCTTGAACTCCTTCAAATAAATAATACATGGCCTTCCGCTAAACTTCTCAATTCTCCGAGAGGAACTACTGACCTCCATGGTGTATATGGGTGTCGAGGTCACAGTTTGCAATGGAATATATAGTGTTGGTGAGAAAGTAGGTGCGACAGCAGGTGTACCCCATTGATGAGCCCCTCCAAATGGACTTTGATGTACCATTGATGTAGTGTAACCTGAGCCTGAATTCCTGATAAGAGTTGTACTAGATAACGATGGTGCTGTAAACACTTGATGGTACCGTCGTGAAGATCGTGAGCTTAAAGAAATCAGCTCAAAAGATTGTGTGTTATTTCGTAGTTGATACCTGGGCTCTGGCTGAGCAATAATGCTCTCATCATCCGAGGACATGGTGTTGTCCCATGCCCCAAAATTTTGTGATAGTACACAACACTAGCTACAAAATTTTAACACAACATACAGTTTGAAGAATACAGTGCATTATTGGGAATGACCCATGACACACAAACATCGCACGGAGGTTAAACGAACGTCCAACAAAGGTCGGACGAAGGTTGGACGGAAATCAAATAGATGTCAAGTGAAAAGGCGAGACGACAAAAAATACGCAAGACGACAAAATGCAAGACGACATGGCGTAGGCGATAGGACAACAACACGATAAGGCGCAAAATGGCGGGACGAAAGTTGGATGGATGTCGGACGAGCAAAGTTCAGCCGTCGGTGTTGCGATGACGGGAGGCGACACTACACTACAACTCCTGGCAACACGATGCTGCGATGATGGCCGATAGCACGCTGCAGCTCGCAACACTGGTGCAGTGATGGCTAACAGCACTACTACAATGATGCAACTTGCGGCGTTGGCCGGCAACGCTGCAGCTCATGGCGTTGCTATGGCGTTGGCCTGCAGCGATGCTACTCACGGTGTTAATGCGGTGCTGATCGGTAATGCTGCTGCGGTGCTGGTCGGCAACGCTACTGCAACGCTGGCCGGCACGCACTGCAACTTGCGGCATTGCTACGATGGCCGACAACGCATTATAGCGTGGAGAAACAAAATTTTTGTTTTTTTTTGTTTTTTACTCGAAGGCTTCAAGAGAGAAAAAGAAAGTGAGAAAAAGAGAAGGGCAAGAAAACTTTGACACCTGCTATAGGATCCCAGCTTTGTTGTTTGGCATAACACAAGCTCCTTCCTCAACTCTGTTGGTTGGCATAACACAAGCTCCTTTTTGTAACAATGCCAACTCACTTCGGCAATAACAACATTAACACCCTCCGGAGGTAGTAACACCAACAGTAACAACAACAATAATAACTCAAAAACTTACAAGTAAAAGAAATCTGTGGCTTTCAACATGAAACACAGAAAGTGTAGTTTTTCTAAAATTGAGTTGTAAAGAAAGAAGAAAATGAAATGTATGTAGACAGTGGCCATGCAATCGCCACTACGAGCATTTAGAAATCCTAACTTATTATGGAAGAATTCTCTTGACAAAGGAATTTTAGAAAAACTAAAGAGAGAAAGGAAGGGCTTGGCCTTTTATATTACTGCCAACTAACTGAAACCCTAAATACATAATAATGTACAGTCATCTAAGACCGTACATTAACCCTAAAAGCGCACATGGGCATGCTCGTAACTAGCCATCAGGTATGAGGCCATGTACGAGCATGACATGCCACGTTGCATGTCTTAGGCCTAGCCTATGTTCCACATGTCATGTCTAGGCCTATATGTAGACAAAGGCAATGCCACATGTCACCAAGCCTAGGTTAGGTACCATGTGGCCTCAAATTATAAGTAGGTAGGTAATTAATAAGTAGGTAGATATCTAATAAGTAGGTAGGTAGGTAGGTATATATATATAAGTACATCCTTGCTAACTAAGTAGCCAAAATACCTTATACAACTAGCATGTGATTATCTTGGTTACATTTGTAACTAAATGTATATACAATGTTGTAAAAAATACAAAAACATTATAAAAAATAACAAAATTTAAAGATGAAATAGGTCATAGTCACAATCTAATTGAAAAGAAGACCAAACTTCATCCAAATTTGAAAAGTAGTTGCATAGGCAACCATTTGTAGTCGCAAGTGACATTTGGTTGCACGTAGTTGCATAGAGATGGGTTGCAAACGACAAGATTTCTAATAGTGCATGTGAGGCTTTCCAAGGTCATGAAACAATGTTTTCACCACTATTAATAGTTGCACCATAATATTCAAATCAATTATTGTACAATTATTTTAGACCCTATAACCAAACTTTTAGTTACAAGACAATATTAAATTATGAAAATGTAGTTATGGAAAAATACTAAAAAAAAACATGTTAGTTACCAATGAGTTGCGTCTTAATCGACAAAATCCTTACATTAGTTGCAAGGTTGTCCCATTGTAGTTGAATTATTTTCATCCATGTTGGATGAATGAAATTTGGTAAACTTACCACATGCCATGATGTTTGTTTTCCTACATAGCATGTGGTAATGAAATGTTCATTTTGATGTTATCATTGTAAAGCAATTGCATTAAATTGCATGTATTTTTGTCACTATATACAATGACTATATATGATGAGTTGCATTGTTGCAACTAATGCAACTTGTAAGATACAACTAGCATTGCATTTCTATGATGAGTTGTAAATGGACATTGCAATTGGAAGTGCAGTTGCAACCTTAATTGCAAAACCCCCATTTTTCTCATAGGTGTGTTTAACATTACTTTTATCAAACAATTGTTAATAGTTTTTCAAGGCAATCAACATTGCCCTTCAACATGGTATGAAATTATGTTTAAAAAATTTCTAGGATTGTTTTTTATTTACTTACATTAAGGGGATTTTTATAGTCTGATTGTAATGTGTAATCCATATTTCACTTCAATCTATGATTATTGTGGCATTTCTTCTAATATAAAAATGTGATTTATGTTGAACTACATCTTCATCACAATTTCATAGTTTTCTTGTACTTGAGGTTTGATTTTTTGTGTCCATGATCATTCTAGAAGATTTGAGATAGAAGTTGATAAGTTTCTACAATCATCAAAATGAAAATTTCTTGGGTTTTTGAAATTCAATATTATCCTTTTTTACCTACTAAACAATTAGAATAGAAGCTTATTGAACTTATATTTACCAAAAACAAATTTGGAATTCTAGGATTTCATAAGTTTTTCATAATTCTTCTTTTCTGTTACAAACTTATTAGTCAACATTCATTTCATCCTTCTAAAAATTGTGTAAAAGATACTTTTTCCATCTTTTATTGTTTTGATTTGCATATTCCAATTAGATATCATCCTTGAGTAATCTTACGAAATCCCAAATATTTTCCCTTTTTATTTCACTCACATCATGACGTGATTTTTATTTCATAACATGTCCAATCTTAAGGCAAAAATTGTCCAATTTTGCATCTATTGATAAGCTAGTGTTTGCCAACTAGGTTTGGATGAAAAAAATACAAAATTTCCCACACCCTTATATGGATGAAAAATGAATATAAAAAATGAAAAACCTACAAAACCCACAAAATTTTAAAAAATAAGAAGTCAAGTTTGGATTGGCTTGGAATGTGTTCTTATCTCAAATCTAATTTAAAAATACATGAACCTTTGCTTGTGTTTTGACAAGGCCAATTTTGGTGTATCTTGAAGTGATGACATACTTCCAAGTTCCATTATTTATCAATGATGGTTGCCTACAATTGCAATTTTTTTGCTAATATCATCATTGTTGTTGCGTTGCACAAATTAGTGACGAGGAAGATAACAATGTCAAAGAAGGAGGAATCAAGGCCGAACTTATTACTAAAACCCAAAAGCTCACAAGGAGCTCCAAGCTTTGACAATGGTTCGTTGTGTTGAGTTGTTATTACAATTGTTGCATGAAGAGGCATTACTCCTTGCTACCAAAGAGGATGATGATGACAATGATGTCAACAACTTTTTTGTTGACATTGTTACACCATGAGAAGAGGGGTTTGCGATAGCCCTGATGCATATTGACATAATGTGATTTATGCCTAGTGTTTTAAATGTTAATATAAAGAAATTCAAGCACAAGTAAATGGTGATGAGAAGGAGTTGCTCCTTGCTATGTGACAATTGGTTCAACTTTTGGGTGTATGCATTATTTAGGCAAATATAACACTCACAAAAATCACAATCAATTTTTTAAAATGATCCATATGGATATGGTTTTAAATTTTATTGATTACCAAAGTTTTAGTTACACTTATGAAACCTCTTAAAAACTAGGTCAAACCCCATATTGAACAATGCTAGTTGGTATAGTGAAACCACTTTTAAAATCCTAAAAAAAAATCCCATAAATTCCGTAAGAATACCATTTAGATATTTCAATTATGTACTCATTGGCCATAAAAGTTTTGACAAATGAAAAAAAAAATCATTTCAAAAAGACTTTTTGAAACAAGGTCCAATTTTAATGCTTCAAAAGTTCATAACTACCATTTGGTTAAGGTTTCACAAAAAAAAAGTCACATTTAACTTTATGATTTCATTCTCCAACCCATGTTTAGTCATCATAAACAATTTGGAGTGCAATTCAATATGAATTCTTGAATTTTTTAACAAATCAGCCAATGAATCAGTCCATATTTTTCTATTTCAAAAGTCCATTGGTGATGATGAATGCATTATTTTCCAAAACTAAATTTTCAAATGTTTTCATAATCAAGTTGTTAGTGTAGAATGAATCATCAATTAATGTATTTAAGATTAAATTATTCACCATAAGCATTTAAACACAAATCACCATGTAAAAATTGCTACTATGAGTCCAAAAATGAGCCACTATACCTTGCATTCCCTCTTAAACCCTCCACCATTTCTTTTTCACTCCTTTTCACAATTTGAAGTGACCAAACCCCAATTGAAGTTCAATTTTTCAAAGACTTATGATTGAATTTTTTTTAATTTAAAAACTATATCATTTTCTTTTGGGAAAAATCTCAACTCAAAAAAAACACTCAAAAAATGTTGCAATAAAATAAATAAAGCTACCACTAGACTCAAACATGAAATTAACAAAAAAATACCAAATTATAATTTAAAAATTGACAAAACTTTTACAAATTAAGAAAGTGAAACAAAACCATGATACTTGCCATAAAAACTCAAGCTATTCCAAGTTCTAGCTTTTTGATCGATTACTTTTGTCAAGACAAAAAATCCAACACACTCCTTATAAAGAGAATCCACGCCTTACACCAATCTAACACATGTATTAACCAAGAAACATTGAAACACAAACAAAATTAAAAGGCGCAAAAGACTCAACTTCACAAATATGAGTAACTTGCTCCTTCCAAGAAGATAATAGTTCAAAACCAAATATCTCAAAGTTGTTCACACAAAGATTTTTCAAAGCCTATTAAAGGTTATTAAGTCATGCTAAGAATAATTTTGACAACATGCATGAAATTTGAAGGCATGATGTAGTTAATATTGTTTTGTGTAAAATATGTTATATTTTACCATTTCCATGTTAATGTTTGCCTTTGCAATTTGACTTAATGGTTGATCAACAAAATTTTATTAAAAGTGAACTTGAGGTTTGAATCCAAGTTACACAATGTTTGGTGTATTGTTGTGAATGCAATGCATTAAATCTCTATTTAGTTTTTGTAGACTTTCCTCTTCATTGATAATTTAATGGAGTCATGTTTATTATCCTCTAGTAAATTTCCTATCCTCCATAATGACTATGACCTAATAAATTGGTTATATCTACCTTCTAATGATAATCTTGGTTTTGCCTCAAAATCCTTACACACATGTGAATTTATTTTTTAATAGTGTGGTCTTTAGTTAAAGGGTTATGATTTTTTCACATTGTCAATGTTAAGATAATGCCTATCTTCAACCCAGTCATCATTATTAACCTTCTTCAATTAGAAACAATATTGTCTCTCAAATATTTACCTTTATATTTTTTTTCATGTCATCTTGTTACAAGTTACAATCCTCACAATTCTCAATGATGTTTGTGATTCTTCCATTGAAAGTAAATCCATTTTCCCAACGATCCTTTTCCATACATCCTTGTTACATTATATAACCTTCATTTAACATGACCATAACATGCAAAAATTCCAATAGAAAAAATATACGCAAGCTTGAAACGCCATTTTATTATGCTTTGAAGGTTATTTTCATAAAACTCCAACTCTTTCCACCTCATTTCTCATATGCATTAAAGAACCTAAAACCATTCAATTATCAACTTCTAATTGCAATGAAGCATGATCAAAATCTTAATAATTCTTATAGTGAGCATCCCAATAAATAATTATGTGACAATCCACTCAAGTGAGTTTCAAACAAAGAGATTTGACTACCTAGGGTATGTAGTTTAGGAGAGTTATAAAAATTTGAATAGACCAAAAACAAGAAATTAGGAAACTTGTAACAAATGTGGTAGATAAATTTATGAAACTATTCTAGGTCATAAAACTCCAAAGACATAATGATAGTAAGTATGCATGATGCACTATATGAAATTATGTAATGTGATAAAATAAAATGAAAGGAAAAACAAAGTGATATTAGAAGGTGATAAATAAATTTGTCATTTAGCTAATTAGAAACTACAAAAAGGAATTTTCAAGCTATTCTACGTTATTAAATGATTTTGGTAAAAAGTGTTAATTATTGATAGGAGGTACAATATTGGGTGATGTTGATTGACATGCCATCAATCATAATCCTTGATTTAAACCATAACATAATTTTTTTGCATGGAACATGTTTTCCTAGCTTTCTATGATTAGGTAAAAATAGCTAGAACTTTAGAATGCTAGTATGAAATGTTTCACATATACCCTTTGAACAACTCAACTAAACAAACAAAGAATATTTTTAATACATTCGATGAATCTTAACAGCATGGCCTTTCATGGACTACCAAAGAAAGCGTTTTTACTATACATAATGTATTATTTTATCTTTCCAAGGTCCATTCGTAATTGAGGTTCCAAAAAGGAGTCCTAATTTATTTTTTAATACAAAAGGTAACTTGGGGTTTTTCTTTGATTTGCATCATCATAATTGGAATGGATTTTTATATGCAAACATATAAATGATGTCATAGTAAATTAATAAAAAAAAGTTTAAACTTGTTTGGGTATTATATAATGTCCTTTTGAGTCTTCTAAATATATTATATTAAGCGTTTTAACTACATTTTTTAAAAAGAATCAAAAGGAATGAATTAAATAATGCAATTGACTTTTGAATTTTTTGATGGATAAATAATGATCACATCTATGTTTGGAAATTTTCATTGAATGTATTTTATTATATTATAAACCATACAATAATTTTTTAATTGAATGAATTTGTTTTTTGGATTGTCGGGATTATTTTTTGTGCCATTTGGTTGATTGTTTACATTTGTTGCCCACCTAGATTTCGTAACCCTAATTGTGATTAGTTGCATGTAAGGAAAACAATCAAGTAAAAAAAATCAAAATATCCCTAGAGGGTGAAAGCATGGTTAAGTATATAATTCAATTACCTTTGCAGTCTACTTGTTAAGCTAACAAGAAGTAAGACCAAAACCCATCATAAAATTACTATACATTCAATCTTTTTATTTAAATGAAAAAAAAAGATACTTCTTCACTATTATGAATTAATTTTTTTATTTTAATTGTAAAAGTAGGTTTCAAGTAGACTTTTCTAAATGTAAGTTGCTTTTGAAGCCTATTTTTTGTAATGTAACATTTGTTTCAAGTATGTGTCAAGATTCTATTAAAGAGAAAGTAAAATTGATTTATTTTCCTTCCTTTGAATATATAATGATCTTTATATTATAACTTCACACAAATCTATTTCATTGAAATTTTTTAATGAAAAAGTACTTTTGAACATTGTATTGACCAGTCAAATTTAAAAGTACTTGTTCCTTACTTTTATTATTCTAAAGTTTTCAAATTTTGTATTCAATTTAATATAAACCCAATGGAAAGCACCATGGTTTCAAAATGAAATTTAAATAAAATTTGAATATACTTTCTTACATTTTTGTCAAAAATTGTCTCATTTTTTATTTCATTCTAAATCAAGGAAATTTAGTTGTATACTTTAGCATGGTTTCACCCTAGAAGCTTATTTTTAAAATTTTTGCATTTTCGGGTTTGAACCAAAGTTCTAATGCACATCAATTTAATTCATATGAAAAATCACTATCATCACATGAATTATCTTAATTTGGACTATTTACATTTCTTCCTTATATTTGTTTTGTGTAAACTTTGTTCATAAAAGTTAATGGAATTTTTTCTTGTGTCCTTTTTCCTTTTTTGGGAACCCCAACCATGAATAATCCTTTGTTGAAATGATAAATTCTTAAATTTTTCAGATTTTCATAGTCCCAACTTCAAAATTAAGATACTTTCAAGTTTCAAAATTTTTAGAATTACATAACTTTTAGTGTAATTGATTGAAACATGTGATCTTATTTCTTACAACTTTTGTTGAAGAAAAACATGTTAAACTCATAATTTGTACACAATTTTCCCCTTCAAGTGTTTTTACAAATGGTTGTAACTCTTTTTGGTAGTTTGTGTCCTTATTTTTGTTTATCCATAATGCTCACAAATGAGATTTTCAAAGGTTTTTCTTGCTTGAGAAGAGAGATTGTTGCAACAATGCAAAAAGTGGTGTAAGAGGAAGTTTTTTACATTTGTTCCTTCAATGTGTTACAAACATTCCCATTTAAAAGCAAGCAAAAAGACTTCCAAAGTAGCTTTTATGAATTGTGATAAGTCATTACACAAAGCAAGCCATACAAATGGGAGGGCTTGCTATACGTGCCTTTTAATGTTGGTTGAGTTGTGATAATTTAGAAAATTTGTTGAGTTTGGGTATAGTGTTTTAAAAAGACAAGGATAACTTACCAATTCTAGGTCTAAGAAATATTCAAAAATCAAAACATGTTAGTTTTTGGGCTAGGTCCAATTTTTGAGATATGTAGTTTATTAGTTTAATGGTTTTAAGCTTTATGAAACTTGCTTGCCATTCGAATTTCAAGGTGGGGCCTAGTCCAATTTTTTAAATTGCTAATAGATATATATATGATCTTGACTCTCTTCAAGAAAACACTTCCCTCTCACCTTTTATGGACATTTCATTGTCTTCCTAATTAATAAGGTCCAAGAAATGAATTGATATTTTATTTTCATGGTGAAACACACAATGAGTGAGAAATGAAGGAAACAAAATCATGATGGAATGAAAAATCAACATGAAAAAAAACCAAAGTCATGGGGAAAAAATCTTCATGGTAATACCCATTGGGAATGGAAGTGATTTAAAAAACACAATAATAAGGAAGGAGTGGAAAATGAGGGAAAAAAATCACAAGGAGTGGGAGGTGGGGAGAAAAAAACAAAAATCACATTGAGGAAATGGGAGGCAAAGGAAAAGAACAAAGTCACAAGGAATAAATAAGGAATGCAAACTGATTTTGTTTTTGCAACAATGGGAACATGGAGGTAGGTCCTTAAATCCTAGCCCCAAATCCTTATATTAAGGCCTATACCCTATACTTACACTTGAGACCTAGCTCGAAGCAAAAATACCCTAAGACTCAACAAATTGGGTTTTTTGTTGGATCTAAAAATGACCTTGGGAAAACTTGAGTTTTACCACACTTAGATGTATTAGGGCTAATCTCATGCCAAGTTTTCCCCCACCAAGATTCATTGAGTTGGGTACCTAAACCCAATTCTAAAATCAAATCAAAAACTTGACCCCCACCAACATTGGTGCCTATTAATGTTGGTGGGTATCAAAAAATGGTTGAAAATCAAACATGTTTTCAAGTCAGGTTTCAACTTGAATACCTTCAAGTATTACCCAAGGTAATACTTTGTTTGAAACATGTTTACTGGTTCTCACTATATTGAAAACTAACCACTTGAAACCATGTCTTTTAAAAAAAATAAAAATTGATACCCTACCATGGTATTAAAGAGTACCAAGGCAAGGGTTTTCAATTTTGCCTATTACTTTAATACATTCAATAATCATTTAGATGTTAGGTAAAATTTTAAGTTAGATGTGAAATAAGATAACTTTTGAAAACTAGTATGTGAAAACCAATATTCAAAGGTAGTTTTCAATGTGTGAGACCTAACACTTTGAAATTTGGGTCAAAATATTTTCCCCAACATTTTGAAACCCTTTCTAGGTCTTTTGAAAAATATTTTCAAAAAAATTAAAGAACCATGGTGGGTCCTTTAAACTCGTCTAAAACCTGGACTTCACAAAATTTTAAAAACTTGACAACCACCCAGCATTAGTGCCTACCTCTAAATATTTACCCTAGATAAAATCCTTAGAATTTGGCATTTACATCTTGGACCCCAAGACATGAAACATAAATGCCATGGTTCACGTCCTACATCTTGGGTCCATGACATAAATTGTATGTTCCAAGGCTTGTACCATACACATTTTTTTGTTCAATTATGAAGGATAGGTGTAAGATCCTTTCGCTTTTTAAAATGGATATTCATGGGTATAGGGTGTCTTTCAAATCCACTTAGGAATTTTCTCCTAGTGCTTTTTGATAATTGAAAAACAACAATCAATTGATGACATCAAATTATACATAATATATTAGTCTAATTAATCCAAGTGAAAATCAAAGTTGTATGAATCCATTTGGTAGGGGTGAAAGAAAATGAAACATGAGACCTCTTTTTAGCTATAATTTCAAGCTTGAAAACATGTGTCTAACTATTATTAATGGGTGTCAAACATGTGTTTATTTCAATAAAGATTAGTTCTAATGACATAAATGAAAATAAACAATGATTATTACATGTACACATGGTTAACTTACAATGTTTGCTAATGAGTTTAATGTTGATCCAAAAAATGATCTCAAGGAAATAATTTTAAAATTAACACCAATATTGTCGCACTCCCAAGTTCCTCGTAGACCCACTTGAGGGTCTAAGTATGTGGCAATGCGGAAGGAGTTGGAACTTGGGGCACGATCCCGACTTTCAGTACTAGAGGGGGTGAGAGGGGCGTGCTAGAAGTCCCGGGAAAGACTAGGAAGAATTGACAAGCTTACTCATTCACACGGGCCTGCATGGAACCACACAAAGTGGTTAGAACTCATTCTGGATCCCTTTGGTGTTGGGACAAGCCACGGGCAACACAGACACACAAGACTCACCACGGCCCGGGCCTTGGGGGAAGCCACCACCTTCCCCCTTGGTGGGGAAGCCAGCATCTTCCTCCCTTGGGGAAGCCAACCACTTCCCCCTTATAGTATACTCTGTGACTCGTCGCGGGGGTGGCATCCAAATGGCCATTTTGTCCCGGGACTCCCGGGACTCCCGCGTGGGAGTCCCGAAATCGC
>Ga0116231_10010825_pt1 | contig 14400 bp, 7 predicted proteins | sample S1TSphgellanicum_2_FD_89695 | JGI IMG/M metagenome (GOLD analysis project Ga0116231, IMG submission 89695) | Host-associated microbial communities from peat moss isolated from Minnesota, USA - S1T2_Fd - Sphagnum magellanicum MG | ecosystem: Host-associated > Plants > Peat moss > Unclassified... | reverse complement strand
TGTTTTTTTAATAAATTTTTGTTTTTTTTAAAAAATAAATTGGTATTTTGTTTTTCCTATTTTCAATTATTATGAATTTTCCTTTTTTATTATTTTTAAATGGGTCGGTCCCAAGTAGGGGTTTTTTTTTTTTTTTTTCCCCAATTCCATGATATAGCCACACTAGCAACCATTTGCAAGAAGAATTCACCAAATTTGGCTACATGTCACAAGGAAATTTTTTTATTAAAAAAACCCCACTATATATATTTTTGCTACCTAGTGGAACCTATTGTCTAAATATGGCAATTTTTAGGAAATCTTTTCTTTGAAATCTTGTGACTTTGGCACATTGTTCCACATAAACCTTTTGTATGAATAGCATTGGATTTTCATTTTTTTGTTGTCAACTAGAAAAAGACCACCATGAAACAAAAATCAACCATGTTGAAGTACTAAAGTTTGTTTTGAGTTTTTAATTAAAAAATAACTTTTGCAAAAAGAGGTGAATGTTAGACTTGATTTCAAAAGGAGCCTTTGGTAGGGTTTAGGGTTTTGGTCCAATTTTAACCCCCTTTTTTTTAAAGGTATTTTTTTTTATGGAATCTCTGGTTTGATATTTAGATAGGTCATTGGATTTCTAAGACTTTTGGTTCCATTCATTTTCATAAAAAAATTATGACCAATTGGATTTAAAACCACATCTAGTTCAATCTCCTCTAAACACAACTCTATATATATATATAATGTTGGTTTATTAACCTTGTCTACTACCAAGGCAAGGATATTGTGTTTAGATTCATTATAGAATATAATAGCTTAAGGGATTTTGGCCCCTAGGTAATAATAAAATGTCTATTTTTATGTGAGGTTTTTTGAAAGATGATATTTTGGCTTGTGTTGAAACTTGAGATTAGTTATGGAGATATGATATCATAAATGATTTTGATTTATTTTGAAGGATTTTTTTGAAGATTACATTTTTGCATGGTGAAATATTTGAATTTCCATATTTCTTCTTTTGCCTTCACAAAATTTTTAATGTAAATGGCAAGGCCACAACGTGAAACACCCCCTTGTTCAACTACCTACTCCACACAATTCAACAAGGTTATATAATATTAACTATTTAATTGACATATGGCTGCCTAGTCAAGTCTCAATGATGAATTCAACAAAACTCAAAACTTTTAGTCTAGTTGCCCTAGAACTTGTCCTATAACCTTGACTTGAACTTGCCTAATTCTTAATCTTTTTGGGAAAAAATATTTTTCCTTTCACTAACATTGTCACACACATACATAGTCCAAAAACAAAGGTTGTGCAAATGAAGCGACAATGGGTTACCATCACAAGATGAAGACCCACTTTTTTTTTTTTAATAGTGTATTTGTAGATATATTTACAAAGTGTGAAAAATCAGCATACGTTTTGAAAAAATGAAATGCTTGCCTCTTCGAGGAACAAAATGCCCATAGAGGTGGGCATTTCATCTTTCAAAACATGTAAAATCATTTTTAATATTTTTTTAAAACAACGTTTGATGGCTAATTTGAGATATTTCTTAATGTATTTTGAGGGCATTTTATATTCTTGAATATCCCTTTTAATAAGAAATAGAGATTTTATGCCTACTCCTTAAGAGTGAAAAAAAATTTATTTAGAAGGTAGGTGTCACCTTGCGTAAAAAACTATGAATTTTTTTATTTTTTATTTTTTTTCACAAATACCCACCAGGTATCACAATTCCTTTTTCCTAGATATTGGGTATGCATGGCAAAACGAAAAAAATAAAATCATATGAACATTTCTCTTTTTGAAATACCTGCCTTTTGAGAAAATTCTACCCTATAATGTTACCTTCAAAGGGAGTAGAAAATTTCTTGGAGGTGAGAGATGCCTTGCACTTTTAAGCATTGTTTTTTTAAGGAATTTGTGTTTGTAGCTGAAGTGGCAATCATCCTTATAAATATTTAGCCAAATCTAGTTATAAACCAGAAATAAAATATATATTTTTAATCATCCTTCTATAAGTTGGTTACACAATGAAAATCACATATATGAATATGGTGATTTCAATTTTTTCCCCTCAGTTTTGGCAATTGAAAACCTCCAAAATCATTTTTATGAATGAAAATTATTCCACATTTTAACGATATATTGTCAGTAAAAGAAGGTTTCTCTTATGGAGTAGGCATAACAACTCTTCGTTCTTATGCCTCATGGTCTACATATGTTTGGACCAATGTTGTGCGTGTAAATGGTTTGGAACTTACATTCCATGTAAGTGTGAATCCCATAATGAAATTTATTTACACTCTGTGCAAGTGTATAATATTCATTTACATTCGTGTAAATGTAAATATAAAATACCAAATGTGTAAGTGTAAACCCATGTAAATGAATATATATAATTTATTTTTTTATTTACATGATTTTACATGGCTATGAAAATCAATGTAAATACAACACAATGTAAAAAAAGTGACTTTTATTTGAGGAGGGGAGATTTCATAATGTTTCTGATGATAAGCCAACTAAATGGCCCATTGAAGGACAAAAAAAAATTATAAAAATATACACCCACAACTAATTCATATGACTTTGCAAGAAGTATGATCATTAAAGGTATATAATAAAATTATCTATAAAGTAAATAAAACAACACTAGAACCCTGAGTTTGATCATAAGTAGGGTGAATTTTTATAAAAAAATAGAAACCTACCCAAAAAAAAAAGAAGAAAAACATTAGCATTCGATGGTGGGGGGACCTTAGTTTTTGTGGTGAACTAAGTTTCACCCTGTCTTTCCTTTTTCTTAAGCGCCTCCACTGTTGCTGCATATATTTTCACTGCTCCTACTTGTAAAGATACTATAATTAGTTTTGAACCTTGTGCATTAAATGATGATTTTCTACATTCCATTCCCAGATTTAATAAAATTTTCTTACTTTATGGATACCCTTGAAAGAAGGGTTTGGCATGAGAAGAGGCCCCAAGACAAGGTGACTTTACAAATAATTTTAGTATTGACAGTTACATGCCCCAAAACATTTTCACGGGGCCATGTAAAGTGTATATGACAAATATTTACACTGGCCTCGTGTAAGTGTAAAAATATATATATACTTTGCAACATGATAAGTGTAAGTGTGAAAAATTTGGACGTGTAAGTGTAAATGAATTACACTTACAAGGGATTTACATGCCGTATATACGACTATTGGCACTTACAAGCACAACACTGGTTTGGATCCCAAGTAGGTATGAATATTTGTTTCCTTTCCAATAATTTCTTGGGGGTTGATTTATGTTACAAAAGTAGTTAAGGTATGTAGGCTTGGCTAGTAGAATAGGGGGAAGGTTTGTAAAGAAATAAATATGTATGTCTCACATTCACATACATCCACATATGAATGACAATTTTGATTCAAGAATGTAATTTCATCCATGTTTTGAAATATCATCATTTGGTCAATTTCATCCATGTGATACTTTTCATCATCCATGTTGTCAACTTCATCAATATTCTGATCATCATTCACAAAATTCAATTTCATCCATGTGATAGATTTCATGAACACTATCCATATCATATGGTTAATTTGTGTGTCATCAATATCATCCTTGTAGTGACCACTTTCACTTTGAAAGTTCCAAGTTGATCCATGTTAGAGTTCATCCTTGTAATTTCATTTCATCCATATGTTTGATCCATGTTGCCATATATTTAATTTGATCCATGAACACAAATTTATGTTTCTATAATCAAGTTTCCATATGACCAACGATATGTGTGGTAAACTTCAAAGATGTAAAATGCTACTCATTTGGATTTTCATTCACAAAAAAAGTTTCTTTAGTGTGACAAATCTCATCCATCTATGGACAATTACATATTTGTGATCAATTCCATTTATGAATGAATTTTCATGCATCACATATATTTCGTTTTAACAATTATTTGAAATATTGTTTCAATTATGTCAAGAAATTTGCTTTTTCAACAATTTTCTTATATGTCTTCTCATCCTCTTTTCTCCTCCTCCCTCTTCATTTTTCTTCTTTCATTTTCTTCCTCTACCCTCCCCTTCAATTCTTTTCCCCTCTCCATGCCAAGCCATGCATTACATGTTCACCGAGGTTCCAATATAATCTTGAATGTCATTATTTATCTCACATTATTTCCCCCACATTCTATTCATTTGCCATAAAATTTTAATTGTGAAATGACATATAACAAGAATGGTTTACATTAAATTAATAAATATTTTCATCATTAACAATTTATTTCCATGTTTTATGTTAATAATTCTGAAAAAGATTGTTACCTTATACTTTGGAACCACTTTAGGTTATGCTACAATTTGTCAATTAAAAGAATGACCGAATGTGTTGCTCAAGTACCAAAGGGAATTAAAAAAATTTGTCGATTTCTTCTTAAGGATGTTCCTAATGTTGTTTTATCATTTTTGCTATGTTAATTGCACAGTTATGTACCTAATTATTTTTCCCCAAGTGCCAATATAAATTTACTTGTATAAAATTTATATCACACAAGTCGAAACCCAAAACAAATTAATTTATTTTTAGAATCATTGGCCAAGGGTTCCATATGCCAAATGTTTACCATTTTATGTTATTGGTATTGTTGGAAAGTCATTGATCAGTAAGGGTGCATGAAGGTGCTTTGTTGAGATTTAAACTTATGGGGCAAGAGGTATTGAATGTTGAATAAAAATTTCATTAAAAATATATTAAAATTTAATAATTTAATTTAAAGAAAAATTCAGGAAAATTCATGATACTATTAGAAAGCTTTTGATGAATAAAATTTCTTGAAGGTGACTTTGTAACTTTTAGACCTAAGGTGAGAAAATTATTGAATTTAGAATAATTTTCATCATGAGAAAGTAATTTAACTTTTTTTTACATAAAAATTCACAATTGGGCTCTATTGTTAAGGCCATGCTCACACTTGGAATAGTTGCATATTCATGTTCACATTTGAACCAACAACACATAATAAATGTAATATGAAATTAAATATAATTACCAAAAATGCAATGTTTGTGAACCATACAAAAAAACTATTAAAGTTGGGAAGTTTTTTTTCACAATCTTATTAAAGTGATGATGATAATCGAAACTAATTTATGTGAACCAAATATAGGGTCCATTAATGGTTGTCACTACAACAATTTTGAATGTTGACCATTTGACATTTTTGTTGAAAAGAATGGAATGGAAGAATATTTTTAAAAACCTTCATGTCCTTTCATATCTCAACTTAATATAGGAATGAATTAATGTCTTGCACTTCAAGAATATTTGGAGAATTTGTCTTTTCTTTGTCTTTGTGCAAATAAAGGGGATTTAGTACATGTTACAGATTGCATTGTATTAATGTACTATTTTTTAGTAGAGATTTATTTATTTCAGCATGACATATGAGCACGTGTTGTTTAATTATGCTTCATATGGATATGCTGACATTATTTTAAAATTCGTTAACAAAAGAGCAAATGTCAATACAAAAGGTGATAACGAAAAAATACCTTTGTATTTAGCATGTGGAAACAACCATGATTCTATCGAGTTATGTCAATTCTATGCACAATATTCAATTTCATATTTACTTTTTTTAATTTTATAAATCATAAGTTGTATGAATTGGTGTACCTTTTGCAATTATGTAAATACTATGTGAGAATTATATGCACAAAAGGCAAGAGGGAGCCAATGTGAAAACATGTTATGAATTTGGTAATGATCCAATGAAAAAGATATGTTTTGAACATAAAACAAGATGGACAGTTGACCATAAGAAATAAAATTGTGTATACTTTTAATTTTCCCACATAAATTGTCATATTTGTTGTAACATTTTTTGTCATGAATTTTTTATGTTTGAGCACACACACATATTCTTCTACTTCACTATTGTTTGCAATTATTTATGGTGTTACATAACAAGTGATGTTCATCTCATTATGCGTGCATCATATGAGAAGAAATGATTTAAAGATTTAGTGCACCAAAAAATGAAGGATGTAATATTTTTTTCAATGCTTTTCCTATGTATTTAGCTTTTTGACTAAAAAACTATTTTGATATGTGTTCTGATAATTCGATTAAGGTTTGTGCATCACATCATTACTATATAACACAAGCCATATGATAACAAACCATTTATACTTCTACAAAGTGACATGGGTATTTATCTTTCAAAAGAGAAAAAAAAAAACCTATACACTAACCTACATATTTGTGAAAAAATTTAAACAATATTCAAAGAAAAAGATAAACAACTTGAAAATGTAATTTAATACATAATAAGTGATAAAATAATGATTGAAGAAGTTTTTTTTTTGAAATTCACATTGACGTTTTGTTGTTTCATAAAATCAACCTTCAACAAAATTCAATAAGGATGTATTAGTGTTTACAAAACCTCATGCATGCAAATGTCAAATGTAAATGAATAAATGAAAATAAATTTGTGTATGTCTTGTGATAAAGTCAATGGTTATTAACAATTTATTGAAATAATGGCATGTTTTGCAATCCAAATTTTCTTATATATATATATATATATGACCTTTGCATCAATCTTCTATTCAATAAAAATGGTCTTTTTATGAATTCATGATGGATCAAATTTGTGATATTTTCATTAGTTTTTTTGAAGATTCAATAACAAAAAAATCAATTTCAAACATTATTAATTATATGGGTAGATGACCAATATTGTCCTAATTACAAATGTCATTTCTCGATGATAAACCTTTTAGAAATTACAATATAAAAATTATTGATTCCAAGTGTTATATGAATTTAACATACTTTTACAATTTATGGAAATTTTAAAAATTTTTATTGACATTGTAGAAAAGGATAAAATATGAAAATGTTGCCATAAAAAAAACACAACTTAATGTGATCAAATGGCTTTTATGTATTTAAAAACTCATTTGGTGATTCTTGTCCCTTAATATGCAAATATGACCAACTAAAAAATAAAATCCATCTTTATTATACCTAGATGTCATTTTAATATTTACATTTATTTATTAATGTGATACCTTTGCACTTTTGACACTAATTATATTATCTACAAAAATGTATTTTTTCAAATAATAACATTTTGTGAAGGAAAATACATATTTTTTTGGAATATTCAAAAATGTTTCATTCTTGAAATATAATATTCAAAATTCAACGATTATTCTACAAACATGTGTTGAAGCTTCTTTTGTATTACATTAATCAAATGTATTTAAGAAAATTTGAAAATATTATGAATTTATTAAATCATGTGTGCTTTCCACATCCCATGAATATGTTGTAAGGGTTACAACTTTCTTTTAATGTGTATCATTATTTAAATTAAATGTATGGAAGGATGAATGGCTTGTTGCCATCAAATATTTATAAAAAGGAAAAACAAAAAGAAGAAAATATAACAAAAAAGGGAAGAAGAAAAAAATGGTATAATTTGTGACAAATACACCAATGCTTTCAAATCTGGTGCAAATTGAAATGGGCAATATTTAAAAAACCATGCAAATTAATCACAATAATATATATATATATATATATATATATATATAACATGATCAAAGGTTGGATTTGGATTTCAGATTTTACATTATTCAAATAATTTATATTTTCTTGCTGAATCAATTACATGTTAACCATAAATCTCATTTTTTTCAACCTATTATCGTCACATATTGCATCAAGGTCTTGAAAACCTTTAGATTCTTTTGTGCATATTGTTATTTAAAAGTCCACAATTCACATTCATGTGCATTTATATTTCATCTTTTCTTTCAACAATTACATTTTAAGGTTTAATGGTGTATTAAATAATTAAATAATTATGTTTTGAACCATGAATATTAAATTATAATTAAATTTCTTGACTTACACATTGTGATTGCAAATTTCCCTAAATGTCCTAAATTTAAACATTTTGTTTCATATCAAAAGAACATGTTTTGAATTTTTTTTTCATTTTTTTTGTAATGTCACCAACGTGCATCTCAAGAGTGATTTAACAAAAAAGGAAACATTTTCCCAGAACCGATATAAAAAAGCCCTTTTATAATATGATTATTTATAGTACTTAGCAATAGAAATCTAGTTACATTGACCCAAAATGTCTACCTTTTTATTGATTTTTGCAAAAAAAAAGGAGGAGATTTTGCAATGAGATGTTATTTTCCCAACTTTATTTTGGTAATAATGTGAAATTGCACAGAAGAAAAACTTCAATCTTGGTGTATTTTATACCATTAAACCACAATTTATATTCATACATTTTTTAATAGGTTTGATATTGATTAATTTTCATAATGTCCATAATTCTAACAAGCGATAACCCTAAATTTAATATAATAATAACTTTTGGTTTGTATTGGAAATCAAAATCATATAAGGTCCCAAAAGAACATCCCAAGATCGATTGTTAGCTTAACAAACATTCTCAAATCTAAACATTGTTAATAAAGATTTAGATGAATGAGATATTTTGGTGTAGAGATGACTTAAGCTTCATCAACAACAAAAACACACCCTACCAATGTAAAGAACGATAAAAAATGTGAGACCAAAAAAATAAAAATAAAATAAAAATTGAACAAGGAATAACAAAATGACAATAAACAATTGTTACAATTTAAGAAGCGTGTCAAAAAGGCATAAATGGCATTACGTTGTATATGAAAATTTTCTTTTTGAACACTAGAGGGCACCAAGAAATTGAGGGTTAAGGCCTTGAACACAATGTTGAAGGACACCGAAAGCATCAAGAAATACATAAAGGATGTTGGACATGCCTTTAAAAATTTTAAAAGAAAAAAAAGCACAAATAAAAAACATCATGGGTGTCATAGATGTTAATGATTTAGTACGTGAAAATTAAATTTCATATTCTAAAATTAATGAAAGTGAAAACATTTAATAATAATCTTTACAATCCTAGATTATCAATGTATGACAATTAATTATCTTTTAAATAATTTATTTAAGTAATAATGGAACTTGACTTTAAATTAAAATCTTATGTCAATTGATCATCCATAGTAATGTGAGCCCCAAGTTAGCAAGGAAAAAGCAAACACCTTTAATACACAAATTTTTTTTACTAAAAGACTATAGAAGATCTCCACACCTAACCAAGGATGCGATATAAACATTCCAAAGCAAATTTGAGCTAATGGCACATTGATTGCCAAGCTAAACGACAACCAAAATATTTTCTCCCTTTTTGAATGAAAGGAATTTGCATCTGAAAGGATAAGGTGCAAATGTGCAAACTTCTCTTCAACCCTAGATTATTAGACCCAAATTTTGTCAAGAATTTCTATAATAAAAATTTAATATGAAATTAAGCGCTAGTTCCCGAAAATTCAATAGTTGAAAATCATACAAAAACACCATTTCGGTGGAGTGGGGGAAGGGGGAAGGGAAGACTTTGAGTGTTAACACTAGGGCTTGCTTGCAAGTCAATGAGCCTAGAGGCTTTGGGATGTGTGATCTTCCAAGATATGGAACAAAAAAAACTTGCAAAGTCTTATAAAACTTCACTTCACAAAACAAAAAAAACTTGCAAAGTCTTATAAAACTTCACTTCATGAAACAAAAAAAGCTTGCAAAGTCTTATAAAACTTCACTTCATGAAACAAAAAAAACTTGCAAAGTCTTATAAAACTTCACTTCACGAAACAAAGAAAGCTTGCAAAGTCTTATAAAACTTCACTTCACGAAACAAAAATAACTTGCAAAGTCTTATAAAACTTCACTTCATGAAGCACGCAAACAATCTAGGGAAGAGATCAAGCATTATATAATTTTTAACAACTTATGAAAACTACCAACAAAAGCTTGCCTAGCTAGAAAACCCGACATCCTAACTCAACAAGAATCAAATCTTTCCATCCAATTGGTTGCATAGTAAAGAAAAACATGTACAAAAATTTTACCAATAAAAAAGACTTGCCTACTACTAGGCCCCGACATCCATACCAAGAAAAATAAAAAACATTTTTCCGTCCAAGTTGCATAAAATGTGGGATGCTTTTCATTATGTCCTCATGCTTTGTGCCCTTGCCATTAGCCTAGATTACAAAATGATAAAGAACAAAGGTAAGCATAAAAAATTCTTGGCAACCAATGGGATCTTAGCCACATGCACCCGAGGGGCCCAATTTTTTTTCTTTTGCAGATGGTAAGGGGGAGAAGCGGTGGATATTTTGAATTTTCTTGTTCCCAATGTGTTCCTCAACATGTTCCCAATAGCACCTCATTTTGTGTCATATGTTTTGCCAAGCGTTTTTTTGTCTCGGAATCTATATAGATGGGTCACTATTTGGGCTTTTATGTTTGGAGTGAACAATTCTATAGGGGGTTTCTTCAAAGTTTCTAATTTTTTTTAAAAAAATTATTTTATTTTAAATTTTTTTTGTGATGGGCCAATTAAAGAGGCTCATTGCAAAACAACCCCCTCCCACCCCCCAACAAAAAAACATAAAAGGCACCCCAATTAATCAATATGGATCACATTACCACATTATCTTTTTAGGTTTGATGGTAATTAAATTATGTTTGAAAATGTTATGGTTTTAAGAAATTATTCGTTTAAAATGTGAAAGTTTAAGAGAAAATTACAAGGGAAGAAAAAAATACAAAAAAATTGGTGCAAACCCATGAGCTTCTTTGGATTAAGGGGCTAGTCCACCATAGCAAAGCAAGCACGTAAGTAAGTATATCCAACAATAATTGACAACATTCCTCTATCTTATGATTCCATGGAACACTATTCATTATTTCTCCCCATATTTTCATCAAATAAATACTAAAAAAAAAAATTGTTGCAAAAGGGTTTCTTCATCATGTGTGTTAAAAAAGTTTTTAGAGTTTGAACAACAACTTGCCAAGGAAGCTGCATATCTTTGTTGCCGAAATTTCATAAAATGATTTTTTAATTGCCAAAGAGGTTTGACATTTGAGTGCCAAATAATTATTTTATTTGGGTATATAACTATTTTGGGCTTTGAATTGAGCTCATTGGGTTGAGTCTTTTTTTTTACTCACACACCATAGTTTGTCTCATTCAAAGCTCTTCTATGAAATAAAATAAAATTCAATAAAATAAAATAAAAATTCTTCCCAAGGCTCTCCATGCTTTCCGGGCTTGCCGTAGTAAAAAATCGGATGTGACAATCATAGACTTATAAAGTGGCCGGCGGTCTCCAAAAAGTCTACGGTTCCAAAGAAAATTCATCCGGCCCCCCCATGTCGTCATTCATGGTTTTCAATTGAATATTGCTTTCTTTGATGATCATTTTTCCACATTTCATTCCTCCGACAAAGAAAAATTCCCAAACTTCGATTTAAATACCCATTGTAATAATATAATAAATGCCTCAACTACATGAATTGATGATGAGCATTTTCCAAATTTTCATTCCCTTGGATGAAAAAAGAAGTTCATCCATGTAAAATCAATCACCCGTCCAAATGAATTGTTGTTGCTATATATATATATATATATCGGTGATGAATAAATGGAGGCATTATTGATGTATTTGCACGCAACCTTTTGACAATCCAAGACCTTGTATGTTGTTGTGCTTCATATATATACATATATATTTTTAACATGTGCAAGAAGTGGGTGTAGGTTGAAATTCTCATAACCGTGTAGGGCCATGATACAATAGGAAAATCCATCAACATCATCGTCATCGGTCCATCATAGTAGGCAAACTAAGCAATAATATGTTCAATCGAGAAACCACTCATTCCGAGAATCAAGGTGGAAGAAGTAAGTGGGAGGGTGGAAGTGGGGACCTCACCTAAGGAAGAAGAGAGGGGGAAAAAATGGGACACACCCAAAGGTGTCCAATTACATGTCCTCCTCCTCCTCGGTAGTGTTGTTGTCCACAAAACTCGACAAATGGCTAACAATTGCCACCCTCCTTTCGCTTACTCAAAAGGGTGGAAAAAAGAAATCAAAGTATCTTCTTTTTGTGTTTTGCCATTTTTCTCTCTTCGTGTTTTTTTGAAAGAAAAAGCCATGGATCCAACAAACACTCTCCACAACCTTCCCAATAAGTTATATTTGAGCTTTGACAAATAGCTAGGGGGAGGAGTGCATAAGGAAAAAAAAAAATCAAAAAAAGAGAAATTCCTCCTCTTTCCCATTCAACCCTAATTAGCTTAGTAGGCTACTAGAATTAAAACAATTTTTTTTTTATTAGTTCCCTTACTTAGTTAAATGAAGAAGAAAGAGCCTTCTTATCACACTAACTTCAAAAAAAATAGTGTCTAAAATTCTTTTAACCCTCTTTGCATTCAATCTTTCCCATTTGTTCCCAAAATGAAACAAAACACAAAAAAAAATCAAACTAGGTATCTAAAATTGGTACTAGCTATTAGAAGATCCATTGGCTAAATGGGTTAATAATAGCCAATTCATACAAATTTGTTGTACTCATTATAATATCTAAAGATCATATTCCATTAATAGGAGAGGGGGAAAAAGAGGGCTCTCTTTGTGACACTACTTGTTAGTAGTAGCATATATACTACCTAGCCTAGCCTAGCCTCCTTCCTTCATGGTGGACTTGAAGAATTTGTCCTAAAGTCCCAAGTGTCTAGAATTTGTCATAAATCACATTGAAAAAAAAGAAAGAAAGAAAGAAGAAGAAGAAGAAGAAGAGGCTCTCAATAATGACACTATCTAGCTCTACTAAACTTTTTAATTGTAGAGTTCTTTGTCTTATTAGATCCCTTGAAAGAAGGAAAGAAACTATATATCTATATATATATAGTTGTATATTTATATAGCTTGTTCAAGGTTGACTCTCAATTTTTATTTTATTTTTTTGGGTCAATTTTGTGTTATAGCCAAAGTGGGTATGATTCATAGGAAGATTTAGTCAAATTTGGTTACAAGCTCAATATGAAAGTAATTTTCTTAAAACATCTTTCTATATATATATTTTTGGCTATCTACTACTACTACTTGAACCATGTGTATAGAAAGATTTTTTTTTGATTTATTTAAGATTCAAAATTGAAATATGGCTATTGAAAATCTTGAAAAGCACATGATTTTAGCACTTTTATTTTTTAAAACAGCATTTTGGCTATATATATATATAGCCAGCAAAAAAAAAAAAAGATAGAAAAAAAAAAAGAAAAAAAAAAGAAAGGCTGGGGGCTCTATATACTCTACTAGAGCTAGTGTGTCTTAGAAATAATTGCTCTCAATCATAAACTAGCTAGCTATATATATATATATAGTTTCAGGGTGCTCCTTTGTCCTTTTTCTGTGTAGAATTTCTTGTCTTAGAATTTCTTTTTTGTGTTTAAGATCTATGGAAAAGAAGAAACTAGATTCTCAATTTTTTAATTTTTTAAAATTTTAATATTTAAAAAAATTAATCACACAACTAACTAACTAACTAACTAGCTTCATTGATAATTTAGTCTAGAATTTGGTCTTCAAAAATTAATTTGCCTGGGAAGAAGAAGAAGGAGGAAGAGGTGGGTGGGTTTTGTCTAGAACTTGGTCTTAGAAATTGCTTGGGAAGAAGGAAGGAAGGAAGGAAGGAAGAGTAGGGTTTTGTTTAGAATTTGGTGTTAAAAATTTCTTGGGTAGAAGGAAGGAAGGAAAGGATGGAAAGGAAAGGAAGGAAGAGGTGGGTTTTGTGTAGAATTTGGTGTTAGAAAATGCTTTAGGAAAAGAAGGAAGAGGTGGGTTTTGTCTAGAATTTGGTGTTGGAAAATGCTTGAGGAAAAGAAGGAAGAAAAGGGGTTTTGTGTAGAATTTGGTGTTGGAAAATGCTTGAGGGAAAGAAGGAAGAAAAGGGGTTTTGTGTAGAATTTGGTGTTTAAAAAATACTTGGGAAAAAGAAGCTAGAAAAGGGGTTTTGTCTAGAACTTGGTCTTTGAAAGTGCTTGGGCCCAAGAAGGAAGAGAAGGGTGTTTAGGTTTTAAGTTAAAAATGCTTGGGAAGAAGAAGAAGAAAGGAAGGAAGAAGAAGCACATGTGATCAGCAATTTATTTATTTATTTGGTTTTTTTTTTTTTTGGGGCCAAAATTCACACAATGGCGACAAAAGAAAATCCAATGCAAAGGGTACAAAGGATTTTATTCTATTCCATTTTATTTGATTTTATTTACTTATTTTTGGGGTGGAAAATAGAAACCAAAAGTCACCATATTTAGACAATAGACAATAAAACAAAAATTGGGGTTCTTGAAGGTTTGCCAAAACAAAGCAAGAATCTTTTTTTTTTTTTTTTAAAAAAAAAAAAAAAAAAAAAAAAAACAACTTTTTTTTTTCTTTTTTACCAATAGCCAAAATTTTCCCCTTTTCCTTTTTTAGGGTCTACCAAAAGGTTC
>Ga0116231_10010824_pt1 | contig 14400 bp, 7 predicted proteins | sample S1TSphgellanicum_2_FD_89695 | JGI IMG/M metagenome (GOLD analysis project Ga0116231, IMG submission 89695) | Host-associated microbial communities from peat moss isolated from Minnesota, USA - S1T2_Fd - Sphagnum magellanicum MG | ecosystem: Host-associated > Plants > Peat moss > Unclassified... | reverse complement strand
GTTACAAAATGAACTACATCCAAAATGAAACATAGAAAGCTTGAACTTTGAAACATAGATTTCAATGAAATATTACAAACCCAACCTATAGAAAGATAAAGCATTTCAACCTTAGACTATTGATTTCTACATTAACATCATCACCAATGAAAGCATCCGATTTCTAATCGAGTTTTGATTCTTTCATTTTTCAATTGATAGCATCCATTCATTTGGACAAATCATTTTGTTTATTTCGAAATGTGATTACGTAACTAGACAACCATTCTTCCAATCATCAAAAATCATCATTGTATACAATGGAAACTAGTATGAACATAACCATATTTGAGCATGTTTCAAAAGTTTTCAAACATGTTTCAAGAGGATTTTTAGGTTTTGAAACATGTACTAAATTTACAAAAAGAAAACTTACCTTGTTTTCATTTGTTCCAAAGGTAACATCGATTGTGACCACATTCTAATGACCATATTGTTGCATCATTATTAGGCAACTGCTAGTCTCAACAAGATGCTACACATTTCTATAATATTTTGCAATGACTTATGAAACAGAATGGCTCAATCGTAGATTTTCAAATACAAAGTCTTTTAAAGCTCTTGAAACATGAATTGCAAATGGTACTTTGTCCCCTTAGAGGATGTTCCCATGGCAAAGACCTCTTGTGGCATTGATGTGTTTCTTCTCATAATAGCATTTCTCTATAACTATAGCGAGGACATTTAATGTTTTCATGGTAAATGCACATTGGCATCCTTTCTTTTGGGACCCTCCATTACTCTTGGTTGTAACGCAAGTTTTTAATTTTCCTTTCTAGATTGCTTTACCTCTCTTATCAAAAGGCTTCTTTTTTAAAATCATTCCTTTTGTTAGCACCAAAAAATTGTATGTATTGTCTTCCAGACGAAAAAATATAATTAAACCGCAACACAACAATTCAAAAAAACTCAAATTACTCTACAACAACATAATGTCATGTAAGAAAATGAAACTTGTGAAAAATAACTTGAACTTTGCAAGAAACAAGGTCAGTGTTATTTCACAATCCAAAACATGGAGAATTTGATATAACTATCCTAGCATGGATATAACAATTTCCCTATTTCATTTCTTCCGAGTTGTTGACATATGAATTTGCAATTTGCATCATTGTGGTGCTCTTCCCTTGATAAAGTCCTAGACATAGTTTGAGGGGATGTATGTTGTTCCAAATTTTTGACCTCCAAATCTAAAATTCCTTGTGTGTAAAAATTCCGAGATGCGAATATTACACTATGTGTTGAATTCCCTACAAAAGCTACATGTTTGAATGTCCAAATACGACCTTGACTCGGTATCCCATGTTTTTCCAATTCAAAGTTGATCTAAATGGTCCATCAAAAGCAAAACTTGGAACTAGTAAGGAGCAATTCGAAAGCAACAAGTGAAACGAGGGATAACCATTCCATTTTGACATTGAACCATCAAATCAGCAGTAAAACCCGTCATAGATGCTCATCAAAGATACTTGGGAACATGTGTTGGGTATATTATGGTTGTTCTAGGTTTCAAAAAAGTTAATTTTCGACTGTCACATACATTAAATATGATGCATTTTCTACTTTTATGACCACCTAACCTTTCAAAACACAATAATATTGACAACCTAACACTCATAAGATGAATACCAAGAAATAAAAACATTTTAAACATTCCAAAGAAACACAACAAAACATAAAAAACACACCAAAATATTAGAAACAAACTAAAACACTAAAAGTTACGAAATTCCCCAAAAATTAATACGTGTTCGCAATCTTAAAAAACTTCACAAAACATAATATTGACATATCACAAGTAATGCATCTGTATAGTCTAAAACAAATGAAACATCTAAAATGACCAAAATTTAAAATAGATATTTGGACAAAAAATATTAAAATAAAAACATATATAATTCATTGAAACATATTCCCATAGAAACATATTTCCTATGAAATATATTTCTACCAAAACATAGGCAACATGGGTGAAATCATGGTTAGGTGGCTCAAAAGTGGTGCTTCAAAGTCCATAATTTAACACTAATGATTTTTTTGGCAATTTTAACAATCATCAAACCATAAATCCTATAATTATCCCCTATGCTTTTAATCATGAATATTAATAAACCAACCTATGAATATCCTAAACATGTGATTGATAAAAAAATTCATGCATTTATGAAAGTATATATATTAGGAAAATTCCAATGCATTTCACAAATAAATTCTTCAATTGATGATGCTTTATTTTTTTATTTTGACATTACTTTGAGAGATTTTTGAGTCCACATTTTTCATTTTTTCCGTGTGACAAACGAAATGTTGTCATTTCAAAAGTCCATTATGAATCCATACTCTTCTTAGAATTCAATCAAAAAATTTATGATAATTCCCATAAAAGTCTATGACAACATGAATAATTAAAAAATTGACAATGTTCATTTTGAATATGGCTTTAAATTTTACATTTGTATGTAATCTAGAAAAATTACAACTATGATACTCCAAATTGTCCACCTATTCATGCTTTCACCCCATTTTCACCAAAAGTCATCCATTATTTGATCATGTATCACACACAATATTTGACAACAAAACCCTAAACTTCACAACACCATAATCGAATGTTTGGTGTTATAAACAATAAATCAAAAGATTGAAGCCATTTTAAGTGTTTCCCAAGCAAATATTAGACCTAGATTAAACCAAGTGGAACAATGATAATCAACCAAATGAAAAATAATCAAATAACATAAAAACTAAAAAACCTACACAATTTCAAGTACATGAATTCCAATACATGTTCAAATTGAAAACCTTCAATTTCAAAAATGAATATCTTATATTCAAGGTAATGTTAAAAACAAAGAAACAAAGTTTGGATGAATTCAAACAACCAAAATTTAACGAATCAACACCAACTCAAGAAATAGGAAATCATTCTTTACACTTTATTTTATACCATGGGTTTTGAAACCATATAATGATATTTTCGATTTTCGATTTTCTTGAATCTATTTTACATTCTATCTCCTCAATGGGGCGTTTGTTAACTTGCAATCAACATTTTGACCTCACTTTCTTGGGGCTACCACTATGGAATTCTTTTGTACAATTTTCCTTTTCATGCCATCTACAAGTGGGTTAATTTGTACATTATTCCTATTCTTATCATCCACAAGTGGGTTAATTTGTACATTATTCCTATTCTTATCATCCACAAGTGGGTTTTTCAACATTTGTCAACTAATGTTGTCTACCCTTGTTATATCCTCCAAAACATAATTGATTTTCTTTGACATTGTTTCTAAATCAATAATAATATGATCATCAAAATCAAACTATTGTCTAGGGTGATAAGGAGGCAAGCAACTTGGGCTTGGGTGAATTAGCTCATGATGCAAAGTTTTTAACACTTTCATTTGAAGGTGCTTCACCTCAAGTGCCTACCAACCAATCTACAAAAATGAAAACAAAAAACACCAATATTCCAAAACAAACCCAAAACATGAAACATAGGGGAATTATGACCAATGAAACCATGACACATGTTATCAAACATAGAAATTGAAAACTGAAACATAGAAACCTAGAAACCTAGAAAAACATAAAAATTATTGGATGAATGTTTTTTGAATGGATGGAAATAATGAAACATAAATACAAAGAAACATAAAAACATTACAAACCCAAGAAACATAGAATAAGCCATAAGATGAACATGAAACATGAAACATGATCTTGAAACATGACATCTACAAAAACATAAAAGTGAAACATGAAGTCTATTTAAATACAATACATACAAAGGAAGCCAAATATCCAATTAAAGCATAGAAATCTAGACATAGACTTTATGGTCTACTTTCGAAGGGTAAATTATGGGGAAGTGGAATATAATGTCATAACATGTTTGAGATGGATGTGAAAAAATGGTGGTAGCAAGCTACGAAACTCATTTCCACACAAAGAAAATGTTCCATATTGCCACGCTTGTCCAAGTACTAGTTAAAATATTCTACAATTAAATATTTACATTCCCATGTTCCATTATATTTGGGCACTAGGACACGTACAATTGGCCTTATGCCAATAATCACCCACTCATTGGAATTATGTGGTATGTTTTAATTTGCATAGGACCACCCAAGCGTACACACTTCACAAATTGATTTGCCTTATGGGTACTGTGATATCCAATAATAGAATCAAAGCGGAACGTGTGTTGGCGTTTTAATATGAAAAGAGACCAAAGGTTCCACTCATTTTATGGGAGGCCCAAAGTGTCTTCTAACCCTTTCATACCACAAAGGTTTATAACACCTCGTTGGCCAATTTTCTCTCCTACATTGCTTTCCTCTAAGCACATAAGTGGGTAATTCTACAATATAATGAACCACTGCAAATGTAACCACTATTGAAAAACATGCAAATTGATTTTCACTTAGAGTTCAAATTTAAAATTACTCACATAACTTTCATATTATTATGTAAGATATATTCAAAAGGGATTGAACCTCTTCATTTTGGATTGTTGGTGACTATGGGGGGCTTAATTTCTTGGCTCCAATCCAGGACATTAATCCAAATGGGCTCCATGTGCTTGTGGGTTCCCAACTCTGCTTATGGATTTGGTGAGGATTTGTAGAACATGTGGAAGCCAATTCTATTGGTTTAACCCCAAATAATTCAACTACAAGACAACACACACATACAGACTTTACATTAACATTATAACATGAACAAATTCTAATCAATCACTTTATGTCAACCATTCAAGTTCTTAATTAATTAATGTTATAGAAGTAACAATCAAAACTTGAAGCTAGAATTTTGTTAGAAAGCCTAACATGCATTTATCTAAACAAGGGCCATTACTACATCAATTAGAAGGACCATTGATTTAGCTAAAAAAACAAGGGTAATGAATAATCACTCCTTTTTGGTGGACCTCCAAAGGATATATATGCTTAAGAAGCACTAAGACCTTAAAACAAAGTAAATAAATACTTAGAGCTATAAATTAGTCTTTTGTTTTTCCTTCAAAAGAACTTTATACTTAACAAGCATTATGTGTCCTATGTTAATGAATGCAACATTCTTTCAAACGTAAGGAGATTGTCAAAACACAAAGCACTTAGATCATCACTAGTTAGGCCACTTGGTCCTTTGTAGTGTTTCCGAAGGACAAATTCCCTTAACATTGAGCATGTAGTCCTATGTTGAATGAAGACAATGTTTTGTTAGCCATTAGCGCATTGGCTAACTCATTGGAAAACACTAAGTACTTTGATAACCACCGACATTATCTAATTTTTTAATGTATTGTCCACCAAGCAATACACCAAGCACTTTAGTAGTGGAAGTTTGTCTAATACTACATTACCAAGGACTATCACAATTTAAATCACTAAGTACTCCAATATGTGCCAACTACTTGGATTCATCACATGTAAAATGCAACTTGATTGAAAACTTGATTCCAATAAAATTCAAATGAATTCAACATTATTATTTCTAATTTGCAATTTTGGAAATCAATAAATAGAGATGAAAATGCAATTTAGTTTAGTCCAACATTTGACGATCATGGGCAAAAGGCTTCTATTGCAAGTGCTTGTTTCATCTCGACTTGCAACTTGTCCACACACATATCCATAGCCAACTTTTTAACATCCTCATCCTCCTCCTAAAAGCCCCAACTACGCCACCAATTAGGATGGAACACTTGTGCACAAATAGAACACTTGATTCCAACCCTAAGAAGCTTTCATAAACAAAAAGGGTGGAATGTGTTTTTGCAAGAGGGTATTGCTATGTCATGGCAATAATACCTTCTATTGCAAAATCCACAAGGGTTGACCAAGATGTATGTTTCAAATTTGTTATTCAACATGGGATGAACAATGGGTTTGGGCCAAAAAGATGTACCACTTTTGTATTTCATTTCCTCCAATTGCCTATAGATTGTTTTTTCTTCAACTTGAAGCATAAGTACCTCACGTTTAGCATTTGCTATAACATCCTCCATCTTCAAATAATCCACCTTTGTATCCACAAATGTCACCTCACCTTGGACAACATTTTTTTGTTTTTCTTCGACAAATTTTTTTTGCATTTCAAGTTGTTTTTCCAACATAACATGTTTTTCTCAAAAAAAAAGCAAGTTCTGTATTGGAAATTGTAAGTCGATCTTTTAAACCCATGGATTTTTCTACAGTTGTAGAAATAGGAATCTGTGATTATAAGGTTTTCGCCTACACACAACCTGAAACAAACACCACCTCCAAAAGTGGCTGAAACCTTAGTTAGCTTGTGGGAAGTGCATGTGCCCCAAGCAAGAAATTATACCAATTGACATCGGTCAAGATGAAACGTCTAAACTCCAAAGCTTCGAATGCTAATTTTTTTTTTAAAAGGTTAAAACAAGCACACCCAATACAAAATTGACAAACCTTATTTTCCAAAAGATCTACTTCACGATCCAAAACTTGAAATCCACATTCGCCATGTGTTACATAATCATGCTCTTCTAGTGTTGTTGATTTTAGGTATTCCATGTTGAATTTCATACCAATTAGGTTTTTAGAAAGTTTTGCTTTCACAACCTCCAAATGTGACATTTTCAACATGGCACTCTTGAGCAACTCACCTAAAAGCTTGTGGATTTCATCCACTTGGGTGAATTCTTAAGTCGAAACAATAAAAGGACAAAGCACTTGCATGGTTTCAAAACCCCTCTTTGATCTCACAATGGCAAATCACAATTTCCATACATCACTTTTCACTCCACCACACATCTCTACTCCACTGATCTCAATCATATCCATGGAGCCACCACTTTGCATAACCTTCACCTCCTTTCATTGAGTTTTTTCTCTTGTTATAAAAACATATGTTTTTGCTTAGTTCACAGCTCCACCTTTTTGTTTTGCAATGTAGCCCCTAATAAACCACAATCAAAATTCATTATTAGTAACAACAATCGTGCCATACACTTGCTAGTAGAGCTTCACAAGCTATTTCTTGGTGTCATGATGAAAACACGGATTGGTGGTCTTCAAACTCTCACAACCAAGGCCAAAAATCTCAACAATGTCAGCTTTGTCACAAGACAACTAAAGAATTTTATTTTGGGATTCAATCCCACATTGCTCAACCTTCTTACAGTCTTGAAGTATTCCTCTGTTTGATCTTTATAATTACATGCTCCCATGGTGGATATTCAAGCCACATTTTTCTCCTAGGTTTTTCCTTTTCCTTCACCATCTTGTGATAATGAGATGACCTTAGCTTAAGCAATTAAAACTTGCACAAGTTCAATCTTTTACAAATACTTTTGATCTAATCTTGAACAAATTGTAGTTGTCATTCTCACAAATAGTCAAGCTCCAACAACTCACAAACCCTAGGTATTCAAGTCAAGAAGTTCTAAAAACATAAAAGAACCCTAATTTTATTTGACGAAAATGACAACCTTCCCATCACTTGATTTTGTTTGACAAAGATGATGACCTTCCCATCGCACTCAATTTTGAAAATTCCCACCAAGTGTGAATAGGATTTATTAGGTCCTTAAACCCGTGCGATAATCATTCAGGCTCTAGTCATCCACCACGTCAACCCTATCTACCCACTTCTAACCCAAAAGTGAAGGATAAAGTAGTTGGGTTTGGCTCATTATAACATTAACTTATTCAAGTTCCAATACCAACACAAATCCAATTGTGTACAATATAGTATCATTTTTAGCTAGCAAGTTTTCTACTTGTAAAATAAATTGTTTAGCAAGTGCCTTGCAGTTCCCATTGCTGGAATAATGGTGTTTTGAAATCATCATCTTCTAGCCAAAGATGAATCTCCCTCTTCACATCACCCACAAGCAATAACACATAGTTGCAAAGTTAAACCCTTTAGCCCTATAGATAATTGTAGATTAGTTTTGGATTCCTTAATTGTCTTCTTTTAATTGAATTTTTCTTTGATCTATCATGTTTTAGTAGTTATATGTCCCACGTATCTATGTTTGAATGATTTGATGTTTCTAGGATATTAATGACGATCTATGTTTTTGTGCATCTATGTCTCTATGTTTTTGTATATCTACATTTCTATGTATCTATGCTACATTGGACCTATGTTTCATTTTAAGTTTCAATGTTCCTCTAGATCTAGGTTTCTTTCGATTGATGTCTCTATCTTTCAATGATGCTATGTTTCTACAATTCTATGTTTCAATGAAGGTATGTTTCAAATACACAAACGATTGCATCATCCTTTGCTATCTTGAAAAGCTCAAGTAACTTGCAACGTACAAAAAATCTTATCATCAATCACATAAACAAAGGGGAAACAAATTGGAGAAATACGTAGTTGAGTTGGGAACTTGTTGTTTGGTTTACATGAAGTGAATAAGCTACTGGTCAGTTTTTGATGCAACCTCCAACATGGTATAAAGTGCCTCTTTTGAAGGTGGCAACAAAATTTCATTGTCAAAACTCAAAGAACTCTCTATGATTGTATCACTTTTCTTCATGATTACTTTCTTTGTAGCTTTAGCACTGGCTTTTGATTCTTTGTTCACAATCAACTTTTTCTTAGTTTTTGCCTCTTGTTCTTTATGTTTTTCCTTTTTAGGCTTCTCTAATGTAACATCTTTATCCTTTGAAATTTTCTTAATCGCTTGATCAAGTGTTCCAAAAAATGGGTTATCTTCTCCAATTCCTTGTTGAAGAATGTGAAGCACAACTTGAAGGTTTAAGATATGAAAGTTTTATTTTATTTATTCACAAATTAGAAGGAATATTCCAAAAAAAACTTTTACTAGGCTCTTGGTTCATTTTTCATTTAAGTATGATAGTTGATTAATTTCCTTACCAATTATTAAAACAATTTTTATACTCCATTTGTAAAATAAAACACTAAATTTTTTAAAAGAAATAATTATAAATTATAAATGAAATAATTTATAGAAATTACATCAAAATTTCTGATTATTCAAAAAATTATTCAAAACATTTCTGATGTAGTAACAAACATTTGAGTTATATAAGTAATTATTAGAAATGTATACTTAATTTACTATATTATAATCCCAAGAAATAAATCAATTACAATAATTGCTCTAATTAGAATAAAATTATTGTAAATTTAATCACATGAAAAATTAAATTTAAAATTTAAAATCATGATAAATAAATTCAATTATAAAGTATCAAACTATTGTACTTAATGTATTTAAAAAAAGTAAAAGTTATTTAAAAATAATTAGAAATTACTTACAATAATTATTTTTGTAAAATTATTATTCCTACTATAAAAATCTATGTAGTAACAATATTTTTTTATTGTAAGTTAGAAATTATAAAAAATAAAATTTTTATTTAAAATTTTAATTTTAATTATAAGGCTATAAACTTTTAATGTTGAATACCAAGTTAAATTATAAATTTCATAATTAGTATGTAATTTCTATAATTAATATATGATCCATTTTATTAAAAAATTTAAAATTTATCAAAAAATTTAATATTAGTTTACATTTTTATGTTATAATAAAGTTTTTTGAAATAATTTTCAATTGGTAAAAACTCAAATAATTTATTTGAATTCAGTTATTATCATTAATAGTAATTATGTTGATAATCTAATTGTAAGTAAATTATTGTGGATATTTTAAATATAGATGGGTACTTAATTAATTGTAATGTAATCCTAGAATTATTGTAATTAAATTAATTATCTGAATTTCATTGAGATTATTTGATTTTTACATATGACTTAAAAAATTACTTTACATTAATTTTATTAAATAATGTTAATTTAATTATTGGAATTTCTTATATGACTGAAAAATAAAAATAATTTGTGTAAAAAATAGAACCAAATTATACATAACTTGGGTTGCATACATTTTATGTATGTTTTTGTATTTAACCATATATTAATGAATAAAATACACTTAATACATCAATATAAACCCATACACCCTAGAATACACAAAATAGGCTTTGAGTACACACAAGGTTACAACTCATTTGACCACATTCACAACTAATGGGACATAGATGGATTTTTTTGGATTAAAACCATGTTAAAAGTTTTCCAAATGGAAGAACAAAGAAAACATTAATTACAAGTTAGTTGTAGTGTAGTTACAAGCACAACAAAATGCAAAAAATAGTTGCAAAAATTACCAATGATAGTTGTAAACGACAAATAATCATGTAGTCATAAATTGATTAGTTGCAAGAACCCAATTTTCTTTTAGTAAATCTAGAAAGGATATTTGGTAGCAAAAAATTTAACAATTGCATTGCCACATGGATTTGACCTTTTCTTGGCAAGTTGGTTTTCCACTTTTCCTTTCAATGGACTATTCACTTCCTCCTCAAACATTTTTGCAATAATAGAATGGTTTGCATTCGCATGTTTTTTCAATGTTGTTATTATGTTTGTTGTGTTGTATAAGATTAGACCTTTCCTTGTTTGAGTTTTACAGTTACAAAATAGGATTGGACTATTATAACAAGTAATACATCTCATGGTTTGAGCTTTGATGGCATTTCAAATCAACATGTTTGTTATTATTCACACAAAAAAGAAGTCAAACATAAATGTTTTTTACCATTTGACTTCCAAATTGTTCTTTGAACATGCAATCTTATGTTTTCTTTCATTATTTTTTTTTAACATTCTAGATTTTGGTTGTATTTTGTTTGAAGCTTAGAGTTTATTTCACATTCTTGCAAACATTCTTCTTCCATTACATCATTTTTTAAAACTTCAAATGCATTTTCATTTATCATATTTTCATTTCTAAAAGTTTAGGCCATTTTCAGTTTTCACAAAAAACTATAACTTTGAGATGGAGGGAAAAAACCAAATAGATGTATGATAAACTAAAGCACCAAAACTTACCCTATAACCTAAAAGAAAAGCATTTACAAAAAGATTTATAATTTTCTCCTCAATATCTTTTGGAAACATATACAAGTAAAATATACTTATGTTTTTGTTAATGTTGGAATCTTTTAAAAATTTGTGAAAAAATGACAATTTATTTACAAAAAAACCCAAAATTTTTTTTTTTTGACAAGAAGAAGAAGAAGAAGAAGAATATAAAACAAATGAGAAAGGCAAAAAATGGGAAAAATAAAAGACAAAAAAATGGACAAACTCAAGTTTTTTCCCCCTTTGTTTTCTTATCATAAAAGAGTTCCACCACTTACACAAGTCAATGGGTGGGGTAGTACCTCACCATGGTATGCAACATAATGAACCAACAACAACAATGCGATGAATTAACAACAACACGAACAATATAGGGGATAAATGGGGATGGTGGGTATTTGGTTATTGGAGGCATATAATAACATGATGGACCACCAATTCCCCACCTACAAGGTGATGGTGATGGGGGTAATACCTCACCAAAACACATGCAACAAAAGGAGGAATTAGTAACACAAAGGAACAACACTAACAACAAGGGGGGAATGGTTAAGGTGGGTACATAAGAGCATAACAAGTAGCACTAATGATCTGATGGACCAATAACAATACCAATAATGTGACAAACTAACATGACATTACTAATGCGATGAACCAATAGTAGCACCAGTAATGACAACAAACTAGTAGAAGCACGAACAATGCACTAACAAGGTGACAATTGAACAATAATACTAGCAATGCAACAATTACCACCACCACCAACAACATGACAAACCATGAACACACTAGTAATGTGATAAACTAACAATAACACAAGTAATGTAATGGACCAATAATAATATTAACATAGCAACATGACGAACAATACACCACAATGTGATGGAGTAACAACAACACAAAGGAACAACTCAAAAGAACAACAAGAGAACAACACATTTTCAATGTGATAAAAAATAAAAATTTTAATTGTGATTTGGAACAATTTACCCCAAAGGGGTTTTATTACATTTGGGCACCACATGGGCTTCTTATTTAACAACTGACCTAAACTTTAAACTAACATAATTTAATTATTAACCTAAGAACCATGTTTTATTTTTCTCATAAAACTAACCCAATTTTCAAAGTTTTATTTAAAAAAAACCAATTTCACGCAAGTGAAAACCATTGGTTTGGTTTTCAAACTAGTTAGAACCAAATGTGATACAAGTTGGATCTCATTGTGTTGGTTTGAAAACCAAGTGTCCTAGTGAGAACAACCCAACATTGCAAATAACCGATTAATGAACAAAGGAGAACATCATTTAGAAAGTCTAAACACATCACAAACATGAAATTGGTAACAAATTGGTTGGGATCTATATTCACCTTACATATAAAAGGTTATGAGTTCTATCTATTGTTAAAAATCATGTTAAATATTATTTTCATAAGGTCCACCTAACTATGGTATAGGTTACCTTGTGGTTGATTGGGGGTCAAGCCATAAGGGAACTTGGTTGTTGCAACCTTAAATGGAATATGTGACTTAAATTTTTGAAATTGAAAATAAAATGTTTTTCTCAAGATGAAGGCAAAACTTTGAAGCTTCATGTCAAGGTAGGTTGAATGTGAATTCAAAAGCATTGTGTGAATTCAACGAAGTTCAATGAAGTGACAACTAAAAAAATGTGAAAGGAAGCAACTCAAAATTCTTAAGGTGATTTCCATCTTTGGGTCTTACACTCCCAATGAGTCTTCAATATTTGGAATGATATTGGGCAAAGAAAAATGATGGAATGTCATAATTTTTGGATTGTTGAAAAGGTCTTAATGTGAGTTATAATGGCCAAAATAGGCTTAATAGTTAGAAGTTAGATAACTTTTAAAAAATAACAAGGGTGAAAAGTTCAACCTTTCCTTATGTAGAATGTGATATGAAAGACTTAATGATGTTCAATTGAAGAACCATAACATGGGAAAGCTAATTTCAAGAGTTACTAGGTAAAACCTTTGTTTATTTCAATTGAACAAGAAAATTCCAATAAGTAAACATTTAAAAAGTGAAGTAGTAATATTATTGGTTGAACATACATGTGGACATTTTTAGTTGATAAAAAGTTTTTTATTTTTATAAACCAACTTTAAGAGGAATTGGGAAAATTGTTGAATACTAGATTTTGGGGGGGGAGGGGGGGGGCGGGTGGGGGATACTTCTTTATAACAATATAAGAATAAAAACATTAAACAAGTGTCATTTAGGCAACTTCTTGGTCAGGATTTGTCATTGCAATGTTGCTCTTTTTCATTAGAGCATTTAAGAGAATGAATCCGTAAGACATGGTTAATTTTTTTTCGTATTATTGTTAAGCTAGCTCATAAGTTTTCTTTTCAAAGGTGGGAATCAAGCATGATGGATCCATAGGTTTTATGGCCAACTTCTATGTTTGTACTCAAAAGGACAATTAGGCCTCTTTATAGCTGATCAATTACTAGGCTTATTGCTAGCTACAAGTGATAAACTTGATACCATGTTCCCTTAACATGAATAGTACCCATTGTTGTACACAACTTTAAAAGAGGAATTGATCCACTTATTACACCATAAATTAATTTGTCTTTCAAACCTAACACCATAGTATGTTGGTGGCTTCAACACAAATCATATTTTTCTAGAAATGCTGAAAATTTCAAGAAATATCTTTCTGAAAGAACAAATTCTTGTGAAGAAAAATGAAGAATTTTTTCAGGGAATATTAGTTTTTAGTAATGGAATATACAATTGGGTATAAAACCAATGCATGAATGGATATCTAGTTGGTGACATGAATCTTGTTGCCATGTCAACAAATATGATGTGACAATTTCTCCATTGGCCTAGTCATATTTTGTATGAATCCATGGCCTCATGTGATGAACAAAGTGTTGTACATTAATAAGAACTAACCATGCTAGAGGTGAACCCACAAAGTAAAATTAAAACATCATGTAAGGAATTCAGAGATGATTTGATATTGAATCTAATACACCTAGAAAAAAAAGAAGAAGACACAACTTATGTATTCCACATCCCACAAACCATGGACTATATATCAAGATCAACAATGCTATAATATATATGTATGGTATAGGTCCACAAATGTAAAGTTTGATGGTGGAAATTCACTTAATGTTTTTGTGATTAGAAAAAATAATTTTGATGATGTCATATATCATGTAATAGCCAAATATTAAAGCAATGCACATGGCATCATCTCAAACTTTACACCATACTAGTGTGGCCTGTGCCATTGGCCCAAGTGTTACCAAGTCCTCAATTGATTTTTCCTTCCAAAACCTGGTTTTTTGGAATTTATTTGAATTTTCAGCAGCAGAAATCACTTAAAAATCAATATCTCCCACATTCTGAATCCAAATCTTACCAAATAAATTCCATTAAAT
>Ga0116231_10010823_pt1 | contig 14403 bp, 10 predicted proteins | sample S1TSphgellanicum_2_FD_89695 | JGI IMG/M metagenome (GOLD analysis project Ga0116231, IMG submission 89695) | Host-associated microbial communities from peat moss isolated from Minnesota, USA - S1T2_Fd - Sphagnum magellanicum MG | ecosystem: Host-associated > Plants > Peat moss > Unclassified... | reverse complement strand
GTTTTTTTTGTTTTTTGGTTTTTTTTTTTTTTTTTTTTCTTTCTTCCGTTTTTTTTCCTGGTAAAAGGTTTTTTTGTAACTTTTTTTTTGTTGATTTTTTTAGTTTTTTTTTTGTTTTACTTCTTATTTGGATTACTTTTCTTGTAATTATTAGAGGGATTTTTGATTTTGTTAGTAGTGGTTATTTAACAGAATTCGTTTTTTTCTTCACTTTTAGTAGTTTCCTTCTTTGCTTTTGCTTTTGCTTTTCTAATTTCTTGGGGTTCTACTTAATGTTTGAAATAGTTTTTTTTATTTTTTTTGTTCTCTTGCTAATTTGGTCTTATAGTCCAGAACGATTTCAAGCTTCTTATTACATGTTATTTTATACTTTATTTGTTACTTTCCCATTTCTTTTTTTTATTTTGTTCATTTCAGAAAATAATTTTAATGAAAGATTTTTCGTTTTTAGCGTTTTATTGAGAGGCACCGGTTTTTGGTGGATTTTGATAGTTTTGATTTTTATAGTTAAGCTTCCTACTTTTATTCTTCATTTGTGGCTTCCAAAAGCACACGTTGAAGCTCCTTTAGGAGGATCTATGCTGCTGGCGGGAGTCCTTTTGAAGCTAGGGGGTTATGGGTTAATTCGCCTCAGTAAAGAAATTTCTAGAGAAATTTCTCTGAGGAGTTACTTTTTTAGTTTAGGGCTAGTAGGAGGATTAATCACTTGTTTTCTTTGTTTGCGGCAAGTTGACTTCAAGAGTTTGGTTGCTTATTCTTCTGTTTGTCATATAGGAATGGTTCTAGTAGGGTTATTTTTATTTACTGGTTATAGTTTGACAGGATCTTATCTTTTGATGATTTTTCATGGGTTGGTTTCTTCTAGCTTGTTTATGCTTTTGTTTTTTTTATATGTTCGTTATAGGTCCCGTAGAATCTTTTTAGGGAAAAGTCTAATTTTGGGTGTTCCTTTTTTGGCTTTATGGTGCTTTTTATTTGTTAGTTTGAATCTTAGAGCTCCTCCTAGATTAGGATTTTTTTCTGAGATTCTAATTCTAGGTCCTACTTTTGTGTTTTCTTTTTTTTTGGCTACTTGAATGTTTTTTATGCTTTTTTTTGTGGCGGTTTACAATGTTTTTCTATTTTGTTTTATGAGTCATGGTAATGGAATTTTAAGATATGTTTTTGGTGATCTTGAAGTACGGGAGCAGTACTTGTTTTTAATACATTCTTTGCCTTGTTTCTTAATTGTTTTTTTTTTGAACTTATTACTAATTTTTTAGTAGGTTAAGTAGTTTATTTGCAAAACGCTATATTGTGGATTTAGAGATTTAAAGATTAATTTATGTTTTACTTTTTAGGGAGTTTTTTTTTTGTTTTTCACTTATTCTTTTGTTTTCTTCTTTTGTTCGTGGATCGAATATTTTGTTTACTAGTTGATTTATTTTTGTTTGACTTTTATGGAATGAGTTTTAGATTAGTTTTTGTAATAGATTGAGTCTCTTTTAGATTTGTTAGTTTTATTAGTTTAATTTCCAGAGCGATTTTTTTTTATAGAAAATATTATATAGGAGAAACTTCACTTGACAATCGATTTTTGCTATTGATATTAGCATTTGTTCTTTCAATGTTTCTCTTAGTATTTGGAGGAAATATAATTTTAGTTATGATTGGTTGAGATGGTTTAGGTCTTATCTCTTTTTTACTAGTTGTTTTTTACCAAAGTTATTATAGTTTAGATTCTGGAAAAGTAACTATCTATATAAACCGTGTAGGAGACATTTTTTTCCTTTTTTGTTTTGGTTATTTTTTTTTGTCTAGAGAATTCCGTTTTGAAAGAATTGGATTCGTCAGAAATTTAATATGCATTATGTTCTTAGTAGGAGCAGTGATAAAAAGGGCTCAAATCCCTTTTTCAGCATGGCTTCCAGCTGCCATAGCAGCTCCAACTCCAGTTTCTTCTCTGGTTCATTCTTCTACTTTGGTTACTGCAGGAGTTTATGTGTTAGTTCGTTTTAATTATATTTTTTTTTCTTTAAATTGAGTAAACACTATTTCATGTTTAACCATGGTCGTGTCTGGTTTTGCTGCAGTTGTAGAAAAAGATCTAAAAAAGGTTATTGCTATGTCTACTCTTAGCCAGCTATCTGTCATATTCTTTAGTTTATCAATGGGGTTATGAAAGTTAGCTTTTTTACATGTCTTGCTTCATGCTTTATACAAATCAATATTGTTTTTAGGATGTGGGAGAATAATGCTCCGCTTACAAGGAAGGCAGGACTCTCGGGGGTTTGGATTTTATTTTGGGGGGTTTGGAAAACTTTGCTTTTTTTCGAGTACTGTTAGTTTAGTGGGCCTTCCTTTTGCTGTTGGATTTTTCTCCAAAGATTTAATTATTCTTTTAATAAGTTTCAATAACATTAATTTTTTTAACATGCTAATGTTCTTTATTGGCTGTCTTTTAACAGTTTTATATAGAATTCGATTAATTTATTACGGATTTTTTTTAGAACCTATCTTCATTCCTCTCGTAGAAAACTGAGAAAGATTATATTTAACAGTTTCCGTTTTTTTTTTGTGGGGATGGGCAACTTTTTCTGGATTTTTATTTAGATGGTTCTGCATAAGAGAATATTACTTTATAGTACGGGGGTTAGATGTTTTTAGTGGAGTAGAATTGTTAGTTCTAGGAATTAGCTCTTTTACTTTTTTCATTATTAGTGCTTTTGTTTTTTTTAGTATGTTTTATTTACGAATGTTAAGAAGATTTTTATTTAGTGTTAATTTTTTTAGTTACGTTTCTTTAAAAAAGGGAGATTTTACATGATTGGAAAAAATAGGGCCCCGAGGATTCTACGAAACATTTTTTTCTAAGAGAAACTTTCTGATGAAAACAACTAATGTTTTTATCTTAAGAAGTTTGGTCTTAATTTCTTCTTTTATGATTATATTATAAAGTTTTTAGTTTATAAAATAGAACTTAGTGTTGAAGTTACTAAAGATAATAGCTTTAACTGATCTTAATCATGAAAAAATTACGTGTTATTTTACACTATCAAAGTTAAGAGTTCAATTTAATAAAACTTCATTAGAGTTAGCGGCTCTTTTTTTTAACTCTATTAACAACTTATGAAGTATAAAAGAAATCTAAATTCTTTGCATTTTTATTTGCTATGTTAAAATAATAACTTTTGAAGTTTTTTAGAAGCTTAAATTCTATGCATTATACAATTTGCTATATTATAAAATGGTATCAGAATTTATGTATGCAAAACATTTTTTAAGCCATTAATGTGATCAATTCAGTTTGTTAGTATGTCATTCATAAAGAAGTCCCAACAAAAGGATGAAAATAAAAATAAGTATAGAATAAGACATTTTCATGTTTAAGTTAGAGAATGGAAAAGGAAAGATCAGAGAAATTTCGATATCAAAAATCAAAAAGAGAATTATTACAAGAAAAAATTGCATGGAAAAACTATTATGGGAAGGCGTTTGTGAGTCGAATCCACATTCAAATGATACCCATTTTTGGGTATCTGTGTCTGAAATCAAAGAAATTAATTTTATTAATATTAACAACAAAAGAATTAAAATAATACTGAAAAAGAAAACTATTGATACTGTCATTTTAAGAACCTCATCAATAGATGTTTAGATATAGGAATAACCATACTACGTCCACAAAATGCCAGTATCAAGCAGCACATTCGAATCCTGTAATGTGCTCTGGACTGTTTTTAGTTGAAATTATACGCTGTATAGATACTAATAAAAAAGTACTCCCGATTAAGACATGCAATCCATGAAATCCAGTTGCTATAAAAAATGTGGAGCCAAAAACTGAATCTGCTAATGAAAAAGGAGCTTCTATATATTCAAAACCTTGTAGGATAGAGAACAATACGCCTAAGGTAACAGTAATATAAAGAGATATAACACTCACCTGCTTGTTTCTGTTTAAGATAGAATGGTGGCATCAAGTAACAGATACTCCAGAAGAAATAAGAAGTAAAGTATTAAGTAAAGGAATATTCATAGGGTTGAAAGGAATGATTCTCCTAGGGGGCCATGATTGACCCAACTCAATAGAAGGAGAAATTCTTCTATGGAAAAAAGCTCAAAAAAAAGAAAAAAAGAATAAAACTTCGGATAAGATAAATAGGAGCATTCCTAATTGTAAGCCAACTGTTACTTGGATTCTGTGATTTCCTTGACTTGAAGTTTCAGAGAAGACATCTCGTCATCATAAAAATGAGACGAATAGAATTAGAAATAAAGAAAACAATAAAGAACTGATCGCCTTAGCATTAACTCAAAAAATAACGGATCTTACTATGAAGAGAGCTGAAAAAGAAGCAAAAATAGGCCAAGGACTTTTTTCTACTATATGAAATGGGTGAAATTTTTTTAACATAGATTTACTGATTTTCATTAGCATATAAAGTCACTAAAGTTACAAAGACATAAGCCTGAATAAAAGCAACCGCTCTTTCCAGAACTGTTAGAATAAAAGGAGTTATCCCCATAATGAAAATTAAGGAAAACCTTCTTTGTATTAAAAAATTGTTCAACAAAGTTATTAATAAGTGGCCAGCTACAATGTTAGCTGTTAAACGTACACACAAAGTAATAGGGCGAATCATAGTTCTGGTCAATTCGATCAGAACTATGAAATTTATTAAGAATCTTGGGGTCCCTTGAGGAACTAAATGAATTAAAAAACTTCTAGTTTTTATGAAAATTCCGAACAATAAAGTTCTTATTCAAAAGCATAGAGCTAAAAAAAGAGTTACAGTTAATTGTGAAGTGTTAGCAAAATTTTGAGGAAACAGAGCTAAAAAGTTTAAAATTAAAATGAAAAATAAAATAGACAAAGTCAGTAAGGAATTACCTTTTTTGAATTTGATGTTGAAATCAGTTTCTTTTTTTATTACACTAGAAAGAGTTAATAATAATCAGTTTGAGTTTAAACTTGTTTTTTTTAAACCAGTAAAAAATATTATAATTATAAAAGCCAAAAAAAAAGAAGAAAATTTAAAGTAAGAAGAAGAAGGATCGAACATAGAAAATAAACTGTTTATCATTTTCAAGATTTATGATTTATTATCTTTACTTTTTTTCCAACTGAATAAAATATTTTGAAATTGAATGTACTGAAAATTAAGAAAATCATTAAAAACGATATATTTACTAAAATGATTCATTGTCTAGGAAATAGCTGTGGGATAAAATTTCTTTTTACAATCTGACAGATTGTTGTTACTTTTAACTGTAATTTTTACAATCTTTGCAAGTATTTAATCACTACTTTAGGAAAAGAAATTTCAATTGAAATAGGTATAAATGAATGATTAGAACCACAGATTTCAGAACATTGGCCTATAAAAATTCCTAATCGTTTTGATAAAATAAACGTTTGATTTAAACGTCCTGGGTTAGCGTCTACTTTTACTCCTATAGAAGGTATGCTTCAAGAGTGAATTACATCTCCTGATGTAGCTAAAACACGAATAGGCTGATTAATGGGAAGACATACATTATTTCTTCTTTTGAGTAAACGTAAAGTGTCAGAGTTATCTATAAATACATCAAATTCTGCTCTTTGAGTATCTATATATTCATAAGATCAGTATCACTGATGACCAGTGACTTTTAGAGTTAAAGAAGGGGCCTTATTTTCTTCTATTAAATAAAGGATTTTTATAGAAGGTAAAGCAATAAAGATAAGAATAAAAGCTGGCAAAACCGTTCAAATAGTTTCTAATTCTTGTCCTTCTAGTATATATTTATTATATATGTAATTTCTTACGCAAGTGATTAAAGTATAAAGAGTAAGGACCGTAATTATAATTAAAATAAGCATAGTGTGATCATGAAAAAAAGATAATTGTTCTATAATAGGAGACACTCTATCTTGTATAGTTAAAAAAGATCAAGTTGGCATATTTCTTCAATAATAAAACTAAATAACTGTTATAGGTATGATCAACGGAAGGAAGGTCTTGCATTAGATCTATAGTAGTAGGTATGTGTTGGGTGAATAAAATTAATCGATTCCTAACAACTCTTTCTCATAATAAGAAAATTAGATAAAACGTAGAAACAAGAGATAAAATAGACCCTAGAGAAGAAACTACATTTCAAGACACAAAAGCATCTGGATAATCAGAGTACCGTCGAGGTATTCCGTTTAATCCTAAAAAATGTTGAGGGAAAAAAGTCATATTAACTCCCAAAAATATACTAAAGAATTGTACCTTCAGTCACTTAGGGTTTATAGGAATATTAAACAAGATAGGAAATCAATGAACAATACCTCCCATAATAGCAAAGACAGCACCTATAGATAGAACATAATGAAAATGAGCAACTACATAGTAAGTATCATGCAAAATAATGTCAATAGAAGAATTAGCTAAAAGAACTCCAGTTAAACCTCCAACAGTGAACAAAAAAATAAAACCTAATGACCACAGTATAGGAGTATCAAAAGAAACATTAGCCCCCATCAAAGTAGCTAATCACCTAAAAACTTTAACTCCAGTAGGAATTGCAATAATTATTGTAGCTGCTGTAAAATAAGCTCGAGTGTCTACGTCTATCCCCACTGTAAACATATGATGTGCTCAAACAATAAAACCAAGAAAACCAATGGAAAATATAGCATAGATTATTCCCAATCTGCCAAAAGGCTCTTTTTTGTTAGCATAAAAACTCACAATATGAGAAATTATGCCAAACCCCGGCAGAATTAAAATATAAACTTCTGGGTGCCCAAAAAACCAAAAAAGATGCTGGTATAGAATAGGATCCCCTCCTCCAGAAGGATCAAAAAATGTGGTATTAAAGTTACGATCCGTTAAAAGCATTGTGATAGCCCCAGCTAACACAGGTAAAGAAAGAAGTAAAAGAATAGCAGTGATAAAAACAGACCAAACAAACAAGGGAACATTATCCAAATTTGTAGAAAGGCCTCGCATATTGATAATAGTAGTAATAAAGTTGATAGCTCCTAAAATAGATGATGCTCCAGCTAAATGTAACCTGAAAATTGCTAAGTCCACACTATTATTCATATGATAAACATAATCAGACAGAGGAGGATACACAGTTCATCCTGTACCTGCACCAGTCCCAGAGTAAGAAGAAAGAGCTAACAAAGAAAGGGAGGGAGGGAGAAGCCAAAATCTTATATTATTTATACGAGGAAATGCTATGTCAGGAGCACCAATTATTAAAGGAACTAATCAGTTACCAAAGCCTCCAATCATAATTGGCATTACTATAAAAAAAATTATAACAAAAGCATGAGCAGTAACGATTACGTTATAGATGTGATCATTTTCCAATAGAGAGCCTGGCTGTCCTAATTCAACACGAATAAGCATTCTAAGACTAGAACCCAACAAACCAGCTCAAATTCCAAAAATAAAATATAAAGTTCCAATATCTTTGTGATTAGTCGAGTAAATTCAACGCATTTTTATCGGGGCCCTTATCTCATGTTATAAAAGTGCCGGGGCCCACTTTTTGACATGAGAAAAGAAAAAAAAAAGAAGTAAAGATTCTTTTAAATACTGCATATCTTAATTTTTAGGATAAATTTAAATAAACGTAGAAAAAAAAAATCGAGTGCTTAACGCACGAGAAAAATTAAAGAAGAGGGAAACGTTTTTTATTTCTATTATCAATAAATTGACGAAAATAAATAAATTAACGATAATAATGAGGGTTAATAGACTTGCTCATCCTGGCCCCGGCATTTTCGCCGTCATATAACCCTCATGAATTCTACAAACTACTAATATTTATACTGTGAATTAGTAAATAAAGTAAAGAATATAGGAAGAAATTTAAATGTATATTTTCGATAAGTAGAACGATTAAATATTCGATTTTCTAAAGGGCATTTTTAAAATGCAGAAAAAAAAAGTGATAAAAAGGGAACTTTTTTTCCTAAGAGATCCTCATAAACGGATTTTTATAAAATTAAAGAAAAAAAAATCCGTTTATAAAACAACTAAAATTTATAAATAGGTCGAAACTATTTTCCCAAGTTGCTAATTAAGTTTAATTGTAGATTAAAATTAAATGTTTTGTTTTTTTATAAGTATTATATTGTTTTTTTAATGATTAAATTTAAAATAAATAATTCTACATAAGTATTAATTTGATAGCATCTTAAATAGTGCCAGCAGTTGCGGTTATACTTTTGCTTTTGAATTTTTGCATTTAAATACATTATAGGAAATTTGCTGTTATTTATTCAATTGGTGAAATATGAATTTACAATTTGATATTCTTGTAGTTTTAATTTGGACGATTCTTGGACCAGGATTAGATACCCTTTTACTTTGAGTTAATTAAGTAATTTTTGTTTGTAAATAAATTTAAATAATTTGGCGGTTTTTAATACTGTTGGAGGAATCTGTTTCTTAATTGATAACACACAATTAAATTAAACTCTTTTTATTAACTTTTATATCTTTGTTTATTTTTGATTTAATTATTTTAAAAATAAAAATGAGTGTTTGTTTGTAAATCAAGGTGAAGTAAATATAACGAGAGAAAATGGATTACAATGTTGGATCTTTATCAATGGAAATTGGATTCAGCTAGTAATTTCTTGTAATTGAGATATGATTAGTTAATTTTTAATGTACATATCGCCCGTCGCTCTTTATAGTTAAAGATAAGTCGTAACAAAGTAGGAGTACTGGAAAGTGCTCCTACGGGCTTTAATTGACAGTACTTTTTTTACACAAAAGTTAGCATTAGCCTGTGCTCAATCGATTTGTTATCACTTCTATCTTTTTACACTTGTCTGTTATATTTAAATTAATTATAGTTTACAATAAATTAATTTTAACAATCCCTTTGGTATTAGGAATTTTTAATTTATTTTTATTGTTTCAGTTCCCGAGGCTAGGATATCTTTCCTTTACTTTACTATTTTTATATTTTACAAAGTAAAAGAAAATTAGTGATATGCTAGGATTCCTTTCTATCTAGATTAATTTTCCATTAATAGAGGGTTAGCTTCTAATTTTATTAAATTTATTTGTTTTCTACAATTTTATTTTTAGAATTATTTAATGTTATAGTTTACTCATTAATTTATGTTTATCTTTTTAATTTTTTTCTTGCTTAAATTAAAATTAGAATATTATTAGTATTGTTTTTTCCTTTATTTTTATATTTTTATTATTTTTATTAAATTCTCTTTTTAATTTTACAATAATGTTTTGCACTGTTTACCAAAATCATAGTAAATTTTGTTTTTTGTCTTTTCTGCTCATTGACTTTTAAAAAGCCGTAATATTTTAATTATGCTAAGGTAGCGAAATCATTAGTTTATTGATTTTAAACCTGTATGAATGAATTTTGCAGGGCTTATTATTTAGTGAATTCTAACGAACTTTTTTGTGAAAGAAAAAATTCACTTTTTCTTTAAGACGATAAGACCCTAAAACTTGTTCTAAGTTTTATTGAATTTATTGGGGAATTTATTCCAAACTGCAATTGGATTATTTTTTGCTTGTAGAACTTTTTTATTGTTAGCTAGAAAAGTACTTTAGGGATAACAGCATAATTCTTTTTTTAAGTTCTTATTTATAAAAGATATTGTGACCTCGATGTTGGATTAAGAATTACTATTAATGAAGTAGAAGTTTTTTTAGTTAGACTGTTCGTCTATTTATTTTTTACATGATCTGAGTTCAAATCGGCGTGAGCCAGATTGGTTTTTATCTAAAGAATTTTTTAAAATTGATTCAGTACGAAAGGACAAATTGATTCAAGATGTTTGCTTTACTTGATTTATTTGTAAGAATAAAGTTTTTTGAATTTTAATTTTGGGTATTAAAGGTTAATTTTCTGGACGTTTTTATTTATAGTTTGTAAATCTATCTTAAATTGATGTTTTAAATTAAGTGTAATATAATTAATGCACATTAAGTTTTGATCTTAAAGGTTAAATTTAAATAAGAATAATCATTCTAAGGGTTATGAGACCTTAAGCTTTTATAGCTTTAATCTTACTCAAACTTATTTCTAATGTTTTGAAAACATCCGGTTTAATTTTTATAACCTAATATTTGAGTTAATATTTGTTTAGCATTGTTACTGCTCTTATTTGTTGTTAACTTTGCTTGTAATTATGTTTCTATCAAAAACAATCTTTTGTTCAGACATGGCAAACTATACTCTTATTACTATTATTCCGCATGATAATGTAATCATAGAAAACAATATTTGTTCTTTACTAATTTTTATTTTGTGATAGTTCTTTCTTTCTATGTTTATCATTAATTTTAGAAATAAGCGCAAGTAAATGTAAAAGTTAATAGCAGTTAATGTTATAAATAGGGTAGAAAAAATTGTTATATTTTGTGTTGCAAATTCTTTAATTAATATTCATTTTGGTACAAACGCAACTGTGGGTGGTATTCCTCTTAGCAATAAAATTAAGAAAAACATTACGTGTATTCCTATTGATTTTTTTATCATTGAACTTTTTTCTAAAGACTTTCTTTTAAAGATTAAGTTAATTATAGCTACTGATAAAAAATAAACGCAAATAAAAATTAATGTAATTGTTGTGTTTATGACCATTCCTATTATGATTCAACATGAATTAGAAATAGATGAGTATGCTATCAACAACCGAATTTTATTATTTTTATATTGTATAATTGTTCCAGCTGCTATTGAAAGCATTGCTCTTACTAAAATAACTATTTTTCTCCTGAATGCTATTAAGTAAATAGGGGCTAGTTTCTGTCATGTTATCAGTACTGTTAGTAAGTTTCATTTTAACGATTTTCTTACTCTTAAAAACCACAGGTGAAATGGAATAGCCCCTATTTTTAGGACTAAAATCATTCTAAGAATTGTTTTTTCTTTTGTTGATATTATAAAAAAGAACTTTATTAAAAATAAAGCTAGTAATAGTCCAGAAGCCCTGGATTGAATGATGAAGTACTTTATTGCTGCTTCTGGTTCTGCTTTTGATTTTCTCTTCATTATGACTAAGAATGTGAAAGTTATTGTTCTCATCTCTAAACACACTCATACTACCAGTCAGTTGTTAGATAAAACGCATAGAATTGGAGATACTGCGAGGAAAGTACATCTTAGAAGCGTGACTATATCAATAGTTTTATTAATTTAAGAAGTAAATTGCAAATTTGCTGTTTTATGATAAAAATAAATGTGTTTAATTGAAAGATTGGATTTTTTAGGATTTTTGCTAGGAGTTCTTTTAGGAGTTGCTTTTTTTACTCTTTTTGAACGAAAGCTACTGGGCTATATTCACTTTCGCAAAGGACCTAACAAAGTAGGATACAATGGATTTTTTCAACCCTTTGCTGACGCGACAAAGCTTTTTCCTAAGGAGTTTATGAAAGGAGAAAGTTTCTTTTTCTTCTTTTACCAAGCAGGTCCTTTGGTTGGAATTCTTTTAATAATGATTTTGTGAATGTTTTTTTCTCATTTCTTTTCATTGATCTACTGATTCTTTGGGTTCCTTGTTTTTTTTTGTTTAATGAGCCTCAGAATCTATTTTTTAGTTTTTAGGGGGTGAGGTTCTAGCTGTAATTACACTGTTATTGGAGCCTATCGTGCTGTTGCTCAAACTGTTTCTTACGAAGTAAGTTTAGTTCTTTTTGTTCTTTCTTTTGTTTTTATGTTGGGTTTATTTGATTTAAACAAGTTTCGCTTTCTCCAATTCGATTTTTGGTTTCTTTTTTTTGTTTTTCATTTGTTTCTTTGTTGGCTTTTTGTCTGTTTAGCTGAAAGAAATCGTAGTCCTTTTGATTTTTCTGAGGGAGAGTCAGAGTTAGTTTCTGGTTTTAATGTAGAATATGGGGGAGGGCTGTTTTCTCTAATTTTTATTTGTGAGTATGGCTTTTTAATTCTTCTCTCTTGGCTTAGTTCGGTAGTCTTTTGTGGCGGAAATTTTCTTCTTTTTAAAGTTATGTTTTTCTCTTTCTTTTTTGTTTGGATTCGTGGTGTGTTACCTCGTTTTCGTTATGATCGACTAATAGAAAGAGCTTGAAAACTCTACCTGCCTTTCTCTTTGGCGGGCCTTTGCTTGACTTTATGTTATTTTTAAAGTTTCCTGGAAAAAATTCCTTTTCAAGTGTTCAAAACTTTATACTGAAAACTTTTTACAGTCTTTTTTTTACACTTAAAAGGAGTAGAGTTTTATATAACTTATGACTATTAAATTTAAATTGACATTTATGTTTGGAAAACATACGGTTATTTAACCTATATTTAACTCTACGGAATTGCAGTAAATGCAATTGCTGAAAAAAATATCACTCTTGTTACTTGCCCTGTTATTTCGTATGGAGGTTCTACTGGGTTAGCTCCAATTCATGTAAGAATGATAAGGGTTCTAACTAGGACTCATATCATAATTATCTTTATTGGATCTATTTTTTTTGGATTCTTTTTTGTTTTTCTCTTCATTGGGATTAAAAATCTTATGACCGAAGCAAGCAAGGCCACTACACCACCTAATTTTGAAGGAATGGAACGTAAGATAGCATAAGCAAATAAAAAATATCATTCAGGCTGAATATGAATTGGGGTGGCTAGTGGGTTAGCTTCATTAGAGTTTTCAGTATCTCCTATTATTAAGGGCCTTTGAGTTGTTAATACGATTATTACTATTATTACAACTAAGAATGGAGTAAAGTCTTTAGTAGAAAAGTATGGATGGAATTCTACTTTATCTAAATTAGTATTTGTTCCTATTGGGTTTGAGGATCCTGTTTGGTGAAGCATAATTAAGTGAATTAAAACTATTATTCTTAGCAACATTGGAATTAGAAAGTGTAGAGCGAAGAAACGTGTTAAAGTTGGCTGTGAAACTGAAAAACCTCCCCACAACCAATTTACTAGGGTTTTTCCTAGGTATGGAATAGCAGAAAAGATGTTAGTAATTACTGTGGCCCCTCAAAAAGATATTTGTCCTCATGGTAAAACGTATCCTAGGAAAGCTGCTGCTATTAGTAGAACTAAGATTGCCATTCCTGTCCTTCATACTAATTTTTTCGTTTTTGGTGAGTTATTGAATATTCCTCGGAATATGTGTAGGTAAATTAAGAAAAAAAACAAAGAAGCTAAGTTTAAGTGTAAGAAACGGAATAATCACCCAAAGTTGGTGTCTCGGGAAATGTGAATTACCGATTCGAAAGCTGTGTTTAGGTTAGAATTATATTGTGTGGCCAAAACGATACCTGTTGTAATTTGTGATACTAAACAGACTCCAAGTATTGAACCAAAGTTTCATCAGTAGTTAATTGAAATTGGGGTTGGTAGATCTACTAAAGATCTGTTTACTATTTTAATTATTGGATTATTTTTTTTTATCTTTATTTTCATAATTACAGTTTTGTATCGGTTTTTGCGGCTCGAAAGCTAAAGAAGATAAAGTAAACAAAGCTAATAGAATAATGACTCCTATTAAATTGACGAATACGGTATTATAGATTTCTTTCATTCTGTATGATTCTTTTCTTTTTTCAGCTTTTATTGTAAATGCTAATATTGAAAGTAGCACCGCCACTTTCATGTTGGGTTTTAAGTAAAAAGTAGGAATTAATGATGAAACGTATATCATTATAATTATTATACCTCTTGAGTATGTTAAAATCAAAATGGCAGGGATCCAAACTATTCTTAAGTGATAATTTAATCTTAGAGAGATCGCTAAAGAGGTTATTATTAATAAGATTGACACTACAAACGGCTGTCTTTGGGTGGCAGCTGCGCAGGCAGTTACTATTGGTCTTATTATTACTAGTTTTATTTTCTTTTGTTTAAGCTTTTGGTTTACAAAACCAATGTTTCTTATGAACTTTAAAGAATGTTTTGATTTGTCATTTTCTTTGTCAGTTTAAGATTTTTTTTTATTTATCATTATCATTATCTTTTTTTGCTTATTGGCTTAGAGTTTTTACTTTTATCCTTTTTTTATGGGATTAGCATAAATTTGTATTTTATTAATTTTCCTGGTCTTCTGGTCTTCCTAGTATTGTTAGTTTGCATAGGAGGGTTTGGTCTGTCTCTTTTAGTCTTTTTAGTTCGAAGAATGGGGTTTGATTTTTTTCTTTTTCTCTAATGGTTGCAATTTTAATTCCTTTGTTTGGTTCTTTTTTTTGTTTATTTGATTGGTTTTTTGGTCTTTTGGGATTGTTTTTTTTTTTCTTTCTTTCGTCCGTTTTTTTTCCTGGGAAAAGGTTTTTTTGTAACTTATTTATTGTTGATTTATTTAGTTTTTTTTTTGTTTTACTTCTTATTTGGTTTATTTTTCTTGTAATTATTAGAGGTATTTTTGATTTTGTTAGTAGTGGTTATTTTACAGAATTCGTTTTTTTCTTCACTTTTAGTAGTTTCCTTCTTTGCTTT
>Ga0116231_10010822_pt1 | contig 14405 bp, 10 predicted proteins | sample S1TSphgellanicum_2_FD_89695 | JGI IMG/M metagenome (GOLD analysis project Ga0116231, IMG submission 89695) | Host-associated microbial communities from peat moss isolated from Minnesota, USA - S1T2_Fd - Sphagnum magellanicum MG | ecosystem: Host-associated > Plants > Peat moss > Unclassified... | reverse complement strand
GCATACTACTTGCTAACAACCCGGTCTATCATGCTAGGACAAAGCACATTGAGGTGCACTACCACTTTATTAGAGAAAAAGTTCTAGCAAAAGAAATTGACCTTATTCATGTTAGTACCGAAGATCAAGTTGCTAACATTTTCACAAAGGCTTTAGGTACAAACAAGCTAAGGAAGTTTAGAAAAATGCTTGGTGTACTAGAAGTGGATTTGAGCTTAAGGGGGAGTGTTGAGAATTCAAGCTTAACTAGTTAGGTTTCATTTGTTACTGGAGTAGGAAAGTAACTGGGTTACTTTCATAAGGTTGAATTACTTTATTTATTTATATTAGTTTGGTTATTTGTGGTTTGGTCTTTTAGTTAAATACCTTGGTGTTGATGGTTTGTTTCTCTTTTCTTCATTACACAAGTTTGTGTAATTTCATGTGACAAGAACCTTGGAGATTCTTGATGTTGTGTTTTGTGTTGTGAGCATTATGTTGTAGTTTCCTTTCAATAAAGATTTATGTTTGCACTTGAGTAGATCTCTTATTTGTTAACAAACATCACATGTGCACTTAGGCTCTATTAATGAACCTTGCTTATGTGGATGTGAAAGTGTATGCTCTAACCCTCCTGATGGTGTTATAGTTGGGAGTCTTGCTTCCCAAGTTCACCATCATGTGTACAAAAGGAATTAATCTATGGGAGTTGTATTTATGTCCAAAACCTCCAAAAGATCTATTTTTCAAGTTACAATGTGTGCAAGGTAATTAAATGTTAGTTTTATGGGTTCCACCATCTGCTAGTCTATGATAAGGAATTGGAGCCTAATGATAATAATTTTATAAAATGGCGCAAGTTTGAAAAAGTACTAGTTGGACAAACTAAAGGGTGGGTGTAAGTTAAAGTGGACCACTTTTTGTGTCACACTACAAGTTTTTGTAGAGTGTCATGGATTAACATGTCATTAACATGCCATAAATCATCATTATGCCAAATTTTCCATTGAATTAAGATTCTTAACTTGAATAAGAAAACATCTACATAAAAAATTATAACATGTATTATCCAAATATAGAGTATGGGACTTTTGAAATTGAAAAATATGGATTAGTCTTTCGTCTATGGCTTGATACAAATACATTTTTGTTTATGAATTTTGTTTAGGTAATTTTATAGGAGTCAATATATGATATATTAAAGCAAAAGTGACATAGACAAAACAATTGTTTAAAAAAACTTTAACCCAAAAGAAGATATGGACTTTTAAATGTTTTAAAATGGACCTTATTTTCAAAAGTTCATATCATATTCATTTTTTGATGGATTTCAAATTTTTTTCCTTTAACATGCATGTTAAAGAATTATGTATTTGGGATTTTATTCACATAATCTTTGTTATCTCATCAACCACATCTTATATATTAATTCAGCAAGTCTGTCAGTCAGTCAGTGATGTTATAACTGGTTCAGGTTCATCCACAACAAGTTTAGGCATCCAGTGGATGGATGGTGCGCCGGCGGGTGTGGAATCACTTTGGCCCAGTGTGATCCGATGGAAACCGGTGTTTAACAGCCAGTTCATTGATTTTTTGAGAACCGTGAGAACGAATGGTAAGAACCACCTTTCTAATAACCCGCTAATGGTGGTTGGTTCCAATGTTGGTTCCGGTTCTTTGAATTTTTTTCCCCATAATCAAAGAATCACTGGTTCCAAATCTTTCAAAAAAAGAACCAGAGGTTTTACGAAAGAACTAGTAAAAAAGCGCACTAGTTCTTAGACTTTCTTTTTTTTTTCCTGAAAATTTGGGAACCGTGGTTATATAGCCACACCGATTGTTTGAAAATTTTAAAAAGCTTCAATGCTATGCTGTGCCTTGCAGGCGCGGGTTACCACTAGTTTAAATAATGACATCATAGTATAATGCAATTTTAACATTATTGAATGGACTTTATATTGACTATTTATTTGCCGAAATTAGTCCACCTTACCTTGCAACCACCCTAAAAGTGGGGAACAGAAGGAAATAACTAGGTTGGAAACAAAGCTAACTAGTCCAAGAGAGTTTCTTGCATATGTTACACCTAAGTTTGCAAAATTTGTGCTACATAATCATGTGGCAAAATGGCAAGATATAACATACAAGGTTAGTATTGAGAAATTAAAAGTTGGTGAAATATTATATTTGATAGATTTTGTAAAAAATTATAGTTTCAAATAACAAAATGAGGTTAAAAAACAACATTGGTATAATTTTCAAATGACTATTTTATATTGAGTGCATATTACATACAAAATGAACCTTGATCATAATCAAAATGAACCTAAAAGCTATCGTTTAATTACATAGTACCATTATTATTGTTCTAATGACAAAAAACATTATAACTTGTTTGTCCAAAAATGTTTCAGTCTACATTGGGGTCATTTAACTAATACCAACTTCTATCCCAAGAAGCACACTATTTGAAGTGATTGGTGTGTGTCACAATTCAAGGAAGCAAGAAATTGGTTTCATGTAACTAGGTACCCAAGCTTGACCCAATGCAATGAGCTAGCATCTAGATGTGCCATGGAGTGGCACTATTGGGGGACAGGGCATGGAAAAGGCCTTCATGATGGGGCTAGAGCTTGTTTGAAGCAAGCTATTTGGAAGGAGCAATTGAAGGCTAATGGAGAAATCCTTCATAATGCATTAGATGTTGTTAACTTTTTGAGAACCAATATGTCATTACCTCATGTTGCATATGCATCAACTAGATAGCAAATGCAATGTGTGTTTTGGGAGATGAAGATTGGGGATGTAAATAGAACTCATGGTTTTAATTACAAGATTGTGAGTGGTTTTCACAACATGCCCTTAGTGCATTCAATGAGTCATTACAACAACGTACTTTTGCAAGTCAGGGATTTTTCCTGCTTCTATTGCCACTACATTGATGGAATGTCAAATGTTTGTTTGTCTATAGGTTTGTTTGTTTATTTGTTTATTTGCCTTGGAAGCTAGTCACTTTGGAACCATGTGATGCAACTTATGTTCTATGTGACATTGAGTTGGACGATTCAAATTGGGGTACAGGAAGTGGGAGCAACAACTTAGCTTCTGATTTGGAGGTTGGCGATAATTTTGCAATGAGGGCAAAGGCAGGAAATGCAAAAGGGGCTGATTTTTACATTCTAAAATGTTTGAAAACATTGCACACAATTGAAGTCGATGTAGTGCTAAATGATTAGCAACAAAGTGTTAAAATCAAGGATGAGATATTGTGATTGGCCAACATTACAAGCAATAAGGACGAGCAAAGACCTCTTTTGTTCTAATTAGATATCAAGGGCTAGCATTCATCTATTTGCATCTTATCATGGCATCCAAATTCCCTATGATATAGAAATCACATTGTCAAAAGGGTGATTCACAGTGTATAGCCTTCTACAAAATAACTATGAACAAATTAAAGGAGTAGTTGATGACTATAATTCCATTGAGAAAGAGAGCAATGATGGAGATAATGAAGATGACAATGGGCAATCTTCTTAATCATCTAATAAAAGTAAATAAGCTTTCAACTTGTTTTACATTTCACCAATGAACCTTGGTTGTAATCATTTGATCTATTATTTGGGGTGGTTTTAGAAGTAATAATTTAACCTCCCAACTTCCAACCCCTTCCAATTTCAGCAATCAAGTTGAGGTATTGGAATTGCAGGTTGATGCACCCTGAAGCTCTTTAAAAAACTCAAATGTGAGTCCAAGGTGAAAACAACAGAAAGATAAAGAGTTGGGGCATGCTCCCTGGCTCACAACACTTTGAGGGTAGAAGGGTGTGCTGGAGCTCCGAGATGGGGACTAGGACGAGCGACAAGCAGGTTAATTATTCACACAGACCTACATAAACCAAACATCAAGTTGATTAATGCATAATTAAAGCACTTTTGGTGCACAAACGAACCACAGGCAAACATGAACTCACAAGATTCACCACGGCCCAAACTTGGAAGAAGCCACCACCTTCCCATTTATAGTATTCTTTGTGCATGGTCACGGGGCCTGCACCCAAATGTCATTTTGTCCTAGGACTCCCAAGTTGGGAGTCTTGAAATTTTCAAAATTGGGACTCCCACGACTTTGGAGGCCCATAATTTCTTGTGCAAACCTTCGATTAAAGTGAGGTCTAAAGTAAAATTGTGACCCTTGTCAAGAGATTTTCAACATTATGTGGCATGTCACCTACACAAGTAAATCAAGGCAATTCCCAACTTTTAGTGATTGGGAATCAAATTGGTAATTTGACTTTTGGCCCTTCTTTTGGCCATAACTTATGTTTTAAGTATGCAAATGGGTCATGCAAGCCCATTTTAGACATCTCGGTTCTAAGATCTTTCCAATGATATAAGGAACTTTTCAATCCAATGAGTTTTGACCCCTGCAATCACCCTTTGAGGATTCAGAAGTCCATCGAAACTCCAATTCCCAGAATGGGAGCTCACTTGGGAGTGTGGGGGTTCATTTTCTCACACTCTCCTACATTCCCAGGAACACGAAATGTGACTTTCTGGCTTCACTCTTGGCCCGCACCTTTGCAAGCCCTTGTTTTCGTCACAAGCTCAAAACTAGGGTTGCGACACAAGTACAATTCAAAAAACTTACTAGGCTTAAAGTTGGAGTTCAAATGTTGGAACCCATGTAAGCTCAAGTAGAGGGTTAAATTTGATGAAGATGATGAATTACAGTGCATCTATTTCCCAAGCATTTATATGGCGGTGGTCCTTTGTAGGTTGACCCATAGTGTGCATATGATGTCAGCTTCAAAGTGTCATTATCAACAACTACAAGCCAATTTCTCTAAGTGTACATGGATTGTAGGTTGGTTGGTTGATGCTAAGAAGTATCTCTTTTGATTCTCCATAATGCAATGGATATTTCGTGTGTTGACTTTTCCACTTTCTAATTTCTTATATAAGCAAAATCATTTTCAGCCTACAAGTGTGTCAACTAATCAACAAGTTCATTTGGGTAGCTTGCAAGCTATTTGTAGTAGTTGTGTTGATTACATTGATGTAACAAGCTTGTACTTGGGATTTGATTGACTCTTCCATCAATTGTCACCTACATGGAAGCTAATTCAAGGCTTCCTATCCTAGTCCTTTCCTTGGTTATGGGACCCCTATTGTTGTATTTCTTTATCACTATTTTTTGTACAAAAACCAATCCTTCATTGATCAATTTCATGAGTGTTGTCATTTATTACATTTTTGCAAATGGTGTTATTATTCTTATGGCTTACATTAGCTATGTTGTTTTCTATACCACAACATTCTATCATTCATTTTTTGAAATCAAGGAATGCACTCCTACCATGATTATATTTAATGAAGAGATCTTATTAGCCCTTTGTTTCAAGTAAATGCTACAATGTCTCATTCATAGATTTGTAGTTTGGGCAATATACTTTGTTCAACTTTCTGTTTGCTTATAGTTTTTCATACCCTTTTGACTTTGAGAACTTATAGATGTAATGACAATTCAAGTAGAGCATGTGTAGAAATGTAGGGCTCATTACATAGTATTTGGGATTTATTTTTGACAATTGTTAAATTAAGTGTGGGTTGTTTTAGGAACCCTAAATTGGCATTAACTAACCTAACCACATGGGAATTCTCACAGGTTGCAAGCCTATGGAGACTAGGGGAACAAACAAGGATTGAAGTGAAGTTGTTTAACCTATTCCAACTTACGGGTTATTCTCTTTTCTTCTTGGGTAGGTTTGGTAAATGGCAACAAAGATGGAGAAATCAATGAAGCTAATGAAGGAATGAAAAATAAGCTTTAACAAAGACATGGTAGGTAAAGATAGAACTTTACATAATTATGAACTTTAGTTCTATGGCTACTTTGATTTCCTTGTTTCTTGATTTGCCCACTTTCGGATTTCTCATTGTGGACCTAGTTTGATTACAAATGGTAGTGGTGGGTTGTTGACAAATTTGGGGTTGGATTTTTGCAACAAAGGTGGAGAATTCAATATAAGCAAATTACACAAATGCCAAAATTTTAGATTTGGCAACAAAAGTGGAGAACTCAAGGAAGCAAATGAATGGTGTTTGGTTTGGTTTAGCAACAAAAGTGAGGAAATGAGGGATAGGTCCAATGTTCAGTTTGTAGTGGATCATTGTGCCTAAGCTTTCTGCTACAATATCCAAAGCTAAAAGGCATAATAGAGATGGGAAATGAAGTGAAAGATGTAACTACAGAACTGGAAGCCATAGGTGCAATAGGGCAATGGCTTGAAAAGCTAAATGAAAGCTTCCTCATGGCTAGAGAAATAATTATTCATGGGTTATTTAAGTTAGTGTGATGTATAAGACCCAGAATAGTTTTGTGAGAACAATAGTTCATAATCAAAGACCAAAAGTTTATGTCAATGGTATCTAATCATGTGCTGGTGTTTGTTTGTTGTAGCAAATGCAACTTCTAAAGGTAATCAAAAACATAATTCTAGTATAATTACTTAAAATTTCCCATCTCAGATAATGATAGAGTGCTCATAAAATTCCTTCATTTCTCATTCAAAGACTTTAAGTACTTTTGAACTGAAAAGTGTTTGAAACCCATGGATAGTGGTTTTAGGGTTTGAACTCATGTTCAATGCATCCAAAACTTTGTAGATTTTTTCCTTCTTTAGATCTAAATCATCATAATCTTGTGTGGTAAGTGGGACCTAGCTAGGCAATCATCTGGTTATTGACACTAGCTCATTCATGTGAACAGAATGGTGGACTATCTTTCCATTGCAATTGGCACATTGTACACCCATTTTGTCTAAAACATTTTCCATCTTAGATATGGGTAATGTAATGGTTTTGCATTCTTTTGTTTCATAGTACAATTGTATGGCTACAAGTGCAAATAATTGGTATGTTCACTACTAGAAATTTTGTCTTTTGCAACTTGTCTTATGCAACTAAAAAATGTCGCATGCAACTCCAAAATAGTTGCATGTGAGAGTTTTTAGTTGCATAAGACAAGTTGCAAAAGACAAAATTTCTAGTAGTGGTTGTGCTGAATTCCAAAAAAGGATGGTCTCTAGAAAATACTTCAGGATGGTGCGCATATGGTGGGGGTTCATTTAAACAAAGAGGAGGTTCACAATTTGTTGAGTGGTGGCCTTTTAGATGAGTGCAATGACAAAACCAAGTTCATGAATATGCTAAAGCTAGAAGTTGGACTAAATACAACATATTAAATTATTTTATTTGCAATGGCTTACTAGAGCTCAAGATGTGAATCAACCTATAGTGAACACAAACTTTCACTATAATTGAAATATGCAAATTACTGATCAATTGGGTCTTGTCTCCTATTTCAATTAATGACTTTTTTTATGTTATTTCTTTTTGCCCCCATTTTGGGATTTTCAAATTTATGGGTGGTTTGTTTATAAACTTGTTTGGGTGGGTTGTTGACAGATTTGGTGTTTAGCTTAACAACAAAGGTGGAAAAATTAAAGAAGTAAATGTATTATATTTGATTTGGCAACAAAAGTGGAGAAACCAAGGAAGCAAATGAAGGGATGAAAAAATTTCAACAAAAGTTTGGCAGGTATTAATAACTCCCATAATGAATTTTGTAATGAATTAAAAATTAATCTATGATTCCTAATGATTTTATTTCTTACTATCGCCACTTTGGGATTTTCAAATTTGTGGGTGGTTTGTTTACAAAGTTGTTTGGGTGGGTTGACATACTTGGTGTTTGGCTTGGCAACAAAGGTGGAAAAATCAAATCGGCAAATGTAAATTATATTCTGATTTGGCAACAAAAGTGGAGAAATTAAGGAAGCAAATGCATTATATTTGATTTGGCAACCAAAATAGTAAAATCAAGGAAGCAAATGAGAAGGAATGGAAAAGTAGTTGCCATAAAAAATTGAAACTTGCTAGGTATTAATAACTCCCATAATGAATATTCTTTCTATTGTTCTAAATGATTACTTCTTATTGTCCCCATTGGGATTTTCAAACTTATGGGTAGTTTGTTTATAAGGTAGGTTGTTGACAAATTTGGGGTTTAGTTTATAATAGCAACTTGGTGGAGAAATCAAGGAACCAAATTAGGTGGGTTGTCAACTAACAAATTTCTTATGTGGATTTGGTGGGTTGTTGACATTTTCTTGATCTACAAATGCCTTAATGATTTTGTATGCTAGTGGTTTTTCAATTCACAAGTATTGCTCCTATAGGTAGAACTAAATGAACAAACCTTTGTGACATCTGTTTGATTTTCAATCTGATTTTGTTAAGTTCATTTTTAGTTTTGCATGTACAAAAAAAACTTAATAATGCACGGGCATTCAATTTTCATTATTTAAATGTGATTTGCAAATGATTCACATCATAAACCTTTGCAAGGTTCTCCTAATTTAGCTTTGCATGTAGACATGATTTAATTTAACCTCCACAATTGATTTGAATTTTGAAAAGCCAAGGAAAAGCAATGGATATCATAAACCTTTGCAAATTTTTCCTTAATTAAACTTTGCTTACACTAGTTTTGTTGAATTTTTTTTGAGTCAAAATCCAATTTGACAAAAATGGATTTTAAAAACAACTTGCATCATGATGTACATGTACATGTTTACAAGTTTCTCTTGAAGGTTTATATGCATTATAGTCATTTTTGAATTCATTCATCAAAAAACACATTAAACAAAAATGGATTAAGGATCATACATCACAGAACTTTACAATGTTTTCTACTTATGTTAGAGTCCGCTTGAATTTATTCATCAAATAACCAACTATACACAAAAATGGATTAAAGATGATGAACACATCATAAACCTTTGCAAGTTTCCTAAAAGCTCTACCTACAATAATCCAATTGAATTGATTTGATGTCAAAAACTACGTACTAAACATAATGAGATTGAGAAAAACACATCATTTATGACTCGCTCCCAAGTCCCTAGTTAGCCCCAAGTTGGGCCTAAGTCACTCAAGTTGCAAAATTGTGGGGGATTCGGGGCACGCTCCCAGCTCTCAGCACTAAAAAGGGTAGAGGGGCGTGCTGAAGTTCTAGGATGGGACTAGGAAGAGTGACAAGCTATTCACTTACTCAAAGCTGCATCAAACCAACCAACAAGTTGGTTAGTTCACATTCTGGAACACCCATGGTGCTAGGACAAGCCACGAGCAACTCTGGACTCACTTGACTCACCACAGCCCGGACTTGGGGGAAGCCACCACCTCCCCCCATATAGTATACTTTGTGCCTCTCCGCGACACCCACATCCGAATGGCTTTTTGTCCCGGGACTCCCAAAGAGGAGTCCCGAAACTGTCCCGGTTTGGACTCCCAGGACTTTGAGCGATCATAACTCTTTGCTCAGACCTCCAATTGAATTGAGGTCTAAAGAAAACTTGTAGCTCTCCTTGAGAGCTTTTCAACGGTGTGTTGCACTTCACTTGCACGCATCGGCGTCGGGTCGATTCCCGACTTTTAGTGGTCGGGAGTCAAACTATTAGTTTGACTCCCAGCCCTTCTTTTTGCCATAACTTGTGTTGCATATGTCCAAATGGCCCATGCAAGGCCATTTTCGACATTTACACTTCAATAACTTTTCAATGATATAATAAACACCCCAATGCAAAATGTTTTGACCCCTACAATTGAGCTTTGAAGTTTCGGGAGTCTCGGAGGACTCCCAAGTCCCAACTTTGGGAGTGTGAATTTCATCCTCACACTCTCCCAAGGTAAGGTTGTGACAATTTAAACCAAGTTGTAAATTTTTCCTTCAACTTTGCCTGCATTAATCCCCTTGAATTGATCCATGAAAAACTTTACTATATATAAATCAGGGATTAAAATAAAATACATCATGAACTTTTGGAAGGTTCTCCTTTAATTTTGCCTACACCTATCCCTTTGAATTCATTCCTAAAAAAACCAAATAGATAGAAATCCAAATTGAATAAAGCACATAAAAGCCATTACAAGTTTCTCTTTCAATTTTGTCAGCTTTAGTCCCCTTGCATTTGTTTAATCACAACCAAGTAGATAAAAATGGATTAAAGATTACCCAAAATATGTAAACCTTTTTAAGTTTCTCAAGTTTAGCTTTGTTTGCACCAATCATAGTTTCCTAGAGCCATTAACACATATTTAATTAATTTTGGACTTTGAAAAAGTCCAAAAATAAAAACAATGAATTTTGAGAGTTTAAAAATAACTAGAATAACATTTTCAACATGGTGGGCACCAAACAAGGTGTTGAAACAACAAAATTTGCATAAGAATTTTTTTCCACCATGAGAACAATCAACATTCATGACAATAAATAAACATGGTGGCCACCAAATTTGAAAAACTAGAAGTCCATAAAAAGAGGGGTGCAGAACTAAAACATTGCATAACATCACACTAGTAGAAAAAACCCATTTTTCAACTTGTCTTAGGCGACTAAAAGTGTCTTTTGCAATTATTTTCAAAAATAACCCTAGTGTCATGAAGTAAACAATTTAATGGCAAAATCAAGAAACACAATCTAAAATATCTACTAAATTTTATGTCATTGACTTCTGCAAAGTATCTTGACAAAAGAATTTTAAATACCTAAAGTTATTGTATTTCATAAACCGTTAGTGGACCATTCAATAGAAAAGCTTGTAGGGCATTAAGCAATTGAAAAGAGTTATTTATTAGAAAATAAAATCATCTGGTGGCCACCAATGGGTACAATAGAAATAGCTAGAAACATACTAAGACATATACATTCAACATGTAACCTTGAATAGAAAAAAATTATTTATTATGAAATATGAAATATGAATTTCACCCACTAAAGCCAACAACGAAAGTAAACATCAAGTGCACGAAAAATAATGAATATCAATTTATTGATTTCATACAAATACATTGAGTATAAAACTATCTTGTGATCCCTATAAGTTTTTAGCATATGAGCTATTAAAATTAAAATTCCACTCTAAAAGCAATCAAATTTGAGGAATCGTCTAACCTTTTAAACCAAGAGTCAAATATGCAACTACATCCTTTGCTTCTTTAAAAAAGAAAACCTAGTCGACAACATGATTTTCTACCAATTAAAAAAATTGCAAATGCTTTCACATGGTTTGCAAACAAAGATCAAAATCTGCTACAAATAAAAATGAATAATTGAAATTTCCCCATAACTACAAGCATTAGACCAAAAAAAAAAAAGATAATTAAACGAACATGAAATGAAAAACATGGAAAACATAACTGAAACAAGGATGGGTTTAGGGTTTACTTAGGATGTCACCTAAAGGAAGTTGGGATATTGCCAGATCCCTGTTCAAACTTCCTTCAAACTATTTGAACCAAGAATAAGATGAATATCGAGAACTAAATGGCGACTTCGAAAACTACATAATGATTACAAAATGGGCATAAATCATCTTTGCATAGGGCAAACCTTTCAATGGCGGCCACAACTAAGATGCAAGGTCTAACCATTACACCTTGTTCTTGGATAACTCACGTCCTTTGAATGGCTCAAGGAAAAGTTCACTCCATTTTGGATTTCAAAGGGCCTTGTTAAGCTCATCATCAATGAGTAATGTTTGATCCATATGCCCATAAGGTAGACCTCTACAAGCAAGGTGAATTCAATCCAAGTCCTTTAAATAGTCATAAACTGAGCGTGTGAACTGACATGTTGTTGTAGTGCATTGTTCATGTCCCCAAACAAACACAAATTGATGAATGAGAATTTTGGGGCATCAACAAAGGTAGAATTTCAAAGACATCTTCTAACAACATATGTGACCAAATAGCAATGTAAAAATGTTCAAATGTTCAAGAAATGAAATCCTATACTCTAGCATGAATTTCCAACTTGGAAACATTAAAAAATTGCCTAATCTTTCGTCGATCTCCTTGAAGAAAAGCACACTTTGGAAAGTAGCAAAGGACACCATTGACACTAAAAATGACGAGCCTTTAAGTTGTGCAAGATTGAAGTTGAAAAGTTCAAATCCATGTCTTTGCATTAAAAAGAGAAACATCATGCACCTACCAAAAAGAAAAAGGTTAGAGCAAAGAGAATGAATAGAGGCCTCAATCCTTGTCATAAGGGATGTTCATCCAACACAAAATTTATGAGAATTAAGTTGATATCCAGAATATGGAAGGATAATTTTAACTAGGGATTCAATAAGAACACGGACTAAAAACACACAAATCACAACCTGGCAGCCATTTGATGGTGGCAGGAGTGTGAATTCCAACCCAAGGCCCACTAGGCCAAAACTAAATGCTTTACAGATAAAGAGCATAAGCAACATTCAAGCAATATAATTAAATATTTTTAATAATTTTATCAAAAGGAAAGTTTTGAGATATTCAAACAAACAAAATTTGAGGATGAACAATTAATAAAGTACTTTTTGTTCCAATTTCAATTTCATATTGTTACAAAAAATGGGTTGGCAAGTCCAAGTACTTTTCATAAATAACATTTTAAAAGGCCCTAAATTAGTCAATCAATACATCTAATCTACCAAAGGGATTATGTTCAACAAAGGTGGGAACACCATATTCAAACAAATGAAGATTTTCCAAGTAAGGGAGAACAAACCCCAACAAATATTGATCCTCCCCACAAAGGCCATCAAAGGATTCCAAAAAAATGGCACTATACAAGCTGTTAAACATACACCTAGAATTGAGCAAGGCATTTTTCAAGAATGATTTCAATCCAAGATGAAGAATGATGATGCAAGAACCTCTATTGAACATGTTGTGATTAGAATTTTGTTTAGATAAAAAATTACATGAAATGGACTCACCTCTACTACAAGCAAACAAGGCATTACGAAATCAAAACTCAAAGTCAATGGAATATCATCCAAGTTGATTTCCATAGCCACGTGTGAATTTGGCGACTCCACATCTTGTGCCTGAGGCATTTGGGAGTCGAAACCTAAAGTTGGTGGAATTTCATCAACCATGTGTGAATTTGGTGACTCCCTATCTTTCACCTCTTCAAGAAATGACACACCAATAATCTAAAAAAAACAGACAAATAGTAATTGTGAAAGTTCAAAAATAGACTAACCATATAAATGAATGAAATTGGAAAATCCAAAAAAACATTGCAAGGAGGAAAAAAAAATACTTGGACTACTTACTATGGATGTAAAACAATTTCTACAAAAACTAGCAAAATAAGCCATGGTGCATTTTTTTACCAACATCCGGAATTTGACATCATTTTCTTCAATCCTTTTAATGGCACCAAAAGGATAAAGCTCCATAAAGGTGGGAACACTAAGCCCAAAGTTATGAAGGAACTATAAGTATGGGAGAAGAATCTTCATTAAATAATTATCCTCTTTTGGCACATACTCATAGGACTCAACAAAGATGGCATTAAAGGGTAGATTCAAGCAAATTATGTAGGGCATATCATCTACCAACAATGTATTTTCAAGGTGAGTATTAGGATACCACATGAAAAAATCAGAAAGGTTCTTATGATAAATTTATTTATCATGAGTGAGACAATCGGCACGATAATGGTTTGCTTTGATGGCAAACTACATAAAGTGTTTATTAATCCTACATAAATCTAGACCCATAATCCTTTGCGGGTCAATCTCAATACTCATTTTAGTATTTTTGTCAAATAGGCATTCATCTTCGCAAGTGAAACAAACGTCCATATGTAGATGGTAAACTATTATAAACACCTAGAGAGGAATTCCTTTGGAGCTAGCTTGGATATAACGTTCTTGCCTAATAAGGTAGGACCCCGAGTTAAGTTAAACAATGGAGGTAGGAGGTGATTAATTTTGAAATAGTCCTTCCCAACAAGGACCCCTTTCCAATTGAAAATCACATGCAAAGGACTCATCTCCATGTCCTTTGTATCTACAAGAGGAAGAGATCTAAATACTCCAAAAGCGAGCTCTTTCCCCTTATCTTGTTCAACATATTCATGGAGAACTCCTAGAAGTGTGTCAACTTCGACCCCATCAAATCTTGCAAGGGTCGAATGTAGCTACTGTTAACAAATAGGAAATCTACTCAATTGCAAACATAAATCTTTATTGAAAGGAAACTATAACGTGATGCTCACAACACAAAACATAACATCAAGAACTCCTCAAGGTTCTTGTCACATGAAATACACAAACTTGTGTAATGACAAAAATAGAACCAAACCATCAACACCAAGGTATTTAACTAAAAGACCGAACCACAAATAACCAAACTAATATAAATAAATAAAGTAATTCAACCTTGTGAAAGTAACCTAGTTACTTTCCTACTCCAGTAATTAATGAAACCTAACTAGTTGAGCTTGAATTCTCAACACTCCCCCTCAAGCTCAAATCCACTTCTAGTACACCAAGCATTTTTCTAAACTTCTTTAGCTTG
>Ga0116231_10010821_pt1 | contig 14406 bp, 11 predicted proteins | sample S1TSphgellanicum_2_FD_89695 | JGI IMG/M metagenome (GOLD analysis project Ga0116231, IMG submission 89695) | Host-associated microbial communities from peat moss isolated from Minnesota, USA - S1T2_Fd - Sphagnum magellanicum MG | ecosystem: Host-associated > Plants > Peat moss > Unclassified... | reverse complement strand
GTGGTTTGTTGTGGGTTTGGGGGAAATTACCGGATTGGAAGTTGTACCTGGGGGCAACTGCCCCCGTGCCACACCCCCCCCCCCGGCCCCCCCCCGCCCCCCGGCCCTGCCCGGCCGGGCGCCCCCCCCCCCTGGCCCGTGCTGGCCCCCCCCGCCCATGCTGGCCCCCGCCACCCGTGCATAATGATTTCATTGGTCTAATGAACAAGGACTAGTGAATTGCACCCATATTTTGTAGTTGTGAGAGAATTTTTTTAATTTTATTGAGGCCACCTTCCCAATTGGATACAAAAAGGAATGAGGACATGAAGAAGGAAATGAAAAAAACATTAATTTGATGTAAAAAAATTTGGAAATTTATGAATTTATTAAGTTCCACCCAAACCATGGGTCCAAAAGGAAGGCCCTAAATGATGCAACTACAATTCAAAGTTGACATAAAAGTCTACTTGGGTCATGTAATTTTTGATGTCTAATTCTTTATTGTGGAAATATGCAATTGCAAATGGTTTTCAAAATAATTTCAATGGACCACATTAGATGCATCTCATAAAACTTGTTAAATTAAATATTCTATAAACTTGGTCATATTGTGACAAACATTCATACAAGAAACTTTTGTGATATTGAACCAACTTGCATTGGAAAAAACATCTTATGGGATGCATCCAATGTCCTATTGAAATTCTTGTCTAATGTCCAAAACCTAGTACAATTACATTTACATTTACCAAACAAAAACATTTATACTCACAATGGGACAATAAATGAAAATCTTTTACACTTCCTCATCTTTTACATGTTGGACAAGGTGAACGTAAATTCTAAAACATTGGTAATGTAAATGTAAATCATTTACATATTTTTACACAATGTTTATATGTGTATTTACACTTGCCCTCCCAAAATTGGTCAACAATCCAAAAGCCTAAGGCCAACAGAACATTTTGTCCAATACAAGTTGGTTCAATATCACAAAAGTTTTTTGTATAAATGTTTGTCACAATATGACCAAGTTTCTGGAATATTTAATTTAAAAAGTCACTAAACACTAAAATTTTAAATGGGTTATTGAATAAGTAAATTCTGAAATACCAATATATGAATAAATAATTTTCCAAGATGTCATTAAATAAATATTAAAAAGTGATAAGTAGTTTAGCAAAGTCATTACCAAGATGAAATTTGAATGTGTGACCTAGTAAACATGCCCATAACAAAGCAAAGGTCAATAAATTGAACAACCTTTTAATAAATGGGAAACCTTATGATAGACTATTTCATTGTTGGTATTTGTGCATTAAGTTGCCTAATATTGAACATATGATAGTTGATTCATTTTTTATCATTTATGCATAAACCACTATCATGCATCATTAGCGGTCTTTTTTAGTGCCCTTTATGCTTGTTTCTTACTCTAAACATTGTGTGTCCATAGTCATGTAGTGTGCGCAAGCCATAATGATTTTTCATTGGGCTACTGCACTTGGTTGGGGTTCTTCATCTCTTCCACACATCATAGCCAATACATTTCCATCACTAGTCGATTTGTGACAAATGATAGCTTTTTCATCTCAAGTCTTCTTTGTTATTGTTGATTGTCATTTCATAGCTAGGAATCCTCTTTGCATAAGGTCTTTGCTTGATTTTTGTTGGAAGTTAGCTTTTGTTTTTTTCTTTGGGTTGTGTCTATTTGTGTTTCCATTTGCCTTGTACTTGTGATGGATGGGTTTCCATCCTTGATTTTGATTTACAAGGTGTGTCTTTTGTTTGGAAATCTTGATTTGATTGGTCATGAGTAATATGTTGTTTGGAAATGGATAACTAAGGGAATTTTATTGAAAGACATTTTATTAACATTCACATAGTTATGTTTGGTAATAGGCATATTTGGTCACTTAAGTAAATCATTTTGTTTTTCTTCATTTTATGTTGCCAATGTCATGAATTGTAAAACAATGTTTTTCAAATAAGTTTTTTGAACTTTTGGTAAACCCCTTATTTTTGGCCTTACTACAAATGTGTTTGGTAATAAATAAATAAAATTTTAATTTCTTTTGTATTTCACAATACCTCTGACTTTGATGATTAGGGAAAGGGGAGAGCTATACATGCGTAGGGCATTTAACCAATTGTTATAGGGCTAGAATGTGTCTTATACCCCTTTTGTTTTGGAGGCCTTAATTTTTGCATTTCTCCCCAAAATTTGATGTTCCTAAAGAGCTATTAGTGGCTAGACTCGTGCCCTAGAAAAGTTTTGGAACACCAAGGCTATCAAATTCACGAGCATTAAACCCCAAAAGCCTTTGACCCAACAAGGCCATCAATTGAGCATCAAATGCATGGTCATTGAGCCCCAACTCTCTAAGCTACTACATGTTCGATGACTAGCCTATCTACCTTATAAAGGGAGGAAAAAAATGAATTTTCTATCTAGTTTGCATCAAGGAAGAAAATCCATTCAATTTTCAATAATTTGCTAACCCTCAAATAAAACATTCCCCTTCATAATTGCGAAACTAAACTGAAATCATCCTTGTTAAGGAAATGGATGAGATTTCCGGTTGGCATTATATTCATCTATTCCCTTGCCGTCACCGTCGCCGTCGGTCGCCGTGCCCGGTGACCGCTGGCGTCGCGACGTCGGTGGCGAAGGAGTCGGCGGTTTGAATGTCGTGCGCAACGGCTCCTTTCCTTTTTGCGTTGCAACGGCTCCTCCTCGATCCTCCTCCCCACTTCGCCCCCCTTAACGGCTCCTCTCCTCCTCCTCGCGCGAAGGATTTGCACTCGCCGAATTCGCAATTCCACTTTCCGCTTCAAGAATGTGGTGGCAGCAAAATTCAAACAATTAATTTTTAAGCATTAAATGAATCCGTTCTAGAAACCCAGTACGACAGGGTCCAAGAATCCAGCATTGAATGGAACCCATGATGACGATCATCATCTTCATCATCCAGGAATCCCTTGCTCGTGACCTCTGTTGCTCTTCTTGTACGATTCGTTAGTCCTCTCATCATCAGAATTGGATGGATGGGTAGAAAGAAAGAATTCTGCTCCACATTTTGAGCTTCCGATTGATCCTCAATGGGTCTAATCTCCCATTTGTCTAGAGTATAGAATTGGGTCATTATGAGAAACGAGCTGGGGTTGATGAGGGAGAATCTATTGTGATGGACAGGATCGGAGGCCGTAGAGAGAGAGAGAGAGAGAGAGAGAGAGAGAGAGAGAGAGTCACAGATGGAGATTGCAGACTGTGTGAGACAGAGGTCCGGACTACCTACAGAGAGAGACGTACTACTGGAGTCCGAGAACTGAGCGTTGTGTGGTGAGCTGTAGAGGAGAGCGCGAGGTTGGAGTTTAGGAGCTGAGGCCAGAGATTGGGAGAGAGTTGGAGAGGAAGCGTGAAATAGGAGGGATTGTGGCCGAAATCAAGCATGGCACAGCTGGTGTTGTCAGAGGAGGAGAGAGTGGTGGATCAGGAGCTCGGGTATCCTCGGTGCTATGGCAAGCTTTGTAGCCGAGCTTTTGCGGGGGCAGATCTTGGCTTCTTTACGCCATTCACCGCTGGGCCTCCCCAACGCTTTGTTCCCTACTCTCCGCCGGCTGAAGATGTAAGCTCTCTCTCTGTCTCTCTCACAGAGACACCCATAACATTGCGGTGCAAGTTCTTGGTGGGAGAGTGCTTCTCACTGATTAACAAACTTGAGAGGTTGTGGGGTGGAGCAGCTAGCGAAGTTGAAGGAGTGGGACACCGTGTTCCCAGCTGTGGCAGAGGTGGAGAAGGACGCATCCAATGCGCACAAGTATGCTGAGGAGCTTTGGGAGCAGCTCGATCATCTTGGGTATGTAACCCTGAAAAAAACATTATTACCCAACAACAACAACAGCTTTATATTTCCATGCTTCTTCCCAATTTTCTCCAAGTCTAGCTGAAGATCAGCATAGCATTCCCATGATCAGAGCAGCCCCATGATCAGCATCTCCATGATATGCAGGAATGCAGGGTTTGATCCAGCCAAGTTCAGAGTGGACAAATATGGAAATGTGTTGTACTGGAGTGCAGATCCTTCCTCGCCACTTTCATGGGAAGTTGATCACTGGTTCCCTCTTTCAAGTAAGTACACTTTCAGAAAACACATACACTCCTATGGTTTTGAAGCAAAAGCCATGCCCTTCATGATCTTGTTCAGAAACAGTTTTGCATTGAGAATCCTAGCAAACAAACAAGCAAGGACCCTCACAACCTTTCATGTCATTGCTTACTGTTTGTAAATGCAGGAGGCGGACGAACTCTGGCAAGTAACCTGCAAATTGTGCAATGGCAGGCACGACAGCGCAAGAAGAATAGGCTTGAATTCCTTGTACCTTGGTGGGATCTTCAGCATGGAGTCTCTATCAACCAGTTTCTATCTGCCTTTGCCTCCAAGAATGCTGAATTCAGGTAGGGTTTGTTGTCCCCAAATTTCAACATAGAAATTCATTCCTGTGAGATGCATTGACTCATGCTCCATATGGCTCTTGCTCTACACCTTGATGATGAGCATATGGATCGTGTGTACCACAGAGATGGGAAGAAATGAGGATTGCATTTGAATGTCCACAGAAAGAGCATCTGAAGTCCCTTTGTACTACCATGCAGATGCCGGTCATTTGCTCTCTTCTTTGCTGGTGGTGAGGATGAGAACATTGTGAGACAGCATGTGGGAGATTGTGGCCCATGGCCACCACAATTCCGTGAGAAGAAGATTCATTGTGGTCTTGCTGGAGCTGCAATTGTGTCCATAGCAAAGGACAATGATGAGGCCGCTGTGCTCTTGAGCTCAAACTGTCCAGTACAAACAGCAGCTAGCAATTCAGAGCTTGCATCTGTTCCTGGTAAGAAGAAAAACTGTTCTTCAGCAATGCATTTCTAGGAAAAAGTAGCTTCTGCAATCTTCCTTGCTAGGGTTTTTCTTAACCTCAAACTTCCATCTCTGGTAGATGAGATGTGGTGATGAGTTTTAAATCCTCCTGGAGATGAGAAAACCTCCCTTGCAACAAAAAAAGTATGGAAACTGATGTCCTAAACCACCTAGAATGCTTGGCTTTTGGATTTTCTGGAACCCATCAGGAACAACACTTGTGCGGCGGATTTGGAGTGGTGAGGAAGAGGATGCATTGAAGAGAGCTGTGCAAAGATTTGGAGCAGGAAGCTGGAAGGAGATCAAGGATTCTGAACCTTCACTTATGAATCGCTCCATTGTCCAGATAAGGGAGAAGGTGCTTGAAGAAGCTTCTTCAACTCAATTCCTCAATGTTTTGATCTTGTAGCATTACTACATCTTTGGATGCAGTTCAGGCTCATTTTGATCTGCATTTCTGGTTCTCACACTGAAGACAGGGATGCGCAAGCCAGATGATGATTGTATGATTTCTGGTGTTTACAGGAGCGATCAATGAGAGGGGACCGACAGTTTGGCAAAGAGAACAATTCAACTGCTTGGTGCCGTGACTATGATCGACAAACAGTAATCACAAATGCAATGCAAAAGGTACCTAGACAGTTCTTCCTCCACCCACCTACACGGAGATCAGTGTTATTGTTGATGCTGAGACCAGCATGTTGTTGATGGTGGGTTTTTGCATCAATCCATAGATGGGTTTCTAGATTAGCACCACCTGAGGATTTTGTTGCGCTGTGGTGAGTATTCAGGAGCTGCGATTGAAGGTAATCAGAGAGGAAGGGAAGCAGGAGAAGTCAGAAGAGATCCTACAGCTAGAGGAGACAGTGCAAACACTCAAGGAGCAGAATGAGAAAGAGAGACTAGCATTGGTGGAGCTAGAGGGAGTGCTGTCAAAACAGAAACAGCGTATTGAGAAACAACGGCGATGGGCTGAGACTCAATCCTCCTATCGCTTATGCCTTGAACGAATGATTCGTGACACCATGCACCAGTATGGTTTCTCTCCCTATTGCCATTGGCCTTGAGAGTTTCTTCTTGAGCTTTCTTTGAACCATTGCTGAAACTCTCCTCCACCTTCCTCTAACCAAGGTCACATGAGAAAGAATAACTAGATGTATGGAAGGTTAGCTGGTATTAAAGTGCATGTGTGTCCTGTCGCAGGAGCATCTCTTACAAGGAGCAAGCTCGATTGAATCAAGCAGCTTGCAATGCACTTATGGCACGGCTAGATTGCCAGAAGATGACATGTGAAACTGCTGAAAAAGACCTACTCCAACGGTATTCGCAACGACAGGCCTTGGCAGCTTTGGCATCAACAGAGTTCATTGGTACTGACCACAACAAATCACTGAAAGGTAGGGACATTGTTGATGTGAGCAGCTGCCTTTCCCTTGTAACTACAAGTGAAGGACAAGTTCTATCACCTGACAAGGGACTCCTTGAGCAAGACACCATTGGGCTATGTAGTGAGAGTGAGGATGGGAACATTGTCAATGCTCATAGGACAAAGATCAAGCATTGTGGATCAGTGGATCCTTTGAAGGCACAACAGAAGCAGGAGCATTTTGAAGAGACTCACAGTGACAAAGACAATGCAGGTAGATCTCTCATTGGGCTTTCTGTGAATTGCAAAAGTGTTAATGCCTCATATTACTGCATGTCAACTGGTCAAGTATTTGAGCTTCATTTTCTTGAAAGTGCACATTTACTTTGTGGGTGCTTTCATTACAGGTGGATTGCAAAATGATGCGGGTCTAAGAAAGGAAATTGCAGTGCCTCTCACTTTGAGCCAAGAGGAGAAATTGCTGACTCCATTGCAGAGCTTTGACCTCAGTGCCCAAGCTCAGTGTTCCAGTCTCAAGAACACAAAGCAAGGTCAGTCCCAAATCAACTTTGAGGATCAGCCAGATGCCTGATTCAAGCATGTGAACCTGATTCATGCATGTGTGACCCCAAACCTGCAGCCTTTCACCAGAATGTGCTTATCAAGAAGTTGTGTGCATGGCTGTTTGTGGGGTCAGGTATTCAAGAAGAAGAGGGCCATGACACTGATGGCTTGAAGCTCCAGGAGAGTCACAAGTTTCATGAAGTGCATGAAGCTGAGGTGACAGAGCCTCAGGCCTCTGACAATGAGAAGGATTTGGCCAAAAATTTCAGTAATGTGAAGAAGACTGAGTGTAGTAACTCATCACATGGATTTCAGGAGAAGCCCCTTGATCCATTGCTTGAGTGCAGTGAGAAGGATGTCATTATGGTTGAGACTACAACATCCATGCAAGCTGAGAGACACAGCAATGCTGACCCACAATCCAATGGAAACTTAGCTGATTTGCAGGCATCCACAACCTCTGCAATGGAAACAACATACCATCATAATAAGCTGGAAGCTGCTGCACATGAGGATGATGAGTTCATCACCTCTGAAGATGAGAGAATTCGTGAAATTGGCAAGTCCAATCTGGACAAATGGTTGCATGTGCTTTTTGAGGATGCAGGTTCTCCTCGCATCAGCACAGATGATGCCTCCCAAATCCAACCTACACACAATTCAATATTGGGGCAGCAGCCACCCCTTTCACCAGATTTGTCAAACATAAGCATGGCTGCCTTGAGGGGAAGCATTGAGCTAGATGGAGGCAGAGACAATCATGTATGTCCACCTCTTCAGAAAAACAAATCCATTTTTTGCAGTATGCATTGCAGTGATGAGCTTTACATGTCTGTCATGGGGTTTGTCTTTTCTGTCATGTTCAACACTTTGTTTATCTTTCTTGACAACAGGAGTTCCTCAGGAAGGATGATGCGACAAGCAAGTCAAAGAGACGATGGGGAGGGTTGATGCGGAAGCTGAGTGTGAAGCACTTAGATGAACTTTATGAGGAAGAGCCACCATCACCACAAAGGGATAACAGAAACAACCTCAGAAATGCTCTCAAGTCTTTTGAAGTTTTCAAGATGAATGGTGACATTCAAGAGAAGCAAGAAGACAATGCGGTGGCACATGGTTCTTCAGAAGGTGCAGACAACAAAAGCTCAGCAATCCAAAGCAATCCAGAGTTGGCAAAACCCACAAAGGGTGGGGGAGCTGCTGAGTGGTACAATAAGAATTCCATGAAAAAGGAAGCTGCTGATGACAACAACAAGCTTCAAAGTGGGAAATTGATATGGGATGGTCATGTGAACAGTAATAATGCTGGCAGCGACTCATGGGAGCTTATGTCAAAGCTGGGTGCTGAAGTGGAAGGTGATGACAAAGGTCATGAAGAATGTGACAATATTGAGAGCAGCACAAATCAATACAGTCAATTGTTCATGGATTTGAAAGATGGTGGTGGTGCTGCATCAAAGCACAGAATTCGAGCATCTCTCAAGGCCTGCACTTTGAAGTGGAGAAAAGCTGTGAGAAAACACGAGAGCAAACCCTCACTAGATGGGTGTGCTTCACTTCAGGTTAATAATCCTCTAATCTCCAAACCTGAAGTTATTACTCTCCCTTAATCTGAAACTAGTCCCAATCAAACAATCAAACATTAAAACCTCAATAAATAGTTAAATTCTAGTCTGTATTTGTGTGAAAGCTTCTGTACCCTAAAGCCCAAAACTTAGATTTGTCTTGCCATGGCACATTTCTATGTAACCTTCAATTTACTGAACGAAGCATTTCTAGTTTGAGGCTTCTTAATCCAGTTCTTCTGGGTCTCACAAGCAAAAAACATCTGGGTCTCACGAGAGACCTTGAAAATTCCCATCATACTTCTGTAGGCATTTGCAATACACTTAGAAACAGAGAACACAGTAATTGCTATTTGCTTTGTAATATGATGTTGTAATATCCTGCAATTGCAACACATCTATCATGTGGTGGAATAAGGTTACTGAAAGCTTACAAACTCTCCTTGTTGACATGATCACAAAATGTTGTTTATCCATTCAAAAGTCAAATAAGCTTTGCAAAACTAGGCTAGTGATGAGTTATACAAAACTAACTATATGCAAATCTCAAACTGGATGTCATTACAAACTTTGAAAGACCTTGAAGAATAGAATCTTATCGCATCAGAAAATGGGTTGATTATATAATAAGGTATTGATGATTTGATCATATGCCACAACATCCCTTAGTGTTTTAGTTGTACGTCGAGGGATGCATGGACTCAAAATTTTCATCCCAATAATCATGTTGTAGCACAATACAGCAAACCCCTAAACCTGAAGTTATTGTAACATATATAATTGGAGATTGTGAGAAAATGCACATTTTTTGTCAATTTGTTCCTCGAACTGATTATAAACTATATGGTTTCTTGTAATTTCTTTTCATTCTGAGAATTAATTTAAATAAATTTAGAATAATTTAAATAAATTCATGTTCTTTGTTGCAATCTATGGAGTAATTACACAAAACCCAAAACACAACAACCTCCACAAGTTGTGATATGTAGCTTTTAAAATTGGGATGTCCTAAGATGGTGAATGATTTGTTACACTTTCACTCAAACGAATTCATACTTCAATGTGAAAGTGTGGATGACCCACCTTATTGCAAAGTGCCACACAAGGAAATGCACACAACTTTCACTTCTTACCATTTGTTCTATGCTTTCTAAACACCTCACATGTAACCTACCTTTTGGATGTTTTTTGGAAATTCTCCACATAATCAAGCCTTGATCAAAAGCATGTTGGACATATTTTTAACATGTCATAAGTACTAGAAACAAAATTGATAGAAATGAAATAACATGATTATATCTATACGCATACTAAATCTTTTTATAAAGCATGCCATTAAAACAAAATGCTTGCTCATGGGGCGGAGGAATAATTGTCCGGTCTATTGATGTGGCCTAGAGTTACACTAAAAAAACATTTAAGAGGTTTTTACAACTAAGGTAAAACCATGTACCAATGCAATTTTCAATTTTGGTAGGATCTTCATTCATTAGTAAAATTCTGAGTTGCAAATCAATTAGATTTTTTAGGTACTTTACAACCAATAAATATGCAATATTACTTTCTTCAATAATTGGGGAATTAAAAACTTCAAACTCAGTCACACAAAATTCAGTAAATAAATAAAACAACCTTTAACTTATCAATCATCTTCACTTCCATTTTTTGTTACATCCAAATTACATGCATTTGATGCAACATTCATATTTGCATTTGTTTGAGTGCTAGTAAGAATTAGGAAGACTTTGGAAGAATTTTTTTTTACTGTAAATTCAAATAATGTCGCTAATGTTTTTGGAAAAATTGTTTCAATATCACAAAATTGAAAAAAGAAATCCCTAGTTTGACATTCAAAAAATCAATTTACACATAATCCTTCACTTTCACAACTTTTTTAGTCAAATTGTAATCAAACAAGCCAACAATGACAAATGACCTAAGGATTGTGGGTCCTTTTGTGATAATTTTGATTTTTTCATAGAAGGAATTTTTGAATGATTTTTTTTGCAACTTGTTATTCAATTTTCATAAAGTCATGTTAATGTGTCACATGTTGTGTTTTGATCATTGTTGAATATGTGTGAATTTGTTTTTTTAAAGGTAAAATTTGCATTTTGTCTTGAAAAATGATTATGATTCCAAATCATATTAAACAATGTTAACCATTTTAGGGTTTATTTTCTTGTATTATAAACTATAACTTTGTTTCATATGTCATGTCTGTTACACCCCATTTACATGTGCTAAGGACTTCTAAAATTATAAGATCTTGAAACAGATTTTGAAATTCTAAAAATTTCAAATTCCACATGTTTTAAATTTTGAGTGTTTTTTTAGTGTGGGTAGTAGGTTATTATCATCTGAATAAAATTACTATCAAGATTTGTTCATTAAGAGATTCCTTAAATAGTCTTTTATAAAATTGTCCTTATTTTAAACAACTATTATTCAAGTTGAAAAATGTTTTATTAAAACCAAAACCTAAAATTAAACCAAATGAATTTGCCATTCAATTCATTAACACTCATATTAATCATTTAGCACAATTTCCCATAGTTAACATGGCATTCAAGTGGGACCACATAAACGTATCTCATATGTCACAAAGTTGTAATTTTGACAGTCATTTAACATGGTTTTTTGTTCATTTGATCATAATTTGGCCCTTTTGAAAGTAAATTTCAACACCAATCACTTTCCTATGGCACTAAAATCCTAGGTTTTTAATGAAATTTTGTCACTATTTTGTTTAAAGTCATGAAAAGACCTAGTTCATGCAAAAATATAATTTGATTTCTATTGAGATATAGAAAATTTTGATCATTTTGAAGTTTTCACTATTTAATAATGTCATTTTGAGGTTTTCTTTTAATGAATTCTACAGTTTGAACTTTGTGGGTAAGTGGAACTCCAAACTTTGATTATTCATCTTGGTTGGTTTGTTTTCAATTATTTAAACTTTGGAGTGATGGTTTTGTAGCTTTTTGTTTTGTTGAAAATTATACCACGTGTCTTGCAAAGGTTTTTGGAATCTCCAAAATGATGCATGAAAAAAGGGCAATTAATAATGAAAAGGAACACTTGGAATAATTGGAACATTTTGTAGTCAACAAATTGGCACCACTCCAAGCCAAAATACATTATTTGAACAATCTCACTAATATAATTCATGATTTTTTATTGAGCTTTTTAGTCAAAATATACCCAAAATGACAAGTGTCAAAAAGACCACCTTGTCAATTTGGAAAAATTGATTTTGACTTGCTTATGTGATCAGGTACGCAATTTGGACCCTATTGGTTTTATTAACAAAGTGACTAACTATTTTTAACTCATAAAAGGTAAACCATTTGATTAGGTCAACTTTATATTTAAATTTGAAAAAAAATTTGGATTATACTTTTTAAAAATTAATAAGTAGTTGGGTAGGTACAATAAATAGGTCTAGGTAGGTTGAAAAAGGGCATTTAGGTAGGTAAGTGTTGGCCTAGCCTACATTAAGCTACCTAAATTAACCTAATCGAAACCTCAATGAACTATTTTAGTTTATCTTACCTACTTTAGCCCTATAAGCATGCACATAAGTTTAAATATAAAGAATTAAACCCCAAACCTTCACAATGATAAACCAAGTCCTTATCATTGGGTTACATAATCAAAGGTGTCCAACTTTTGTCAAGTTTTTTAATGCACATGTTTATTTCACATCATTAAGCATCATGGTTAAACCTAGTGTTTTAGCTTAGATGTGGCTTAATCTATGGTTAAACATAATAAGTAAACATTGGCTAAACCTAATGATTAAATATAGTGATTAAACATAGTTGATAAATTTAACATTTGGTGAAATTTAGTGGTTAAATCTAATGGCTAAACATAATGATTAAACCTTGGCCAAACATTGTGACTAAATTTAAGTTAACCTAGTGTCTAAACATAATGGTTAAACTTAGGTTAAACTTATTAATTATGCCTAATGGCTACACTTAAGTTAAACCTAATGGTTAAACAAAATGGTTGAATTTAAATTACATTTAATGGTTATACTTAATGGCTAATCTTAGGCTAAACCTAAACAAACTTAAGGGTTAAATCTAGTGGTTAAACATAATGATTGAACCATAGTTGAATCTAAGGGCTACACCTGATGGAGAAACAAAAAATATTAGCAACCTTTTTTACATGCCAAACCTCTTAAAAATTTGTTGTGTATAAGAACCATGATTAATGAAACCTTGGTAGAAATGTTTATTATTAACAAAAAAACAACTTGCTTAAGGTTGTAGCTAAAGGTGTTAGAGATAAAGGTTTAGGACTTTACAAACTTGTTGCACATGTTTTTAGCAAAAAGGTTAATTTGCTTGAAAATTTTGAAAAGGCATTTTTGTGGCACAAACAATTCGGACACCTAAGTTTTCAAAGTTTGTTCCATCTAAAAAATAAAAGAACTACAACTAGAATGCCAAAATTGTCATTGGTTTTTTCAATGTGGTGTCAACTTGGGAAGCAACATCGGGAATTTTGAAGAGTGAAAATTGAACATCTTGAGTTTTGGAACTCATTCATATGGATATGTGTGGACCACTAAAACCTTCTTTCAATGATTTAACTTCATTACATTTACAAATGATTTTTCAAAAAAATCATGGGTGTACTTTCTTACGGGTGAAAGCATGGTAAAGTAGACAAAAAAAAGCATTATACTCAAAGTAGTAAAAAAATGGTCCAATTTTTTACAAAAATAGAAGAAAGTAGATTGAAAATAATTGAAAATAACATAATAAAAGCATGGTGCCTTCTTTGAGTTTATAATGAAGTTATTATGAAATTTGAAAAACTTTGGCACAATAAAAATAGATAACAATATGTTTGAAATCACTAGTCAATTTGAGTTTCAAACCTACTTTTCCATTAGAATTTTGATGTATTTTACTATAATATTTAAATGTTGAGAAATTACAAGTACATTTTAGGGCTACATCATGTTGAAAATGAAGAATATTCAATAATTCATCTACTTTCACCTACTTGTACAAGTTTGGACAACAACAAAAAAGAAAAAAAGTATTGGTTATTTTTTAAAAATCTACTTGAATGCATATTAGATATGTGATTAATCAACATCATTATGATAAAATTAAAGATTGTCCTCAGGTTAATCATTAAATAAAAAACATTTCTATTTTGAATACATTAAAACTTGATTATGGCTACTTGTTTTCTTTAGTGAACAAGATCAAAAATTGTCTACTTTACCATGCTTTCACCCCCTTAAATACAAAAGTGAGGCATTAGTGAAATTCAAACACTTCAAAGTTGAGGTCAAAAATTAGACGAGAGAAAAGATTGAAAAAATTTCATTATAATCAAAGATGGGAATATCTAAAGAATTCATCCATTTTTGTAGTAATGAAGGTATTTGAAGAAAGTTGATTCAAGCACGCATACCACAACAAAATGAAATAATAGATATTTCATATATGCAATTCCTGATTAGGGTTTAGGTGTCCATAAACCCCAAACCCTAGCTGAAAGAAGCGAATGCTAATGAAAGAATACTTTGCATCAATTCAGAAAACAAAAATTGACTCCTGCAGTCCAAAGCACGAGCCAGACATTGCACACAGGTGGTGGTATCATTGTGATGCATGTTATGAACCATCAGCCCTGTTTCCAATTTTAACAATATTCAATGAGGTATTCCACAGGAAAGTGGAAGAAAATCCTTTCTACCAGAAGAAGATGAACAGAGAAGAAGGAAACGTTTGTGTATTATGCTGAAAACTTTCTTTGTCTAATTGCTGCTGATTTTTACACAAAGTGCGAGGAACTGCCCTAGTCCTTAGCAGAATGGACAAACCTATATAGGTCTCAGAGACAATCAGAATGTGTGAATCTGACACCGTCTTATACAACCGCCTTGAGAGCCTTCAGAATTTCCTGGGGACCGCTAACAGTGAACGCTCCTCCTTCCTCCATATTCAACGACTTCACCACGCCATCTTCCGCC
>Ga0116231_10010820_pt1 | contig 14408 bp, 8 predicted proteins | sample S1TSphgellanicum_2_FD_89695 | JGI IMG/M metagenome (GOLD analysis project Ga0116231, IMG submission 89695) | Host-associated microbial communities from peat moss isolated from Minnesota, USA - S1T2_Fd - Sphagnum magellanicum MG | ecosystem: Host-associated > Plants > Peat moss > Unclassified... | reverse complement strand
TTTTGGAAATCGATCCCTCAATTTAAATCCAAATTATTTTCACTTTTTGTTGGGGTAAAGGAATTGTAAAGCATTGGGGGGGGGGGGGGGAAGGGAATATCGCAAAAGCATGTGGGGCAACGTGTAAATGGCGACGGGGGTGCGGGGGAAGGGATTATTACAAAAAAGCTTTTGGGGGCATCAAGCATGTAGGGGCAACAATTTAGGGGGGGGCAACGTGTAAACCATCAAGCTGCTAAAACAAAATAATTAAATTTTAAAAATGGGGGGTTCTAGGTTACCTATGAACGTTCCTTCCTTGGTATTTTCGGTTCCCATAGCCTTTGGTTCCTAGCAACGTTCCGAGCTACATCCCATCCCTTCCCTTATTCCAACTTCTTTTCTTTCCTTCTCTTTTTTTGGGGTTCCCAACTCTACTTCCTAACCTTAAACCTGTCGTTCCCTTGTTCCGATTGGTTTGTGCGAACACAGGGGCACACACCCAAAGTAGACTTGGGGTTTGAAAATAAGATGGAAAATACTAGTCACTTCTAGGCTAGTAGTTAGGCGCTAACAAACTACTATGGTTTGTTGTGAGTTAAAACCAAAACTCTAGCTCCTCAGATTATTGGGAATGCTTTTAGACTTCCATGCCCTAGAAATGTTTCACAACTTGGGAATAAACTGCCCTAGTTGTTTTGGTTTTTCCCAGACAAGGCTGCCCGCACAGGAGTGCCGCCGCTCCTATGCTCTCAGGATTTCACCTTAGGTAATTTGGGTGCACAAGGAAAATTTATCTGGTATTAAAGATTTTGTACATCTGCAAGGTAACTTGGATTGTAAATAAGATTTTGGACATCTAAGAAGCTAAAATTTTACTGCTATTAAGAATTTGTAAAATCTATATAGGCTAGGACCTAACAATTTTCTGTTATTAGCATTTTTGTACATCTATGTATGTCTGGTCATTCATCCACTTTTGTATGGTGCGCTGCTGGGGGTTGTTGTTGTTGTTGTTTCACACATCCGCCTGTTGTTCATCTGTCCCTACATCTGTCAGCAACCCTTTGTTGTAACTCTTTTTTTATTTCTGTTTTTTTCTTTTTTTTTCTGTGAGCAAAAAACCATAGCAACTGTCCATTTTTTAAAATTTTATGTTCATCCAAAGTAGGTATCTGGTAATTAACAACCAAAAGCCTGGCTTGCCAGCTGAAACAAAATACAGTTTTTTTTTTTTGGTTTGCTCTTTGGGTCCACAAAAATAAGGTTTCCAGAGTGTGACTGGTTTGATTAGGGTTTAGGGTCTAGACTTCAATGTTTCCAGACTCAAGAGAAAATGAGAGAATTCATTGCAACAAAATGTGTCATTGTTTGTCCAATGATTTCATCGAATTTTTAAGTGATTCAAGAAAAAAAGAAAAAAATCATTTTAACAAAATGTGTCCTTCATTTGTCAAATGATTTCATCGAATTTTGAGTGACTCAAGAGAAAGAGAGGAAAATTATTATAAATAAATGTGTTCTTAATTAATCATCAAGTACATGCATTGAATTTTGAGTGATTTCATTAATCCCATTGAACAAAATTTAACGAAAATTAATTCAATGAATGAGTAGTTGCATTGAATTTTGAGTGAATTCATTAATCCCATTGAACAAAATTTAACGAAAATTCAATGAATTCACTAGTCCATTGAACGAGGACGAGCGAACTACACTCACATTTCATAATAATGAATGAATTATCATTTAACTTAAATTTGCTTATACCTTAAGAAGGGATGAAAATTTGATGACTTGCTATTTTATTTTTGTGTAAAATATGGAGGACAAACAAGACAACTACTTACAATATTATTATTTTTTCTTGTGGCCTGAGGGTCCCATAACCAAAAATGAAAGCCAGTTAGGTGGTTAGACTTGAGAGGAGGCTATGCTATGATTGACATGCTTTGTACCTACTTGGGAATCAGCAGATGGAGGAGGACTGACTATTTCTGCAACAAAAAAGGCTGCAATAGATCTAAAGATTTTTTTTGCAGTAAGTTAAATGGAAGCAAGATATTGCCAAAAAAAAAAGATATTGCAAAATAACTTGTCCTCCTATTTGGCACACGACATAGGCACCTTTTGTTGGCGTTTTGATCCTGATTTCCTTACAGAATCTGTTTCCTATTCTTTACTAGAGTTTTTTCTTTTGTCTTTGTCTGATATCATTTATTTATTTAGTTATTTATTTATTTTCTCTATTTTTTTGTCTTCAGCACCGATTTATTTTTTCAATTTCTTTTGTCTTTGTCTCCAGCACTGATATTATTATTTTTATTTTTATTTTTTAAAATGAAAGAGAAGAGGTGAGAGGGGAATTGGCTATCTACATTTATAATTTCCCACAGACTAATATCAACTAGTGTGTGTCATTGCCACATGTAACAGCCAGGTTAATTGCCTCTTTTGGGCAGCCCTACCTGAACACCCTGGTTGGGTCCGGTGTCACACCATTCTCTAGCTGGTTGGGCTAATTTTGGTACCAACCCACCCACCCACCCATTCCTCACACCTCCTTCCAAGAATCTTATACACTACCTACTTCAAGATACCTACATACCTACCTACCTACTTACACAAAAATTTTAAAGGTGGCCATGAACGAAGAAAAAGAGGAATGATGCCACTTTTGCCAACGTGCTTACTAGTAACTTTTAGAGGGACATTCAAACTACTGATAGTAACATAGTAATGACTTCTTCTTTTTTCCCCCTTTGTGTATTGTTATAGTCTGAAATCTCTTTGATGTATGTATTCACCTCTTCATTCATATGGCTAATTGCCTTCCTTAGGAATTGAACATTTTTCTAACCATTGGAAGGGGGCAATGTGATTTGCTTTGTCTTTGGCCAACCTTTAAAGGTGCTTTGTTTTCCACCTTCACTAGAAAGTAACAATGATTGTAAAGAAGGGAACTTTTCTCCCTTTGGGATCACCACATTGTTGGTGCAAGTTGAAAATCACCCATTTATTTTTGTTCATAGGCATTTTGGAGGAATGTTTTCTTCCCATATTAGGTTTTTGTCCATTGCCTTTCGTCACAACGAATTGGGTTCCAACTTGTTTTTTATTGGGATTATCTTTGTGAAGAGGCTTGAAAATCTCATCTTTTGTGATATGAGATTTCCAAAGCACTCTTGAAAAAGTAAGAGCAATGCAAGTTCACATGGCAAAGCACCCTTGAAAGAGGAACACAAGTTTGCATGTCTCTTTTTTTTTTTTTTTTTTTTCTTTTTTTGTGTGTGTTTTTCATGGATTTGGCTCGCCCAATTGCATGTGACTTGATTTTGTAAATGTTGATTTATTTCTTTTCAAAAAGCAACACAAGTTTGCATGTCTTTTGTGTTTTTCATTTTTTGGGGTGTTTTTCATGGGCTTGGATTGCCCCATCGCAAGTGAACATGATTCTGTAAATGTTAAATTAGTAATGTTGTTAGCTTTAGCTTTAATGTTTGTAGGATATGTAAATTAAAAATTTGGATATATGTATTCCACTTGGGAGCTCATGGTTTAGTGGTTAAGCTTTTCAGCCTTCTCTAGGAGGTTTCAAGTTCATATCCTTGGGCAGCCTATTTACTAATAGATCTTTAAACTATATGTCTCTAAGCATGATAATCAACCTTGGGGTAATCATGTTAACTTTTCCTATCGGTATTAGGGTCCGGGTGGGTGATACCCTCAAAACAATCTACTAAAAGCTTTTTAAGCTTTAAGCTTCTAAGTCTAGAAATTGGACCTAGGGTAAGGTAAGTTTACCCTCCACCCCCCATAGGTATAGGGTTGGGGTGGATAATATATACTTTAAATGCAACATTAAAGAGGTTGGTTCTCACCTTTATGAGGACCACTAACTTTCAGTGCATATGGGTTCATTGGAAAATAATGACAATCAATAATATTCTAAGTGAAAATTAACTTAAATACTTGGGTGGTTCTTAGGCCATTTATAATATTTGCCCAACATTGCCACATACATCCCATTTGGGCAGTGGAGTTTCAAGCCAAACAAACTTAAGAGATTCACACATATTCATGAGGCTTATTGTGATGGGACTCATTCACAATGACACGCTACCTATTCCTTTTAGGATATACTTATAGTTAATTACACTAGTTTTTTCTTGAAATTTTTGAAGCTCGTAACTTTTTCAAAATGTATTTTACTTGAATGTTTTATAATTCTATTTTGTAGCCTTCAAAATTAACAATATTTTCAATGTTTTGTCAAGCTTTCTTATAAAAAATCATTTGATCGCCCAAATGATGTTCCAAATGACTCAAAGTTGATTCTCTTCACTTTCATCACAATTCTCCAAAAATTATAACTTCTAATCATTAAATATGTTTTGAAAAATGAAAGCCCACCACATTGCAACTTGCATTGTGATATTTCCAATGATCTAAATTATATCACTTGAATCAAAGAAGATTTGACTATTCAAAACTTGCCCCACAATTTTGAGACGACTCTCAACTTCCAATGATTGGGAATTACATTCATACAATTTTAAATCAACATTAAAAAGAAAAAATTGCACTCATTTGTTAATCTCAACTGAAGATCTCAGTTATACTTGTTACACAATAATTTTAAATGAATTTCTTTGAATTTGCATCACATCTTAACTTTTGAAGGCCACCTATGTGATGTGAGCATGAGGTGTGAAGTAATATAACGTTTAAGATGTGATCCATTTGTTTTCAAAGTAAGACACGTCTTTTCATCATGTAACACATGCATGCACATAATTGGGTAGGGTGTTGCATTTACACCAACAATGTTGGAAGGGGTGATGTTCAATGTCCTCCATTGATCTCATTACTATAGTTACCTTTTGTGATTATCAAGTTATAGAAAATTCAACTAAAATATCTAGAAATTTATTCATGATTAATTATTCCTTTTAAATTTGTAACAAAAGTTCCATCCCATTTCAACAACATTTGAAACAACTTGCAACCTTTTTCAACCACAAGTTGATGTTTGTTTCACCTTGTTCAAATATCTCATTAATTTGGGATCCATGCATTCATTTTATGACACAATTTGAAAACATTTGCACCCACATACATTATCCATATATATATATATATTTAGTGATTTGTTTGATATCCATTGATTTCATAACATTTCTTGTCTAGAATTAGTATTAAAATTATCATTAATAAACGCCATCATCATAATATTTTGTTTGTTTTTCACAATATTTTCACATCATTTTGGATCCTTTTTAACCTCCTCATGTATTAATAAATGCTTGCACTAATGTGTTTGCAATTGATGTATTGACCTCATGGGTATCCATGTTGTTTTGTTATACGCATTGAAACAAACATGTTTGGACCCATGATGCAAGTTGTGATGCATGTGCATTGTTCAAAAATCCAAATATCATGTAATATTAATGTCATGTGTGTTGTTCACCCAAGTGTGAACAAGATTATGTAATTGGTCCAAGTGTGATTAAGACCTTAACCACATAACCCAATTGTAAGAAAATGATTCAAAATTTAAATGAATTTTCAATGACAAAAATGATGCAAAATTCAATATCTTCCCTACCTTAGGTCTTGAAATTACAAAATTGCCTCCAAGAAAACCCACTCATCAAGGACTTTCCAATAACACCAAGATTCTGCCCGAAATTACCCTTAAATTTTTAGTTTTGACTTTGTTGAATATTTTTTAACAAAATTGTTCAATAACCAATACCTCTTGCATCATAAGTCTAAACAATAGGAAACTATCTCAAAAAATCTCTTCTTCATTGAAGGCTTTCCAATGGTACCAAGTGTGTGGCAAAGGAACATTGTGATCTAGGAAATTTCAACATGACAAGCAAACAACGTTCCTTCATAGATGGATGTGATCATTACATATCTGCCCATAATCATCCTTTTAAATCTAATATGGATACAAGATTCTTTCAAAAATAGATGATGCATATATTATCATAGTTTACTTAAAAGATCTAATGTTTTTCATCATTCAACATGTACATATGGAAAGATGGCATGAAAGATAAAACAAGGAGAATAACTATTTCGATTAACATTTGAAAAATGGGTGTGTTCTTTAAGTGGTAGAAATATTTGATTGCTGACATTAATATGCACATTACTAATCAATATTTACGAAGTCATGTTCACTTGCAAAACCATGAAGAAAAGCATACAAGAAAACTAAAAACACTTGAATGACATGCTAACTTTTGTTGCTCTTTCAAAAGTGTTTTGCAATGCAACCTTGCTTTTTTATTTAAAGGGTAACTTTAAATCAAACGTTGCATAGGGCTATCACACCCATGAAAGCTCATGGTCTAGCAGTTAATACTCTTGTCCAGCTTTATGAAGTCTTAGGTTTTCATTCCTTAACCTTGAGCACTAGTTTGGTACACAATTGTCTTTTTTAAAATGCATATTTCAAAAACAAAGCTAGTTCTCCTAAACTTTTATAAGAATCCATTGATGAATATTTGAAAAATTGAGAACCGTCCAACAATAGTATGCACTATCACTAGTGGTTAAATGAAAAAAAAAAAATCTATTTTAATGCATATTGTAGAAGGTTACTAATATTCTCAAACTAGAAATATTTCCCCAAATTGTCTAACTCCATTATGACAATTAATATGTTGTTCATGACACATTTTTACCTACTTTCATCAACCTTGGCTACTTAGAATTCAAAGTTTGTATGTTAGGATTACACATGCAAACACATAGACCTTATGAAATTTAAAACATAATGCAATGATTAAAATTGCATTCTCCATTATGGAAATTCAAAATTCAATAATCAAATAAAAACAAGAAAAGCTTTTAAGCTTTAATGTGTAATGGAAAAGTGTTCATCAATGTTTCCTCTAACAACTTTCAACCCTAAAGTTGGAATTCAAAAGTGACTCAAGGCTTTACATGCTTACGAAAATATATCAGGGCACCAAAACATGATTAAAAACATTAATTAAAAATTGTTACACAACTAGTTTTTCCAAATAATGTAGCAAGATAATTGAATATAACCATCTTGTCTATGATAATCATCTTACATTGTTTTATTTTAAAATAATGAAAAATAATCAAAATAATGCAAGATGAATATAATAGATAACATTGAATTGATTGAGGGAACAAATGATATAACAATTAACTTTTTATGCAAGGATGAAAGGAACCAAAACAAGAGGCATATGCCAATTTGAACAAGTATATCAACAAAAGAAGCATCCCATCTAGATATATTGTCATAAACAAATGAATTTTTGTCAAAAACAAATGTAATAATTATCAATATGATAATTATTCCTTAAATCAATGATAAATAAATTAAATCCCATGCACTTACAATTTCAAATAGATCGAGAATTTTACTCCATTGAAAAACTTCCAATAAATGTCATGGTTATATATATTGTTTTGATAATATGCTTATGTATGTATGAAGAATTAAATAATCTAAGCATAAGATTTTAGGAAATACAAAGGCACTTTAACTTCAGATTATATGAATATTCATTATCACTTTCCCAATATCCCACGTTTCATTTACAAAACCTAGGCATAACTACAAATTGCCAAAGACAGGTTGTCACTTCCCTTAATGCTTTTCAAGAAATACAAAAAACGTGAAATGTATTAAAAATACAAACCTCAGCACAAAAGAACATTTTTTTAATTAATAATTATTTTAAACCATTACGTCATTACTCATCTTTCCATGGTATGTCTTGGATTATTATTATTCTTCTGTTCTTTTACTTATCACACTTGCTCTCCATAAACTTTTCTTTCCGGATATTGTTCCATCTTTTTTTCCTTTTTATTTAAAAACCCATTTTGATTTTCCCTTTCACTCAATCTTTGTTACACATTCCTATGCCTCTTTGATATCACTCACATTTGAACCTTGACCCACTTTTCTAAATCTACTAAATCCGAAACACCAATGTGAAACTTAGCTCTACCCAAAAAAAAAACCCAAAACTTATAAGTAACACATTTCATAACAAAAACATGAATTGGTTGACACCAAGAAATGCCATAAACACTATCACAAGAACACACATTTATAATGGAATGAGATGCAACACAAAAGCACAAATTTCTATTAGGAAAGGTTTAAAACTTCTCAAATGCCACAAACAACTTGAAAATATGATAAGTGTTAGATGTGACAAACACAACAGTTGTGAAAAATGTATCACCTGCAATTCACCAAGAGAGTAAATGTTAGATGTGACAAGTAAAATACATCATGAAAAGTGAGAGAAGAAAAAATAACAATTTTATTAAGAAATGAGAAGAAAAAATTTAGAATCACAAATTTAAAAAATTCATAAAGAAAAAATGTAAAGTTTTTAATGGAGATAGTCCTAAAAAGTCAAAATATTAAGCTTGAAACTTATGACATCATGTGGCATCACATAATAGGAGAATGCAAACCACATACGTAAGTAATGTATAATGTATAAAATCAAACTTTGATTTGAACCTTGTCAATCACCCAATGCATGTTGAATGAAAGTGATGCTTGTTATGAACCAATCATAGGAATTGCTCATACTACACTTTTAAAAGAACATGTAGTTTGCCATGATTATTTTGAAACCCTAACCGAGGCCTTGGGTACCCAAGCTTAACTCCATTCCAAGTCCTCCAAGGGATTAACAAATTAGTCATTGGGAGGCATTTGTCCTTAGGACTTTTATTAGTACCCGTGCTAAAAAATGGGCTCAATTTGTAATATGGATTGTTCATTAAAAAAATTCCTCATTTAAATTCTCCCTCCTATAAAATATCCCAATACCATTTGAATTTCTTGGAAGGAATCCATTGCAATGTCTTCTACAGACATACATTCCATTCTACTGTATGAAGAAGTTTATTTCCTTCCTTTTGAAATGTGCCAAAACAATATTTTGAAACAATTTGTAGAAGTGGGGTTGAAGGTGGAACAAGGTTATTTCTTCCACCACTTGTTATGCGTTCTTTAGTGGCCCTACTTTAAGAAGGTAAGGATCATCCACTCACTTCACACATTGTTTAACCACATATCATTGAATTCATTTGCACTCCTCTTAAGCACGCTACCTTGTCCTCTTGCCTTTCGGAATTTATTCATTTGTTAAAACAAGGACAACAAGCTTGCTCCTTCTTCCATGGAAAACTTGAAACCCCCCTAAATTCCCACAAATGATTGCAAGATGCCCATGAATGCTAGCCACTAATCTTGTTAGTTTGAGGCATCATGACGACTATAGAAAAGAAGAGACCTAATTTCAATGATGAGTGTAGAAATTTATATCTCAAGTCCTAGTTTCTTGTCCGTGTTTGGGGGGAGGGAACTCAGTAGATCCCAACTTTGGTTTTTATTTTGCAAATGTAGGTACATACTTAACAAGCAAAAGAAGCTTGTGAAAATAATAGGCAATGTAGTGTTCCTCATGAGACACAGAGTTCTAAATCACCTTTGTCCACTTAAGGTGCATTCACACCTAATGTTAAGTCAGTGTTAAGTAAAAATCTAGGTGGCATCTTAGGAGGTACCCAATGTTAAATGGGTGATTGTTTAATATTAACTGAATGTTAACTTAAATATAAAATCTTCGTGGTAAATAGGTTTAGGTTCTAAATGATTAGCTTGGTAGTAGGGGACCTAAATACTAGAGTCCTTAACACCAAGTGTGAATGCACCTTTAATAGTCTTTTGTCCACCAGTTTTTTGGGCCTTGGCTAATACCACTTTGGTAAGAGCCCGGGTAAGTAGTACCTATTACCTGGGCTCTTACTTACCCACATGGGATTTCAGTTTTTCACTCATGGGTAGTAAATATTAACCCCTTTTTTTCTGGTTTTTTTTTATAACGCCAATTACTGCGCACTCGCAGCCAAAGGTGAGGTAAAAAAACTGCAAGCAGTACTTTATTAAAATCACAGAAATCTGTGGGAAGAGATTCTGTAGGTGGGGTGGGTCCTGGTGACTGGGATATGGGTACTGTAGGTAGTCGTCCACTGGAGGAGCGAAATCCGGGTTTTGGACTGGTACCGTTTAAGTGGGCCCCAAAGCTTTTGGCGCTCCTCTTTGCTTTTTGTGCTGGTAGGTCCGGCGGCCATACCCGCGCGGGGCCGCCCGATCCCTACAAGGGCTGCGGCATGTGCGTTACGAACCCACCCACTCCATATTTGTATTCTGAACACCTTCCTTCCGAGCACCCCATCTCCGAACACTAAACACACATGGCGCCAACGTAACTAAGATACCTTACCCCAAGGTCAGTTTCATCATTAAATAATCTTCAAAATAATGAAATAAAATTTTGTGAAAATTTGAAGGTGACATGTTGAAAATCATCATAATTACACACTCTAAATAATTTCACTACTCATATCACAATATTATCTCTAAAAAATGGAATATACATATAATTTCAAATTTTTAAAACAAAAACGAATTTTATTTTTTTGGAAAAAAAATATATCAGTTTTGTCAGCGTGGAAACTGACCCTAGGGTAAGGTACTTACATTTCAAACATAACCCAGAAAATTGGCAACTTCAGTACTTCCATTTCCAACACAACCCAGAAATTGGCAACTTGAAATACTTGCGTTTTGAACACAACCTCAGAAATTTGAAGTGGAACTAAGTAACAGTTGGTTGTTGTTACGGTTCTTCTTGGAGCCAACAAAGGAGGTTTCGGTGGAAACAGAAGCCAAGCACACTCATCAAGTTGTAAGTAGAACTCATTTTCTTTTCACGGGGCACTGTTCACTCACTGCATAGTATAGTTGGTCAAAATGCTACTGCGAATTGATATTTACACATTGGCTTCATGTAATACTCATCCAATAGTTGGCCTACCAGCAGTCCTTTTAAAGCTAGTGTGTTGGAAATCCTCTAACCATCACCCCGATGACCTTGTGCACCCATCTTAGCTGTTTCTTGGACGTCTTCTTCTGCCACTTCCACATGCTCAAGAGTGTGTTCATTGTAAGAAGCTAGGCAGGGTGCTGGGGATGCATCATGGGTGGATGAGTGGAGAAAGAAACAGATTAATCTTTTGGCCTCTCTGATTATATAACTCTATGGTTGTGGCTGAGGAGGGAGATGCTCCCAAAACGAAACAAGTATGGGTTGCTTGATTGTTACCTACTCAACAATGTCAATGTTCTTTTTTACAAATTTTTGTTTGTAGCCAAAGTGACGATCATCAATAGGAATATGTAAAAAAACCTAGTCATCATCCCTAGGAAGATTTAGCCAAATCTTGCTATAAACCAAATATGACGTATCAATGTTTAATCATCATTCTATATGTTTGGCTACACGCTAAAAACCAAATACAAAAATATAATGAGTTTTTCCTTTTTGTCCCTCCTCACTTCTGATGATTCAAAAGCTCTAAAATCACTCATTTCTGAATCTGGAATTATGAAAAAAAATTCAGCGAAATAAAAAAAAGGCTTCTCAATGTTAAGCACCAGCCAAATAAAAACATTATTTTCAAGTGATACCAAAAAATATGGGAAAAAAGGCTGGGCATTTGAAAACCAAAATGCATGTCAGAGTGCGGTTTTGTTTTCCAGACTGCCTGCCTTTCACAAACGAAAATTTTGCATAATAGCACTAGCAAGATTTTGCCAGTGCTTTCAGTCAATGAAGGCAAGCTGAAGTAGGGCCAAGTTCCAACTGCCATTTAGAAAGATCGAGGAGCATATCTAGGACACACTACATACCATTGTTGGTGTGTTGGTGGGTTCTTCCCTTTTTTTCATAACCAATGTGGTGGGGCCTTTTGCAAAAAAAAATTCTATTCCACACTAGGTATCAAATAACAACATTTTGAAAATAAAATTAAAAATAGACCCATTTATTATCAATTTTCTTGTAATAACACCCATGTGCTATATGTGCATAAGGGTAAATTTTTGTGATACTCTTTTTCAAAAGCATCCAGTATAATGTCAAGGTAAGTTTTTGTGCATAAAATAAATTCACGCCTAAATTTTTATTCTCTTCATTCCATGTGCATTGTGGTCACAATTGTCAAGCCAAACATCACATTGTGACAAGTTATCTAGTTACATGATTCAGGACAAAAGAGACAACCTACATGGATGAAAAATTTGAGTTTAAGGGGAAAAAAAAATGAATAACTTAATTGGATGAAATTTGAATATACACATAAATATAAAGGTCGTAGGGTGATTTTTTGGGGTCAAAGTAATACCCACTAAATAGGGTGTTTTTGGGTCTCTAAAGGCATAATATTAAAAGTTGGGCAGGGTCATAACTGGATCTTAGTTAATTTGGAACTCCGCCCAAATGGGCTTTTATTTTGTACATAATGGAGTCCACCAAAGTGAACTAGTGACACATACTTACTTTCATAAAGAAGAAAGCGGAGTGGCAGCTATGAAACCACAACTACATATACGTCATTGGATAAGTATGGTGTGTGCACCGAGACTTACAAGTCATTATACTAAAGTAACAACCCAAGACTTGTGGACAGTGGAGCGAGTGGTTTTATGACAAGGCACAGCGCAAAGGAAAAAACATTGTACAGTCATATTAGGTAGGTATACTGTTGTACTTGAGGAGGTTGTTGCATTGGTCACATAGCCTTTTAACAACCAACCCAGAAGTTTAACTTTGTTACAATTTGTGCTGATTGACGACTGATGGTGTGTTTTCTCATGAGTCATAAAGAGAAAGCAAGTTGGAACTGACCAAGTTACAACACAACAAAAGCAAAACTTCCAAGTTTTCAAGCTTTGGAAGATTCCTTTGGCCTCTATTACCCTACTAAACCCTATATACCCTCCCCTAGTAATGTGTATGAAATATATGCCCCTATGACGTAGGTCACTAATAGTTAAATGTGTTATGTGTAGGGTCATGGGCTTCACTGAGCATAAAGACCTGTGCCCAAAAAAGTTGTGTGATACCCATTGAGAAAAACAACAGAAATTTAAAAAGCAAATCTGGCAGGCATTCCGTATTTTGAAATGCCTCAACAAACAGTGCTTGAAAAATTACAATGGGTAACATACCTTCCAAGTGCACTTCAAAAAATAGGCTCTGGTCTTTTTACCCTACATACAGTTGTAACTTTGAAAGGTCTTTGAGGTACATTTGTTAACTTTGAAACGCAGATGGAATTGAAAATTTCAACTTGGTTGGAATGTGGGACACCTCTTCTGTGGCCCCTTGGATGGGTGAGACCTGGTACTTCTTCAGTACTGCAAAGATTAAAGCAAAGCAACCCCAAACGCCTTGAATTTTGTAACAGCCAGCAAATTACTACTACATATGTTGTTGTTGTTGTTTTTGTTGTTGTTGGGATTGTTTGATTTGGGAGCCCATTCCAAGAGTAAACTGCTGGCTAAAATAGTAGTACTGTGGGGATGGATGGCCTGGGGCCATTTACTGCAATTTGGACCCACCCATTAACTTAGCCATGATCCATCCAAGCATCAGGTCCAATTTTTTGCTGATTTGGACTTTTGATGGGTTCCAGAGGCCACTTGTCAGATTGACCCATTCCCACTTGGTTGCACTTGATGGCCTGTACAACAAAGCACCGTCATGCGCCAATCGAAATGTGCTTATGATTCCATGGTTGGTTGACATAAGGCCACCCAAATGGACAGAATGCCAAATATTATTACATCATCCTGTAGTTATTACTGTATAGGCAAGACTACACACACTTGGCTTTCATCCAATGCTTCCAGCACTTGTACTTCAAAGGCTACTATCATATCATCATAGAGGCCGTTATTTGCGCTCACTTTCTGCAACAAATTCATTATTCTTTCATTCAATGGGAAGAATGAAACGCTCCATAACATGATACAAAAACCCTTAAAACCCTAAACCCTACCTTTAGTGGCTTATGGAAAAGTTGGTGTGGTTTTTGAATTCCCATGGTTTATATTTTATACTAGTCTTGTATTTGGTATATAAAATGCCAACTTGGGGTATATGGGAATAGTAGAAATACCAGTATTGAAGAACATGTCAGTCAGGTATGAGCTGACACAAGACCAGGCTTATTATACCAGTATCTGTCTTGTAAGGGACTTGAGGAATACCTACCAGCGTGTAGTCTAGGAGTCAGCCATAAAAGTGTTGCTAAGAGTGTCACCCCAACAAAGAACATATTCTTCTTCATTCCAAGGTTCCAAGTTCACTAAAATTGTTATTCCATTGAAAATCTTGTGATGGTATTTCACATGATTATAAGAGCACATGTGGTGTAGTGTCTCATCACACGTGATGCAAGTCCAATTACACGTGACACACATCATCCCCCCCCCCCCCCCACCCTCCCCCCCACAATATACAAAACATAACAAAAATCTAATCATATTA
>Ga0116231_10010819_pt1 | contig 14410 bp, 6 predicted proteins | sample S1TSphgellanicum_2_FD_89695 | JGI IMG/M metagenome (GOLD analysis project Ga0116231, IMG submission 89695) | Host-associated microbial communities from peat moss isolated from Minnesota, USA - S1T2_Fd - Sphagnum magellanicum MG | ecosystem: Host-associated > Plants > Peat moss > Unclassified... | reverse complement strand
TAACTTCCAAGCAAATGCATCAACTTGCACCCCCAAAATCACATTCAATGTTTGACATGATGACATCTTGAATGTGTGAGGCAAGTGCACAAAAGCAAATTGTAATAAAGCAAATGAGCAACAAAGGAAAATATTTGAAAAACGATATATAATTACTTATAATGGACATAGATTTTGTCGCGACCCTAGCCTTGGGCTCGCGACCAAGGCAAAGGGCTTGCAAGGGTGCGGGCCAAGACTAAATCTGGGAGTCGCATTTTCATGCCCCGGGAGTGTAAAAGAGTGTGAGGGAAAGAAACCTTACATTCCCAAATGAACTCCCATGTTGGAGTTGGAGTCCCGGTGGACTCCCAAATGTTTAGAGAGTGATTGCAAGGGTCAAAACGCAATGGCTCGAGGGGTTCTTTATATCATTGGAAATCTATTGAAACATAGGTGTCTAAAATGGACTTGCATCACCCATTGGGACATCTAAAACACAAGTTATGGCCAAAAGAAAGGTTGGGAATCAAATTGGCAGTTTGACTCCCGACCACTAAAAGTCAGGAATCAATTCGATTTCCTTGCGTGTAGGTGACGTGAAACATACCGTTGGAAAGCTCTCAATGAGGGATACAACTTTGCTTTAGACCTCATCTCAATCGGAAGTCTGCACACCAAATTATGGGGCTCCAAAGTTGCAGGAGTCCCGACTTTGGCAATTTCGGGACTCCCACTTGAGAATCCTGGGACAAAAAGCCATTTAGATGTGGGCCTCGTGGAGAGGCACATAGTATACTATAAGGGGGAAGGTGGTGGCTTCCCCCAAGTCCAAGCCGTGGTGAATCTTGTGAATCTTGTGAATCTTGTGAGTCCGAATTTGCCCATGGCTCTTCTTAACACCAAAAGTGCTTCAACTATTCACTAACCAACTTATTATTGTGTTATAAATTTATTTGATTTATATAATTTGAACATAAATTTTAAGTTATTGCTCCAATCATCATTTGGTTACTACATTACATTTTGATAACTTGTACATTATGATAAATCCAATCACATCAAGGAGTTCCAACTAAAATAACTTTCGCACATGTATAGGGAACTTTAATGCCAATGGCTTCAACTATTCAATTGTCAAACAATAACTTAACAAAGTGGAGGATGCTAATCACTTGACAATTTGCAACCCACCAACAAAGGATCATTTAAGCTATTCCAAATTATTGGAATGTTTGAGAAATTTTATGAAGGTAAATAATGTAATAGGTTTTAACTTTTGGAATTTTGTATGTTTATATAATTTGATTGCAAACATTCATTACTACATATCCAGGTTTTAATGATTGAATTTCCAATCATATCAAACATTGGACAAATTTGGTTACAATCAAAAATAGACTAATGATTTTAGCCACAAATGTGATTAACACCTAATGATTAAGTGCCTACTTAAGTTAGTCATGGCTTGTCCAAGTTGACTAATGTGATTGTAATATTAGTTGAGATGTAGTTGTCCATTGTGACAAAGATGACCCAATTCATAGTTGAAATGTGTGATATATGTCGTGTCTAAGGTGACAAAAAAGTGGCATATGTCATTGAGATGGTTGCCAAGTGGCATGTCCTTTGTGGCTAAAATGTCTAATAGTTTAGATGACATGGATGACAAATGGTAGTTTGTTATGACTAAATTGTCTAATACGTCAACTAAAGTGCTTGCCTAGTGTCATGTTTGTTTTGACTAATAGTGTGATTAATGTGATTAATATTTATATGTGGCCCATGCCAAATGTTTATATATTGTTTGCCTCTTTTGATTAATTGATTATTAGTAATATTTTGATCTAGAAACCTAACATAAATTCCTATATATTTACTAGATATACATGGCTGCAATCACATGTAATGTCTACTTTGAAAACCAGCTAGATCTTTACATGCACCCAAATGCAACATCTAAAAATACACCACATAGATTACATACAAATTTAACAACCTAGAATATATTAATATGCCTAGAAAGTTGGAAAATGAAAATTGCAAATTACAATAATGTTTAATAAAATTTTGTGGTGAGTTTCCAAGGCCACAAAATGATATACCCAACTATTCTATCTATTGTGCAAAGTGGAGGATCATGGCTAGGCTATGGACATGGCAAATGAACATTAGCCAAGAAGTAAGATGTAATGGAAATATAGATATATTCGTCTAGCATGGCACAATTATGATGCATTGCATTTCCACCTCCAAATTTGACAAAATTGTCAATTGCGCAATTTTTGCTTCCATGAAAAATCATGAAGACGACACATTGATTTTTTTAGTACTATAAACAAATGCATAAACCAAATATATCATAAACCTATAATCAAAATGAATTAATTGTCAACTTCAAATTTAAACAAAGTTAAATGTAAATCATGGCTTACATTTGGGTGACGTTCTATAATTAATTTCATCATTACCTCTTTTGTTGCTAACCTTAGATGCAACTGATAACCTACATAATTTTGATGATCACTTTTTTCTTTGCCAAAATTGGTGCTCATGATGCCTTCAAAATGCATCTAACCTTGGAACTTTATAGATCATACACACATGATCATAAATACAATGGTCTTGAACATAACTCTATATATATATTCCAAGTCTAACAATAATTTTTTTTAAAAGTATAAATGCATGGGTTTTAGGGTTCAATTAAGCAACATCAAAAGACCATGCAAAAGCCTTTATGGCAAGCCAATGTGGGTCTTTTCTTGGATTCCATCGTTGCCCATGTGGATTATAACCAACATACTTTAAAATACTTGGAGCCTCCAACAAACCAAGTAAGTACGGCCACAAACTACCCGTCAAATAGTTATCCCCTACTTTTGGATCAAATGGATGGGGTAGGATATATGAATATGGCACATTGCTAACACACTTGTAAGTGTAATCATCTATCAACAAGGTATTATTCGGAATTAATTCTTGAAATCCAAGGCTAATTTCAAATAACACCTTATTCATATCTTTTAGTACAAGCTCCTTGTTTGGGTTTAGTGGATGTTTACTTCGTGTCACATCATACTTGTAATTTCCCCATATAAACAAAGGTTTCAAATGTCTAATTTTGAAAAACATAATTTCAAGAACCAAAGTGAGTTTGGTCAAGGGTTCATTAACTTATTTCCACACCACACTACAGGAATGAGTGGTTTCCATCTCTTTTCAAGTTGTACATGTTGTGCAACACACAATGAACCATTCACATATAATACAAGTAAATAACAAATCTTGTTAACTACCATTAGGTTTGAACAACAATTGCATGTGTCCAACAACAAATTCACTTAATGCACTCCCAAGCTCCTTAATAGACTCAAATGTGAGTCTAAGGTGAAAACAATGGAAGGATAAGGAGTTGGAGCACACTCCCTAGCTCGCAGCATTTTGGGTTAAAGGGGTGTGTTGGAGCTCCGAAATGGGGACTAGGAAGAATGACAAGCAAGTCAATTATTCACACGAACCTGCACAAACCAAACAATAAGTTGGTTAATGCATAATTGGAACACTTTTGGTGCACAGATGAACCATAAGCAAACACGGACTCACAAGACTCACCACAGCCCGGACTTGGGGGAAACCACCACCTTCCTCCTTTTAGTATTCTCTATATTTGGCCATAGAACCAACACCCAAATGTCATTTTGTCCCAGGACTCCCAAGTTGGAGTCTCGGAATTGGGACTCCTGCGACTTTGGAGGTTCATAACTTTGTGTGAAAACCTCCGATTGAAGTGAAGTTTAAAGCAAAGTTGTAGTCCTGATCCAAAGTTTTCCAACAATATGTGGCACGCCACCTGCACATAAGCAAATTAAGGTGATTCTTAACTTTTAATGGTCGGGAATCAAATTGTCAATTTAACTCCCGTCCTTTCTTTTAGCCATAACTTATGTTTTAAGTGCCCAAATGGGTCATGCGAGCCCATTTTAGACATCTGCATTCCAAGAGCTTTCCAAGGATGTAAGGAACTCTTCAATCCCATGAGTTTTGACCCTTTGTAATCGACCTTTGAAGATTCGAAAATCAATTGGGATTCTAACTCCCAAAATGGGAACTCACTTGGGAGTGTGGGTTTCATTCCCTCCCATTTTCCTACACTCCCGGGAGCATGAAATGTGACTCCTGGGCTTCATTCTTGGCCCACACCTTTGTCAGCCTACACCTTTGCTAGTCCTTGCTTTGGTTACGAACTCAAAGCTAGAGTTGCGACATCACCTTTTTATGGGCAACAATTCACTATTATAGAACCCATCCCTAAACAACTACATAGATCCATTCAAACGTATCCAAGTGGACAAGAAACCATGACCTTAAAATTTCCACTACTATCTCCACTAAACATCCACTACCTATAATGCTTTGTGGATTATTGGTGGAAGTTACCCATTGGTTATTCACTTGAGTGGAATGCGTGCCATAATTTTTAAGGTGGGCAATGTTCCCAAAAGCCAAAATGGAAGTGAGTAGTGCAAGACCCTTTTGTTGCCTAAGTGGATTGAGTCCTTCACACTATGTGGTTTTGTTGGAGGTGATTCCATGATGCCTTGCTTTTATTCATATTAAGTTGTCAAATCCTTATATATACAACCTTTTCATGGGACAATGTTATAACATGCATGACAAGTAATGACATTGTTGTGTCGCTTATGACATTGCCCAAGAGACGCATGTCTATATAAAACCCATGAACATACACAACCATTCATATCATGATTTGCACCAAGAACAAATGAAATGTATTATGGACTTGCATTTTGTTGGGTTGAAATTGGCAAGTTACTTGATCATCGTGTCATTACACCAAAATTTGTTTTAATTCACTCTGGGTTTCATTAGATTTTGAGTGAATTTGGACATTTTTACTTAGTGAAATTAGTTAACCCCCTAGTGAATAAGGACCAATCGTTATAAACAATGAATTGTTTCACTAGTACTTAGTGAAACAAGGTTATTCTCAAATGAAATACAAATTTACCAATCCATTCATTTGTTATTTAATTAACTAGCTAGCATGGAAATCAATTAAAATTAAATTATTTAATATATAATATTATTGATAATTTCAAGATTTTCAACCTATGTAAGTAGGCCATGTAATCAACCTAAGCACTTATTATAGGGAATTAGATAGGAGAATATTCGGTCAATTTACCATTGTTGACCACACACGACACCACTCATGAGGTTCGATCCCTTGACCTTTAGAATGGAAGCAAACATCTTTACCATCAAGTCACCTCATTTGTTGTGATAATATATTATAATACATTCTATTTATCAAATATTTCATTTTAAACATTACAAAAACATAAACTTTGAAAATGAAATGATTTTGTTCAAATGAAATGACTCGATTTTACTTTTTTTTAAAAATTCAATAATGTACATAATTACATTTATTTCCTTTTGAAAGTGTAAAATCATTTGAATAATTTTTTTTTGAATATCATTATTTAATAACATTTCAATGACCATTCTTTGAATTATTTTTTTAAAAAAAATGGACAGTTTTTTTACCAATATAATAATATTACTTATGCTAAGTTACTTTCAATTATTATATGGCCATTTTTTATTAATTTAAATTATTTCACCATACATTATTTATGGCTATTTATGGTTATTCTTAATTACTTTTGGTTATTTTTTTACTATTTCACCTTACGCTTTTTTGGTTATTCTAAGTTATTTTTGATTATTTTAACTTATTTCACCTTAAGTTATTTTTTATTATTGTAAGATTTTTTGGCTATTCTATGTTTTTTTGGCTATTGTAAATTATTTCATTTTAGGCTATTTATAATTATTATAAGTTACTTTTGGCTATTCTAAGTGATTTCATCTTAAATTATTTTCAATTATGTGAGGGTATTATTGGTTTTTTTTACGATTGAACGATATTTCACCTTAAGTTATTATTGGCAATTTTAAGTTATTATAGGTTATTTCACCTTAAGTTATTTTTGTTTATTATAGATCATTTCACCCCAGATTATTTTTGGCAATCCTAAGCAATTTTAATATATGATTATTAGTTATTATTTTATTGGAGCTATTGGTGGCCATTAATGGTTATTTTATTGGTGGTTATTAATGGTTATTTTATTAATAGTTATTGGTGGCTATTGATGGCTATTATATTAATGGCTATTGGTGGTTATTATATTAATGGCTATTAGTGGTTATTCTATTAATAGCTATTAGTGGTTATTATATTAATGGTTATTAGTGGTTATTTTATTAATGGCTATTGGTGGTTATTTTATTAATGGCTATTGGTGGTTATTTTATTAATGACTATTAGTGGTTATTCTATTAATGGCTATTGATGGTTATTCTATTAATGGCTATTGGTGGTTATTCTATTAATGGTTATTAATGACTATTAATGGATATTTTATTAATCGTTACTAATGATTATTTTATTGGTGGCTATTGATGGCTATTATATTAATGGCTATTAGAGGCTATTACATTAATGGCTATGGATGGTTATTTTATTAATCGTTATTAGTAATTATTATATTGGTGGCTATTGATGGTTATTTTATTAATCGTTATTAGTAATTATTATATTGGTGGCTATTGATGGTTATTTTATTAATCGTTATTAATAGTTATTATATTGGTGGCTATTGATGGCTATTATATTAATGGCTATTGGTGGTTATTATATTAATGGTTATTGGTGGTTATTTTATTAATGGTTATTGGTGGTTATTTTATTAATGGTTATTGGTGGTTATTTTATTAATGGTTATTGGTGGTTATTCTATTAATGGCCATTGGTGGTTATTATATTAATGGCCATTGGTGGTTATTATATTAATGGCTATTGGTGGTTATTATATTAATGGCTATTGGTGGTTATTATATTAATGGCTATTGGTGGTTATTCTATTAATGACTATTAATGGATATTTTATTAATGATTATTAATGTATATTTTATTAATGGCTATTGATGGGTATTTTAATATGGATATTGGTGTTTATTAATGGATATTATATTAATGGCTATTAGTAGCTATTCTATTGGTGGCTATTGGTTGTTATTTTATTAATGGTTATTGGGTGTTGTTTTATTAATGACTATTAGTTATTATTATATTAATGACTATTGGTTGTTATTTTATTAATGATTATTGGTTGTTATTTTATTAATGCTTATTAAAAGTTATTCTATTAATAGTTATTGATTCATATTTTATTAGTGGATATTGGTGTTTATCAATGGTTATTATATTAACGGCTATTGGTGGTTATTATATTAATGGTTACTGGTTGATATTGGTGGTTATTAATGGTTATTATAATAGTGGCTATTGGTGGCTATTCTATTAATGGCTATTGATGGATATTTTGTTAGTGAATATTTGTGGTTATTAATGGTTATTGTATTAATGGCTATTAGTGACTATTGGTGGTTATTTTATTAATGGCTATTAGTGGATATTTTATTGGTGGATATTAGTGGTTATTAATGGTTATTTATGCATTTTTTATTGATGGATATTGGTGGTTATTTTATTAGTGGCTATTGATAGTTATTCTATTGGTGGCTATTAGTGGTTATTTTATTAATGGTTATTGATGGTTATTGTATTATAAGTTATTGTTGATTTTTATATGTTATATTACAACTATTGATGATTTTTTTATTATAAATTATTGTTGGATATTCTATGTTATAATATCATAAGCTATTGGTAGTTATTATATTGTAGGGTATTTTTAATTATTTTTCATAGGTTATTATTATTTATTCCAAATTATTTTACCTTAGGTCATTATTTTTTATTTGAGATTATTTAAAGTTATTATACTTTATATAAAATAATTTATAATAACATAAAGTATAATGACCTTGAATAATTTAAAATATAACTTGAAATAACATATATTAATTTAAAATAAAATAACCTAAAGTATAGCATAAGGTTAGTTGAATAATTTCATTTATAATAACTTAAAAGCTTATAATAAGCTAGTTCAGATACCTTAAGGTAAAATAACATATAATAGTTTAAGGTACAATAATTTATAATAACTTACAATAAAATATAAGTTAGAATAACTAAAATAGATTTAAATAATATAAGGTATATCATAAAGTAACACATATATAATATTTTTAAAAACATAGAAATAAACCTATTTACTACAGTAAAATATAATAATGAATTATGTTAATTAGTAATGAAACATGATGTTTATATAATGATATTATAATGAAATTAGTAAAATGCAATGAACTTATTTCACTTTTAAGGTCCCATAGTGATTTAAGCTAGTGAACTACGCCCCACTTTTGTAGTAGTGTGTTTAATTATTCATATTGGTTGGAATTGTAAGGACAATTGGTGAACAAACCCATTTCATCAAATTGAGGGCCAAGTAGTTTTGTGTATTATTCATGGTTCTAAATGCCTTGTGTTTCGAAAAAGGTAGTATATTTGGGTTGGGTGAGATGCTCTTCTTGAGCAGTCCCAACATTTCAAAGATGAAAGTGTTAGATGTCCCATGAATGTGACAACAATTCATAATGAGAAGTGTTGATGCAAGGATTAACAATGTTGACCTTTCAAACAATGGTACTCTTAAGGCCTCATCAAAGGGCATATGCTCTTGGTTCCATCCCTCAAGTTCATCCCCCAATTATGGCATGCTCGTTATGGCCTCGTCTTCATTGGCTCTTGTAACATCTACTTTCATGACATTATATACATCCATAATGTCATATGTGTTGTTAAAGCTTGGAAAATATCCACTCATAGGTGAAGCTCCTCCCACATGGCCAATGCATTGTTCATGACCAACTGGTACCATTGGTTCAAGTTCTTGGCCCACCAACCCCAATTCATCCATTTGAGTGTTATGGGCTTGTTTAACAACTTGGTTAACAATAACAAAAACATCCCTCACCAACCCTACCATGTCCACCTTTACATCCACCTAACATTTATTTGTTATATTTTCAATGGGCATGAATGGTAGTCCATTAAAGTGAACCATCCACTCATCGTCCAATGAATCATGGGGATCACCCTGTCATGCATGTGGTGAGATGCACAAAGATGTTGATATCAAACCCCTTATTGTAATATGTGATGGTTGACCTTAACAATGTCCCATCAAGGGTTGAGTTAACTAGACAATACTTTAAATTTGTAATGTACGATGTATAAAAATATGTGCATCATCTTCTTTTATGTTTGTGGCACATGAATGTATTTCTATCTAGCCCCTATTACATGGGTGTTGCCCCCCAAGATTGCAAGTGTTTCACAATTGTGGACCACTTCAAGGGGCAAGCACCTAGGCAAATTTTACATGGGCAATGGTATTTGTCCTACCTTGCAACATTTGCTTGAGCTTCATCACATTCCCAAAGCCTGATGTCTTGAGCTTGTATACACCTTGCATCTCTCAATGGTAATCACCTAGCTTTATGGGCCTCCATGTGCAATTTTGTACCATTCACTTGTTATTTTTCCAACATGCCCTTGCATCCATGATCAAATTTTCCCACAAAATTTACCAAATATACATGATCCAATCTCCAAACATGCTTGTCAAATATGGTAGCATGTCCATTTGCATTATAATCACTCATAATGATAGTTGACCATACGGTTTAGCCACACCTCTTGTTGTATTCTAATGGCCAAATTAAATCATATACATGTATCAAACATGCAAACAAAACGTACCTTGTAAAAGGCCAACTAGCCAATGTAAAGAGGCATTATGTTACTACCCAATCTTGTTCAATTAGGTCACTTGTTTACTCGAACACTCCCATGAAAGCAATGTCATTCAACATGCTACATGGTTATTCCCATATAATTTCATGATGCACATTTCATTCCACATCCATGTATCCTTCCACCAATATCTAAGTGGAATGCAACTTGCAAGCACATCTTTAGACTTGGCTTTCACTGTAGTGGATTGTGCCATGCTTGGTTGGAAGGTGTTTTCATTGTTGTGGATTTTACATGGCTTGGGTGGGCTTGGCTTGAATTGAGTCCACTGGACACATATGGCAACTCAGAAGCAAAACACAAGTCATCAAGAAAACCCCTCGAATCTCTTAGATGTCACCTAGCTGCATGACAACTTCATTCACCTTGATTCATATATCATGATTGCACCTTTGCCATTTGGACATGCGCCAAACCCATTTTATATTATTGTGCAATCCATCCATGTTATATATGATCTAACTTAACCAAAATGTGTATTTATTATTAAATCTCTTGCATTACTCCTTTGTCATCAACTATAATCGCAATGAACACAAGCATTTTGGACACTAATAAAATTAAAAGAGGTTTGATATATACCACAATCTCTTTCTCCACCTTGGACAAACTGGTGAATATAGTTTGTACTTTGTTTTGTTCATCTAACTAGTTTGAACCCACCTTTTTCCATAAGTTAGATATCTGTGTATTAATATTTCATAAGTTCAAGCTAGGTGCATTTCATGCCCTCAACTTACAATTAATGATTGCAAGAGAATCTACCCACAATAATCTTGAGCATCTTGCTTATGTATTTATATGTATGAATGTGTTTTATTTCCATACTCAACAAGCAATTTATACAAATGGAATTCGTATATTCAAAACCTGTTAATTGATCATTGGTGCAACCCTGTTCAATGCATGGCATCACCACCACATTGCACTTGATTTGTGTTACTAATTGTCAAACGACCCACCTTGAACATGCCCAACACAAGAACACGTACAAGTAATTTAAGGTTCATTGATTATTTCCAAGGAATCATTTTAATTTATTAATGTCACCAAGGCACTTCCACCCATCAAAGCCACTATCATCTATTAAAAATACCTCAATGCCCTTGAATAATTGCCCTTTCGAAACATACTTGCATCTTAACCTATTTTTGGTAAGGTTTATTAGCAAAACTTCACCTATTTGATGATTATATGTTTTCCATGAACATTCTTTGTCACCCCTTCAAATCATATCAACCTTCCAATAATCCGTAGAAACCACCAACCAAGGTTAAAAGAACTAGGGAGGAGATGTAGACAACATTGGAAAACAAAAAGAAAGCTATAGTAGACTTTCTAAGAAGTGCTTTTAAGAAGAAGAATAAAGTTAAGAAAGGAAGAGCCTAAGATTCAAGAATGAAGAGGGAACAAGATAGCACATAAACAAGGGCACAAAAAATTATGAAGGGCAGAATGGAACCATTTGTAATGCCAACAATGGTACGAGTTGTGCCAATAGTGGTATAGGTGACCATATAGACTACAAAGGTACCATAGATGACATCTCCACAAGAAAAACAATTGAAGGAGCAGAAGTAGGAGGTACCACATATGACATTTCCAAAGTAGAAGTAGTTGAAGGAGTAGAGGCAAGAAGTTAAAAAGGGTACATAACACAAAATTTCCAAAGGGTGAGGAACATCTGTACTTTAATGGGGATGTATATGAAGATTGGATAGAGACCACTTGAAGTCCATAATATTTCTAGCATTTATAACAACATTTGCAACAATAACAATAGTTGACACAAGAAGGTCTACAAGCTATTAGACTGCAGATAGAGAGTGGAAACACAACTTTCTTTTGCAGTGTTTAAACCATCACAACTATAGGTACCGAATAGTAGATTAGGATCTATAGAAAGGTTTTCATTTGAATTTGAGCTAGGGAGTAGATTAGTGCAAGAGATGGAACATTTACAAAAGGATCCAAAAATCCTATAACATAAACAAGTTCACCAAAGTTTGTGGAAGAACTAGTTGTAGAAATAATGCAAACACAAAAGGCATCTAAATTATTTCAAATTATGGTGAATATAAATTTGAATACGGGGAATTTGAATTTGGAGGTGAACAATATGAAAAACATAGGGGAGAAGGAGAAGACAATACAACATGAGGAATTAGATAAGGAAAGGGATTTCTAAATGGGGTATAAACATAATGTGGAAATCTCGAGGAGGAATATGGCTAAGGCTAAATAGAATATTAAAGTGTTCATTAAAAAATTGTAGGATTATAATGAGGAGCTCAAGGGTAGTAGAACATAGTTGAAGTCACAAGATGAAGAACTATAGGATTTAAAGCAAAAGGTTGAAATTTGGGAAACCACAAAGAAAAAGTGGACAAAGGCATTATTTCTTCGTAAGCAACAACATGAGGCTTTGGGTAGTCAATTGAAAACACTAACTAAGGAAAACAAGGAGAAGGAAAATGTTATGACATATTTGGAATTGGTGAATATGAAGAACGTATCTTTGTTATAATTTGAAAAACTTAGACGAAAGACAACATAAATAGAAAGAAAAAAGTTGATGGAAAAATAGAAGTATTATCACAGGAATCTGCAACACCTATAAACATAATTAAAGACTGCACAGGAATAGAGGAAGAGTCTAGACCTAACTGGTGTTAAGAAAAGGCTAAAGGATTATGATCTTATCAAAAGAATTTTCCAAATTTTATTTATGGTAGTCCAACAAGTACAAAAACATTAGGCCAGGATGAGGAGACTAAAACAAGGCCAAGTGGAACAATTCAAGAGGAAGAAGTGTAAACTAAGGAACTAGATTTCAGAAGTGGAGTAACTCAAGAAGAGGAGATACAAACAAATAAACCACAAGACTTCAAAGGAAGGGTTAAGAAGAAAAAAAACCACAAATGATTCAGGAACAAGAACATGTGGAGATTATTTTAGCAATAGAAGAAGAGGTATCTAAAATATAACCCCTATAAATAAAACCACAAATTGAGTTAGTGGAAGAGGAGGTCAGAACTATCGAGATAGAAATATAAGTCAAAATCGCAAAGTTAGAAGTGTGTACAAAACCATTAGTTATTGTACAGGTGGAGATTACAAAGACTATAGTAGAGGAGTCATATGTTTAAAGGATACGAAATACTTTCATTTTATTTCTATCATTTTTCAAGGATTTTGGGGACAAAATCCAAAATACAGAAGGGGGGTAATGTTAAGGGGGTAGGATGAGTATAAGGTTTGAATGAACAAGGCATTTGGATAGGGACTAATCATGGAACATTGTTAGTTTGAATTTTGAATTTTGGTTGTTTTTGGATCATGGTGATGTGACTTGGGACTACCCAAAAAGGAAAGTTTTGGGGGAAAAAAAAGGCATTCTTAGACTCATAGTTTTGGGAAAAGGAAGAGGAGCTATAAGTACTTTTGTAGTAGAAAATGACAAATTTTGTTTTGATATACCACAAATTTATTTTGTTGTTTTGGATTTTATTTCAATAAAACATGGAATTTTGTTATAATTATAACGAAGTTTTCAATAAAATAAATAAGTGTTGACTTTTGTAGTGATTTCTACGTTCATATTGTTGTGTGAATATGTTATAGTATTAGAACATGATGAAATGAATTGAAATATTGTCTCCAGATTTTTTTAAATGTATTTTGAAGTGTAGATTCTGGTTATATGAAATAACCATGAATATGGTGTTTTAATGAATGGCAGAGTTAAATGTGTTGAGAATCAAGGCATAAATAGTATAGATCAAATTTTATATTTTTTGCTACCCATCACATGGAAACATGAAAAAAATGCCATTTTGGGGCATGTAGATTTCTTTTGAAATTCATTGGATATCATTAATTAAAATATATTTCATTATTTAATGTCAAAAAAATTTATTAAAAAATCATTTAAATAAACCTTTGAGCAACAATCTCCACTTAAATGTTTTAATTATAATACCCAAAATAAATTTGAATTTGAAATTGCAATGAAAACAATTTGAGGTCCATTTGCACAAACCACAAACTGCCATGTGTCACCTTTGGGTATGGAATCTAATCATTTATTTATGGATAAGTAAATCTAAGTCGTTGACTTGGTCAATTCGATGTTACCACATGTAATCACAACATATCTTGGGTTTTGCAACTAGGTTTTGTGACTATGTCCTAGCTAGGAAGGACATATGCAATTAATCACTCATAAATTGTTAAAACCATCATGTTTCACCCATTTAGTCACAAAGGACATTTAGTCGCAAAGCCCAATCATCTTATCAACCATGATTTTTAAAATTTTGGCTTAATATTGAAATTCCATGTCATCAATTATTTTGGTATGACGTGTGATAGAATAGAGAAGGTGAAAGAATCCAGCGAGATGACTCTGCAAACAGAGAAGCTCACAAAAGCAATTTGGAGTTTCAATCTCCAGAAGGAGAAACCGTGTAAGTGGAAGGAATTTGAGCTTGGTGCTGTGTCTCCAACGTCCCTGATTGGTCAGAGTTGCAAGGTCTTCTGGCCATTAGATGATGAGTGGTACATTGGAGTTATTAGTGACTACAATGACCACACACACAAGCACCT
>Ga0116231_10010818_pt1 | contig 14410 bp, 12 predicted proteins | sample S1TSphgellanicum_2_FD_89695 | JGI IMG/M metagenome (GOLD analysis project Ga0116231, IMG submission 89695) | Host-associated microbial communities from peat moss isolated from Minnesota, USA - S1T2_Fd - Sphagnum magellanicum MG | ecosystem: Host-associated > Plants > Peat moss > Unclassified... | reverse complement strand
CTCCTTTTAAAAACACTTCAAAGTACTCTTAAGTAGCTTTATTTTGGTGATGGACTGATGGGTATGAGTTGGGTGGGTAATGGGTATGGACAAGGTGCCATGGGTGGGTAATGGGTGGGTACAATTGACCCACGCACAGCTATGGGTCGGGTATGGGTATAGTTGTCAAGCCCAATGCAGGACTCTGATGTACACACACTAGTTTGGATGAAGTATGTCGTGAAGGCCTGTAAGATTTGCTTTCGGTACTGTGTCCTTACTTACCATATGACTTTCCAAGAAAGCCAGTAAACCCAAATGACTGTTTTTGATTGGCCAACCATTAAATAGGCTTTCACTTTATTTTGTTCACTTTTTGTCATGTTCATGGATGGGGAATAATTAATGGGTCTATATTCATCCTTCTTATTAGCAAGTTGAAGGGTGTGCCCAAAGTTTTTTTTGAAAGAGCCACTTCAATTGGCAACATCACTTCTTTTTTTCTTGAAACATTGGGCATTCCCATTAGGAGCACAGAGGTGCTTTCCTTTGCTCTCCCCCCCCCCTTTGTAATTTATATACATGAAAATTTAACTTTGACCAAAACATATGGGATAAAAGTGTGGTGTTATTGGGAATATCTTGGGGAACACATTGGGAATTTGATAAAACCCCTACTGATGGAACCATAGTGGGAACAACAAAATAACACCCCCCCCCCGCCCAAAAGATCAGAGATGTCCCTTTGCTTGACCTTGCACTCCCTCATTGTTGAGCTCCTAAGCCCACTCTTATCTCCTAACTACCCATGCAAGCCACCCACACTTGCATTAACTCAGATTTCACTCAAGCCCATTCAAATTTGACTAGTTTTTAAATCTTAACTTGTTGAGACAAGGTTAATACTTAGTCTCATTTTGGACTTCCCAAAAGTTTAGGATTTCTGCACCCAAGGCCATGTCACGTCTCACAACCCAATCACAATAAAATTCATTCCCAAGACAACATTAAGTTCTTTTAGGACTTTCTAGAGGACAACACCAAGTGTTACCTTTGGGAGAACCTTAAGTTGCCCCAAAGGGAAATGTGAGGTGACACCAAGTGTCACCTTAGGACAACACCAAGTTGCTCCAAAAGGGTTTTGTGAGGTTACACCAAGTGTTGCCTTGGGACAATTGGGGTTGTCCCAAAGAACAATGCAATGTTTGTCTCAAAACAAGCTTACGGTTGCCCCCAAGTTTCAATCCCAAAACCCCACAACCTAGTTTTGTAAAGTGAACTAGATAGTTGAACCCCAATTTGCCAACTTAAATTCTCACATCGTCATGGTGGTTTTGACATGAATCTCATCACATCATCATGATGGTTTTGACATGAATCTCATCACGTCGTCATGGTGGTTTTGACATGAATCTCACCCCACGTGATTGCACACATAAAGACATGTCATTCACCCCCTCTTGAAAAAAAAGGTCAATGTTTTCTTTGGTGCTACCAACACTTGCTGCCGAACAAGCACACATTCATCCCACTCCAACCACAAGTCATTTTAGGGTTAAGTACTCCCCAACTTTAGTTTTATTCATGTTGGCCCTTTATTTGGTTCTAACATGCATTACAACAAAATGTGTTTGTGTACACCAAATGTTTTCATTGGATTTTGAGTGAATTCACTAGTCCGACTAAATGAGACTTAGTGGGATGCATTGAATTCACTAGTCCATTAAATAGGGATGAATGAATTGCACTCACATTTTGTGATAATGATGGGAGAATGTATAATATTTTTGTAACCATTTGCATAATCATTTGTGATGATTTATTCACTTCATATTTCCCCCCTTTGGGCTTAAAAATTTTCTAAGTCATGTTTTCTTCTTGAATCCATTTTAAAGTTCCATTAAATAACCACCACCACCACACTAAATGAAAGTTGTTAAATAGACCAATAGATAATGTTGAACTAGGTTTTTATGGTTCAAACCCCCTTTGCCTTGAAAGACACAAAGTTACAACTTTATACATTGGAAATCTCATTTTTGAAACTTATGTTTCAATTTAAAAGCATGCCATTGAGCTTACATATAACATTACTTTAATCTTGCCAAATCAAATCCTTAGCAGTTTTTTAAATAATTAAATTCCTTAGGTTCATTTTTATTGGTTGTTATCATCTCCTTTCACCTTTGATTTCATCCTTTCAATATTGGTTCATTTCTCACACAACTTCACCTTCCAACTTGTTCTTCTTGAGTGGACTTGTGCGTCCTTACTTCAAACACTAAATCTGAAGGTTTCCAAGTTCTCACCCTAACTTTTTGATAGTTGATGTCCCTACCAACACTTAATTAAATTAGGAACCTTTCACAAGCTTTTTGTTACACCAATATGTGACTCGATTCATTCTATATTTGAAAATTTTGATGAATTTGAATAAATTAACCATGGCAAAGTGGTAACCTTCTAGGCAAATAAAGATTAGTTTTTATAGACAAACAAATTCATTAATAGTTAATTGAATTCATCATTCATTAATACATTATATTCACCTAATTAATAGCTAAGGTAGACACTTAACCACTTAAAAAACTAAGTGTCACAAATGACATCACCAACACCATTGCCAATGTCACACTCTTAGTTCATTGTTAGTTCAATTCACTTTTAATTAATTGTTAATTCACTATTAATTAACTATCAGTTTAATTCAAATTTGTTTCATTCCTAGTTGAGTCTTAATCTAATCATTAACCATATGGATAAACATGGGCCATACATGGGTAGTCATGGGCCACATGGGGACAAAATGTGATAGATGCGAACATTAAACATCATCTTCCAATAAATGGAATTCATCCATAATGTTCATCCATAACTCTTAGTTCAGTCTTAGTTCACTTTAAATTAAGTTTTAGTTAATTTTAAATTAAATTTGAATTAATTTTAAATTAACTCCTAGTTGATTCTTAGTTAAGTTCGAGTTAACTTTCAATTAAAGTTTCAATTAACTCATAGTCAACACCCAATTAGGAAGCTCCCCAAAAAGCTTCGTTACTTAATGCATACATAGAAACATCCTTGAGCTAGGTCCCCAAAGGGGTGTAAATAAGAATAAGACTTTTCATTTCCTCCAATCTATTCAACACTAATCTTAAGCATGATCTTTCATCATAACCTTGTCATGTTCTTTTCATGTTCATGTTTGCATATGTTAACATTCATAAAAATTCATTTTCATTTTTGTGTTACACATGTTGTGTTTTTGTTATTAGTTCATGTGTTCTAATTATTTTTGAATCACATCATTTTTCTTGTTCCTTGTTTGGAAGTTAGACTTAAACCTTTCTTTTAGCCTTTGTTCTTGTGATTTTTCATGTCCTTAATAGTTTGAACAAACTCCATCAAGTTTACATTTATTTTTGTGTTTATAAGTCATTCAAGAGTTAGATTTGTTTTAGAGTTGAATGTGGATTACTCCTTTTCTTCAAATAAAAAGTTTTCAAGAAGTCATGGATTACCCATTTTTTGTTGACTAAGGTTGTGGATTACCCACCTTTTATTGATGTCATATTTTATGACATTCATCATGTTTACATCCATGGAAGAAGTCCTTGTTGTCCTTTGGAATCTTGAACAAAAAAATTAAGCATTTTATGAATTTATTATTCATTTGCAAACTAATCAAGCTTCAACCTCCTTAGAATGCATTTCAACAACACAACCCCAACCAAAAGAACCACGAATCAACTTAACTAACAAGTTTGATGGCACACGTTCAAAGTTTTGTTGACCAAATGCATTTGGTCATCTGACTTCATTCTCATTGGTATTCAATTGGCCCATTTCAAGTTAGACTCATTGGCACCTTGTTGTTAGGCATGACCCTTGCTTGGTTTGCATTTTTGTTGGAGCATCAATCACCCTTGTTCAACGATTTTGAAATGTTTCTTAAAAAGTTCAATGCCACCGTTGGAGATTCGGACAAAGAACACACATTTAACATCAAAATACGATCTCTTTGTAATGGATCACATTCAAATATGGTATATGCATCAAACTTTAGAAATTGGCTTGCGATATTTCATGAGGTGAGGTAGCATTCATAAGTCAATTCCAGTTTGGGTTATGAAGTGATGTGAAAAATTTACTACTCACCTCGCTAGGTTTGCACCTTTATTATAATAAAATTTTGGTGGATATTTGTTTTGTTGATTTTTTTTGGGGAATGAAAATCTGATGGATTTCATGTTGGGATAATGAGGATTTCATGAGGAAGAAGAAGAAGAGGAAGAGTCCCTTTGATTTCACCAGTTTGTAAATGAATTTGATGGTTTTTGTGTTGGATTGATCAGGATTTTTCACCAGGTTGAAGAATAAGAAGAAGAAGAAGAGTTCCTTTGATTTCAATTTGGGAATGAATCTGATGGTTGGTTTTTCATTAGGATATACCCACACAACAATGCTCATCAACATGCTTGCCATTTTCAAGAACTGCTTGCTACTCTGGCATTTAAGCATTCAAGAACCCAATCAAAGTTTAAACCTGGGTTTTTGCTTCCACCCTCTTGTTGCATTGCATTGCACTGGACTGCAATTTTTAAAAAATGAATTCCTCTTCTGTCCTTTGCCTACTCGTTATTATGACATGTCCTGAAATCATTGTATTTTCAATCACCTGCAAATCCTTTTGGAATTGTATCTTTTGTGTTGAACAATTCTCCAAGCATCCTCGATGTTCTTGAATTTTTGGCATTACATTTCTTCAGTGGCACTTTTTTTCTTCCTATCCATATAGGCATCTGATTTACAGCCCCTTCACATGGTCTGTGTGCACTTTTGATCATCACCATGTATCCTGTCAATCTTCAAGTGTCTCTATCCTCTGTAAGAGATGGCAACTCAATGCAAGGAACAATGCCCTTTGCGTGAGAAACTTGTCAATTGTGTGCTAAATTTTTTTCCAACCCACCAAAACCAATCAAGAATACAACAAATATATCTCCCCACTTGGTGGTCACTGGATTCACAATTTTGTCCTTTTTGGGGATCCAAGTTTTCTGCTTCAAGTGCTGTCTTCTGATTACAGACTGCAAGAACCTCAGCAGCAGCAGCAGCAGCCTCCCTCCATCATCACTGTTGCCTCAGCCTCTGCAGAGATCATCATACATTGGGGCCCAACGAGCTTGACAAAAACAACAGTTACCAAAAAAAAGGTATTGAGAGGCTCAAAGGATTTGTTCCAACTTCTACAGAGGATGGACACTGGTGTCATAATTGTGATGATGATTCTGGACTTTTCTTGTGTACTTCTGGCTTCTAAATTGTGATAACTAAAAAGCTATCATAAGCAAACAATATATGGATTCCATCATCTGCAGACAACACGACCCACATTGCAGTTTCTCTTTGCCTGCACAGAACCATCAAAGAGGTTCATCAAATTTCTCTGAGCTTTGTCTAATGGAAACCTGGAAGATTGTTATCTTACCTGCAAAGACCAATACAGATAAAGATGTGGCGATGCTCAAATGGTTCTTGTTGGAGCTCAAACTGCATATTAGTTGTTGTTTTTTGTTGGCAGCTCCAAAGTTGACCATGGGATGAGAGGTCTTGCTGTCTTTTGTATTCTGCCTTTTCAGAGGAGGCTGGCAACAATTTGGCAACAAATTGTTGCACTCTGGAACAACAACAACCCTGTTCATTCATTCAACCCCCTGATGCATTGGTTATCAAACCAAAAACATGTATACAATTTCTGCAGTCAGTGCAAGTATAGGAGAAACAAGTTGGCCAATTTTTGGAGCTGTTGCAGGTGTCTTGTTTGTTTCACTTGAAGCGGTGGTAAGAAAGAAAATCAAATCTTAGAAAAGCCAAATTGGCAAGCAAGCATGAAAATGACTCAGAAACTGACAATCTGTAAAGAAAAGAGAGAACAAACAAAAAGCAAAAAACTGAGGACCTCAGAGTGGTTGAATGACAAACGAACAATGATCATACGCATGTTCAATGACCTTCAACAAACATGTACAGTTATGGTATTGACCAGCTTCTTCTACCCTAGCATCTGGACCACTGGACTTCATAGGCAGCTCCCAGCAAATGGGTGGAGATTTAAAAGTGTCAAAACATAAACCAATGTTACTACTGTGTTTGTGTCACAAGAACCAGCAGTAATGGGAAAACAAACACCAAACAGAAACCTTTCTTTTGTCAAGGGAAAGCTCTTGTCCGATTTGGATGAAACATTGAAGAGTAGGTAAAAACCTTATTTTCTTCAGAGGGAACAAACAATTGAGCTTGCCCATTTGAGCTAAAGAAAACTCTTTTTGGGAGCTACAAAGTCTGAAGAAGAAATTCAGCATTCAGCAAAGAAAGCATCCTGCATGCAACTGAGCCCCTTTCCTCCGTGTCATTCTGTGTCTCCAGGCACCATCATGCCACTACTTACACAACTGCTCTTTTGTACTTCCAAAGCATTTTACATCAGGAATTGGGTCACTTCATTCTAGGAGCTTTGAAACAAACAAAAATTCTTGATTGGGAAGAAGAAGAAGAGGAAACCCAATTGTTTGATTTTCACAATCATTACTTAGTGAGTCCCAGTTAGATGTACACAAAGGGGGAAGAAGCTCTTGCCTCTAGCTGTGAAGGAAGCACAACTCTTTGAAACACAAACTTTGCCAGTACAGTCTGAATTTATTAGAAGAGAGCAAATCGAAACAGAACCTCTCTTGATTCAGTGGCATTTGAATCTTCTTGCCTGCAAATCCAGAATGCCCTCAATCCTTGGAGAACCCATGCCAGATGGTGTGATATGTCTTCCACATTTGGCTATTACATATCTGATGTTTTCCCTCATCCATACTTCATGGTCATGAGTTGTAGGACTTGTGAGTATCAAGTGCAATACTTAAGCCCATTCATGGTAAGAGCCATGAATTCTTGATGTGAAAAACACATAAACTGCCATTAGTACCTGGGTGCCGAATCATGCTTACTTTAAACTTTATACTAGTGAGGCAAATTGGGTTTGAGCTTCTTCTCTGAGCATATGATCCTTTCTTTCTCACACTCTTTGAACTTGGGAGGAGTTGTAGAATTTGAATACCATAACAGAAAACAAAAACTCAAATTTCTAGCACATCAAACAATCAGAAGAAGGATTGGATAACAGAACAGCCAGAAAACAAATGCTTTGAAATGTTTGATGTTTGAATCCCCTTGCCTTGATGGGAGTTTTGTGGAAATCTTACACAGCTGCTGCTGCTGTTGCTGGTAGTGGGTTCTTTGGGTTGACAAAGATCTGCAGCAATAGTGAAGCTCAATCACAAAGTCTCCAGCATTCATGTACATCCAATACCTAACTCATAACAAGAAACATTGGCAGGAGGAGCAGCAAGCGAGACATTGGCAAGAGGAGCAATCAGCCTACGGATATATTCAACACAGGAAAAATGGGTAGAGCAGCCAGCTACAAAAGCTTCATGGCTACATTTCAACAGAACCATTCTATAGCTGCTGCTGTTGCCGCCATGACGATTGGGAAAATTCAAACTATGTTTCTCGGAAACAAAACAGGAAGAAAGCACAAGAAAGTCGACAAACCCAATGGGTGAAGAAGGAACTTGGAAGTCCTTTGAATTTTGTGGCGACGAGAAATTGGGTGGTTGGTCTTCCTTCCTTCCTTCCTTCCTTCGCCTCAGAAAAGGATTTTTTGACTTTGTGGATGGGGTAGACAGGCAGAAGGAAGGAGAAATCTTCTTTTCTGATGTACCAATTCAACCGCTGATCATCTGCAAAATCAAACCACCCACAAGAAGAAGAAGAAGAAGAAACGGGAGGAGGAAGGAACAACATCATCATTATCATCATCGTCATCTTCTTCTAGCTCTCTACTTTTCTTCGCATACATTCTCAAGCTTCACAAGGAGGAAGAGCTTCAAGAGCTGCCGCTTCTTCAACAAGAGAAGCTTCATCAACAACTTCAGGCCCTTTGGGCGCTGCTGGTTTTGTGCAGATTTGTAAGGGGAGATGGATTCTGGAGCTGCAAATGTTGCTGCTGCTGTTGTACCTGAATACAAAACAAAGCCAGTAAGGTAGCTCTCTGTCTGCTGCTGCTGCTACAACCAAAAAAACACTTACTACTATGCATCATCATCATCATCAGCATCCTGGTCCAGAATCACAATAGTCTAACTAGGATTTTGTTTGTTTGTGGTGATGCTTGCTTAAACCCACAAACCTATTGATTTCTTCTTTGCAGATTCTTTTGGCTCTTCTTGCTTTGCCCTAGAGTTTGATCTGTTGTGGAATGTTTTTTTGCCTGAAAGCTTGCTTCAGATGTCAGCAGTCCGATACGATGGAATTGGAAAGAACCTACCCACCCACATGATGAAGGGATCCCAATTCTTCTTCCCCACTTATATTTACAATTCTTGAACATCACCTATATCTTTGCAACATTTCATTGTTCTCTTCTTGTTCTTGTTCTTCCCTGAGCTCTTCATAGATCTGAGGTCATTGCTTAATCTGCATTGATCAAAATGGTGTAGAGGATCAATGAATGAAGAGAGAAGAAGAAGAAGTCGTGATCTGGGTCTTGATGATTTGATTTACATAGCAGAGTCAGCTATCTCAGCTGAATTTTATTTTGTTGAAAGAAAATTCAAATTCCACAAGGGATTTTATTTCAGAGCTTTTACTCAATTGTTGGATTCATCATTGAATTCTGCAGTGACAATGTTGAAGATAATTAAAGTAAATTCTGCACCTCTGTTTTTCAGGATTGTATGGCTTTTTTCTTGTAACCCTTGATTTAATGTGTTGCCCATTTCTCTTTCATGGTTTCCTTATCTTCATCTGGGTCAGGGGTGAGTGGGATCACTAGTGGATGATTCAGGATGCTTCTACAAGCCATTGCAAGATGGTGCATGATGTGACAAAGAAACTCTATTCTGACAAGATATGGTCAGACACAAATGTGCCTCTTGTTGTGAAGGCATTCTTCCTGTGTTTTTATGGCACCAACAACATCAATGCACCCAACAGATCGGCAATCAATATCCTTCAAACACTTTGTAAACTTCAACAAGTTTTGAGTCCTCATCCGATTGAATTTGTACCTTATTTTTCTTTGCACCTTCTGAAACTCTGAATCTATCTATTTAAAAAAGATGCTCTGGATATCCACCAAATTTTTAAGAGAACAAGCTCTTAACCATGAGTCTGTTGATTTACCATAAAAGAACCGACGATTTTTCTTTTAAGGATCAATGATTATTGAATGTCAAATGTGGATGTGTGTGTGTTTTTGATGCGTGGTGGATTACTATTAGGGAGAAACACAACGAAACCACTTCAGCAACTTTGGGATTCTGGCTTTCTGGCATGCACAGGTGATCATCTAGTACCACCATACCCCTAATTTTTTGTGCTCAATTGGATCCTTTGTTAATGAAGCTACGCCTGCCTTTTCGTGTGTTTCGGCAATGTTATGACTGATGGGTGATTTTAAAACTGAAGCTCAAAACCTTGATTTTGTTGTAGGTGTACGAGTCAGCAAAAGTGATTGTGTGGAAGGCACCCTGCAACTGGTGCAAGTATATGACTGTCAATGATGTACCAGCAGAGCATTGAAGAGCTATGTTTCATCAAATCCCTCTGACGAGGAAAACTGGGATGCAGCTGATGTCTGTCTATGGAGGTCCTCATGTTGCTATTACACAGCTTCACAACCTCAAGGCATGGTATGTATAAAAAAGACTGACAACAAACATACGCTCTAGCAAGTGCAACAATGTTTCTCCTTCTCCTTCATTGGGGATGTTTGATCAAGTTTTTAAATAAACAACTGTTGTATTTTCTCTTTCAACAGGATATACAAAGATTGCAGCCTGGTCCGTATTTTAGTAAAGCATTGAAATTGACTGTTTTAATGACAGGTTTGAATGAGAACCAAAAGTTGTGTATCATTTTTTCTCCACATCCATCTTGATTGTGTATGGAAGGAGGGGAGCTCAAGCTACTGGACTTCGCCCATGTTCTCTATGACCAGGATTGCAGTTCATGAGAATTTCTTGGCAGGTTTGAATGTGTTGATATGAATGCTTAACCCTTAACTAATCCCCCTCTACACAATATTGTTATCTACACTTGGCCCTTATAAACCTAGAAATTGGTCAAACATTTATTGTCCAAAATGATCAAAAAATTAACCTTTTTTAACATTAAGGTCCAAAATTGTAAGGTAACTCCTATTACAAAATTTGGCTACCTTGTACCCCTTTTTTTCCTCCTAGATAGTGCATATCCTATGTCCTACTTGTTGTGTGATACCTTAATATAACACATAATTTCCTATTTAGAAGGACCTATATCTTTAGGAATGTTCATTAGGTGTTAAATTGATGTTGCTTGGTTCTTAGGTTTTTAAAAGAATTGTCAATTTCAGTTCCTTAAAATTTCATAAAAACGAAGACTCATTAGATCTAGTTTTTTTTTTTAAATTCAAAGAATCAAAATTTGTCAATTTTGGATTTGGGCCAATTTTTTTTATTCCATTGGTGTTTGGTTATAATGGTTTTTATCTTTATGAGGTCCATTGGTTCAAGTTTTAATCCAGTTCCAAATTTTTAAATGTAAAGATGGCTTGGTCAATGAGATTGATGGACTTGAGATTACAATATGTAGCATTTGAAGATTGTCAAAAGGCATAAGGATTTGTTGAAGGATTATTTGTAAGTGGCAACACAATTGCTCAATGGTTCCAATGCTCAAATTATGTGGCAACAAAAACTTAGATAATCAGCACCCCAAGTTCAAATGCACAAGCGAAGCCTTGCTTTGCGCTCCATTGGGTTCTTTATGGCAAGTTTCAATGTGGCATGCATCGACTACTTTTGACTAATTTTGAGTGGCAATCCAACTATTTAGTTCGACCTTGAAATGTTTTTAAGCTTGCCCACGTTGCATTATGGCCATCAATGAATGTTTATTCTCCCCACGAACAACAATGGCAAATCGAAATAGAATAGTTGTTATTATTGTGTTTAAAATTATGTTATTAAATTATTACCTACACCTAAGAACGGGAATCAAAACTAACCAAGTGGGCCATAATAATTGTTGAACCAATTATTTAGGCTATTCTTGAACTCCCAATAATTATTGTTTCATATTTAAATTCTTATAAAAGGTGGAATTGGAACTAGGCACCACTAATGTTAACATTTTGAATTGTAAGTTCATTCTTTGAAATTTAATGAAACATTTCCTCCTAATTTAAGTTGTTCACTAATTGTTTTTGTGAATTATGAGTTCAATCTCTGAGGACTTCATGAAACAACTCTTGTGAACTTGCTATAAATGAGCAATTTATTATGTCTAAGGTAATGGCCAAGGGGTGGGGGCAATACCTTGCCAAAAAAATCAACATAATTTTATTTTAAATTGTTTTTTTTGCATGATATTTACCATTTGTGGATGACAAATTCCACTTGGTAACATGCCCTATGGATACATTGACAAAATCTTGGCCATGTTTTACTTGACGAGTTGCTTGTTTTTGGAAGATTTTAAACATTTTTTAACAAGCTCTATCTATTGCAAAAAAATGGTTGATAAAGTTTAACCCTATGTAAAGCCTCATGGTTCTATCACAATGTTTGATTGGTTTAACCCTATGAAAGTATGTTTAAACTTAAAGTGAAAGGTAGTTTGATGAAGTTTCAATGATAGGGCAAAAATAGACATTATGTTGGTGGTAGGTAACAATTTTAACTTTATTACTTACTTTGTTCAAATATATTCATCAATTGGTATGTAGGAATTGTGTGTTTTTCCAAAGTGCTTACATGTGTTCAAGAATCAACCAAAAGTAAGCAACATGGTAACATGTAATGATTAGGATAAAATCCTAGTCCTTCACATGGCACACCTTTATTGCACTCAAATCCTTTCATCCTCTTTGTAAAGTGTTCATGTTCTATCATTCTTTCTACAACATGATTGTAATCAAATTCTTTCATTCTCTTTACAACCTATTGCACTTTCTCATTTTCTTTACAATACAGTCAAGTTCTTTCATGCCCAAGGTTTTCATCTTTTAGTTGTTGCACACTTATGTTCACTCATCTCTTTGCTACATGTTCAAAATCTCCCGCTGCTTAAAATTTATCATTTATCATCCTTTTTGTGGTTTACTTTTTTTTCCTTTCAATTTGCACCTTGTACTTGTGATGCCATTAAAATTGTTATTTCTAATTATTTTCCCCCATGTTGTTTTATAGTTGCAAGAGTTATTTTTTTGTGTTTTGAAATTGAAGGTGAAACCATGAAATTGATTACATTTTTAACTAAAGATTTCATGGCATTTCGTACTAAACTATTGATTGAAAATGTGAAGGATGTCTTACATCACTTCAATTTTTTTTTTTGATTTTGATTTGTTGATGATGAAAGAAGTTGGCGATTGGGTCAAAGCTCAAAATACCATTTGGTATTCAAACTTATTCATGATTCAGTATGAAAATCAAAGGTGGGTTGAACATTTATGAATCATTAGAAATTTTGTCCAAAAGTTGTGGCCTTTAATTTAAAAGTAAAACACCACATACATGTGCATAATTTTCTTACATATAGGTGGTAATGGCAAAGTTGTTTGCTTACTTGCATACATGCGGCGATGGTAGAAAAATGCTTGGTGTTGCATTTTTCTACTATGCATCCTTCCATAATTTGTTGTTATTATAGGTGCACGGTTTTTGTGGGCATTAGAGTTATGTGTTTGCTATACAAGCTCATCCATGGAGCTGATTACTTTCAATGTAACAAATGTTCATGATTGGCAAGTCTTTTGTGAACATGGTTTTGCACAACTTTGTTACTATTGTTAATGTTGTGTATACGAGCCAAATTGGATGGTAAAAAGGTGAAAGCCTATTGAGGGTGATAATATGGTTTTAAGGATTGGTCTGGCCTCCTTTTTGTTCAGGGTGTAATCATAAATTCACATTCAAAAACCTAAAGGAGTTCATGTTACAATTTTATTTTCTTACAAATCCAAATTTTATTGCATGTAATTGCAAGTAGTTGTTGATCATGAAAAGTGGTTTCAAGATATTTTGTGGGATTGCTAGGATCCATAAATGATTCCAAAGTTTTGTGATTGTTTAACCTTTACAAAAAGGCAACTTTTGGGGGCTTATTTGATTTTGAACATGGATCATAGGATGACATTCACCTTTATATCATTAGGGACAAGGGTTGTCCACTCTCACCTTAGTTCATGATTCCCCATAAGTAGAATGCAAATTTTAGGCACACATTTTTGGAAACATTGTACAATAGACATCTTACCAAAGGGAGGATTGTGGTGGAAAATTCTTTTGGGATATTGAAAAATACTTTCAAAAAACTATTGTTGAAAATCAATATTTGCACCCTTTTCCTTCCTAATGTTGTTACATGTTGCTATTTATTGTATAATTTATGATATTAGATGGGAGGGATGTGGATGTAGATGTGTTAATGTAACAAGTGGAACAAAACTATTTGCAAGGTGAAATAAGAAGGTGAAAAATATAATATGATGGATGTAGGACACAATGAAGGAAAAACTAATATAAAAGGTAATGAACTTTTTCAATCCAACCAAAGATTGATACTTAAAACATATATAAGAATTAGAAGAATGTGTAAATAATGAACAAGTTGAAATGTTGCAAAGGTCAAATGAAATTGTTCAAATGAATTCAACCATCCTTGATGAAATGGATAATTGTTGAATTGGAAGAAAAACTTTTATGTTTGATTCAATTTTTAGTTGTAAAGCTCTATGTGGTTTAGTTTGGAATTGGAACACATAGACTATTGAATTGAAGGTAAATTTTTTACATATGTCCTTGTTGAGATGAAGAAGTGTTAAATTCAAAATAAAATTTAATGTTGATATCATCTCCATAGTTCCACAAATAATGTCACCAAAGCTCCAACACTTAAATTATTTCATGCTACATTACAAATTAAAAATATCATGAAGCTTGATCATGGCCTTGATCATGAATAAATGTGCTTTGAAGATGGTAGATGTTGAAAATAATTTTGTGTTTAGATTTGTTGTGGCAACACATACACATTCACATATGCAAAATTGAAATGTTGACAAGTTCATATGGTCAAATGGAATTGAAATGATTCACATGTAATGGTTCTAGAGTTTTATCAAGTTTAAACAATTCCAAAATTAGTCAATCTATCATGCCTCAATTGCATTGTAAGAATTTTCACTATATTATTTTGGCAAATGGACTCTATTTCATTCTTCCAATGTAAAATCCCAATATGAGGTGTTATTTTTAGTGCCTTTATGGTAATCAAATATCTATTTGTAATCACCATGGATGCAATTCCATTTGTTTTTGCACATCTTGTT
>Ga0116231_10010816_pt1 | contig 14411 bp, 10 predicted proteins | sample S1TSphgellanicum_2_FD_89695 | JGI IMG/M metagenome (GOLD analysis project Ga0116231, IMG submission 89695) | Host-associated microbial communities from peat moss isolated from Minnesota, USA - S1T2_Fd - Sphagnum magellanicum MG | ecosystem: Host-associated > Plants > Peat moss > Unclassified... | reverse complement strand
ATGTCCTGTACCGCGCCGCGCACCACGTTGTCGCTGCCCTCCGGCGCCGCGGTCGACATGAAGATCTTCTCGGGCCGCACCGCCGCCCACACGACGGCTTCCGGCGGCGCGCTGATGCCGTGGCTCACGTAGATGGTGCCGCCCAGTTCCTCCGAGCCGATGCGCACGTACTCAGGTTCATCCTCGATGAGCTTGCCTTCGAACATGTTGACCGAACCGACGAAATCCGCGACGAACTTCGAACTCGGAAACTCGTAGATCTCCGAGGGCGTGCCCGCCTGCACGATCTCGCCATGATTCATGACCCCGATGCGGCTGGCCAGGGTCATGGCCTCCTCCTGATCGTGCGTCACGACGACGAAGGTGACTCCCAGCTTGTCCTGGATGCTGACGAGTTCGAACTGCGTATGCTCACGCAGCTTCTTGTCGAGCGCCCCCAAAGGCTCATCGAGCAGCAGCAACTTCGGGCGCTTGACCAACGCGCGCGCCAGTGCCACGCGCTGGCGCTGCCCGCCTGAGAGCTGCTGCGGCTTGCGCTGGGCGAAGCCGCCGAGCTTGACCAGATCCAGCATCGCCGCCACCCGCTCGCGGATCTCCGGCTTCGGGATGCGGTCCTGCTTCAAGCCGAACGCGACGTTGTCCTCCACCGTCATGTGCGGAAACAGCGCATACGATTGAAACATCATGTTGACCGGACGCTGGTAGGGCGGCACGCCGGTCATGTCCTCGCCGTCGATGAAGATCTTTCCCGACGTCGGCGTCTCGAAGCCGCCGAGCATGCGCAGCAGCGTCGTCTTGCCGCAGCCCGATGCGCCGAGCAGGCAGAAGATCTCGCCCTTGTAGATTTTGAGGCTGACGTCATCGACCGCCTTGAAGTCACCGAACGATTTGCAGACGCGATCGATCTGCACGTAGGGGCGCGCGGCCGGATCCTGCCACGGTTGCGCCTTCTGGGACGGTGCGAGTGTCGACATGGCTTGGCGTTGGTCTCCTCGAAATATCCGCGCTACTTATGAAGGTTCCGGCTACTGTCCGGTTTTGAATTTCTGCCACACCCGCGTAATGGCGCGAGTCTGCTCGGCCGAATCCGCCATCTGCACGGTGAGTTTTTCGCGTAAGTCAGGCGGCGGATAGATGCGCGGATCGTCCTTGACGTCCGCCTGCACCAGCGGCTGCGCGGCCAGATTGGCACTCGCATAGCGCTTGAAGTTGGAGATGTCCGCGGCCACCTGCGGCTCCATGATGTAGTTCATGAACGCGTAGGCGCTTTCGCGGTCCGGGGCGTCCGCCGGAATCGCCATCATGTCGAACCAGAGGATCGAGCCTTCCTTCGGCACCACGTAGTCGATGACGATGCCCTTGTTGGCCTCGCGTGCGCGGTCGCGCGCCTGCATCACATCGCCGTTGTATCCGACCGCGATGCACAGATCGCCGTTCGCCAACGCCTCGATGTACTCGGAGGAATTGATGTTGCGAATGTAGGGCCTGATTTTCATCAACGTGTCCGAGGCCAGCGCCAGATCGTCGGCGCTCTGCGAATTCGGATCCTTGCCCAGGTAGCTGTAGACGCCGCGCAGAACCTCGGCCGGCGAGTCGAGCACGCTGATGCCGCACTTGGCCACCTTCGCGGCCACCGCCGGATCCAGCACCAGCGCCCAGCTGTCGAGCGGTGCGTCCGGCATCAAGGCATGCACCATCTTGGCGTTGTAGCCGATGCCGTTCGTGCCCCACATGTAGATGATGCCGTGGTCGTTGCCGGGATCATGGCGCGCCGCCCGCGCCATGAGCTGCGGATCCATGTTCTTGAGATTGGGAAGCTTCGCCTTGTCGAGCTTGAGGTACACGCCCGCCTTGATCTGGCGTTCGAAGTAGGAGGCGGACGGCACCACGATGTCGAAGCCGCTCGAGCCCGCGAGCAGCTTCGTCTCCAAGGTTTCATTGGCATCGTAATAGGCCACATGCACCTTGATGCCGGTGCGCTTCTCGAAATCGGACAGCGTGTTCGGCGCGAGGTAGTCCGACCATATGTAGAGGTTCAAGACTTTGCCGCCGGCCGCAGCGCCCGGCGCGGAGCCGGCATCGGACCCGGACTTGCGTCCGCACGCACCCAAGGCCAAAAGACACGCGAGCGCAATCACGCCGAAGCGGCGAATCTCGAACATTAATCCCGTCCCCTTGCGCACCGATTGTATCGCGGGTGTCCTCAAAGAGCCTGACTGGCAGGCTCTTGAGGGACGATACACGTTCGATGCCAGTGACGCTACACGTTCAAGAGCAGGTGCTCGCGCTCCCACGAACTGATGACCTGGGCAAAGGTCTCGTACTCGGCTTCCTTGACCGCCGTGTACGCGAGCACGAAGCGATCGCCGAACAGTTCCACCAGCTGCTTCGATTCGCGCAGCAGCCGCAAGGCCTCGGCCAGCGTGCGCGGCAACGCGATCGCCAGGTCATAGGCGCTGCCGGAAATCGGCTCGGACGGCTTGAGTGCCTCGATCATCCCCAAGTATCCGCACGCCAGCGACGCCGCGATCGCCAGATACGGATTCGCGTCCGCGCCGCCGACGCGGTTCTCGACACGCCGCGCCTCAGGCCCCGACATCGGCACGCGCAGGCCCGCGGTGCGGTTGTCGTACCCCCAGTGCACGTTGATCGGCGCGGACGAGTAGCGGCTGATGCGCCGGTAGCTGTTGACGTTCGGACAGAGCAGCGACATGGCGGCTGCCAGGTACTTCTGCAGTCCGGCGATATGCCCGAAGAACAGCGACGAGGGCGTGCCGTCCGCATTGCTGAAGATGTTCTTGCGCGTCTTGACGTCGATGATGCTCTGATGCAGATGCATGGCGCTGCCGGGCTCCTTGGCCATCGGCTTCGCCATGAAGGTCGCATACATCTTGTGGCGCATGGCCGCCTCGCGCGCCGTGCGCTTGAACAGGAATGCCTGATCCGCGAGGCTCATCGGGTAGCCATGCAGCAGGTTGATCTCCATCTGCGCGGCGCCCGATTCGTGAATCAACGTGTCGATCTCGATGTCCTGCGCTTCGCAGAACGAGTACATGTCGTCGAACAACGGATCGAATTCGTTGACCGCCGCGATGCTGTAGGCCTGCCGGCCGATCTCGGGGCGGCCCGAACGCCCCACCGGCGGCTTCAACGGATAGTCGGAGTCGATGTTCGGCTCGACCAGGAAGAACTCGAGCTCCGGCGCGACCACCGGCTCCCAGCCATGCGCCTCGTACAGTTCCAGCACCCGGCGCAGCACGTAGCGCGGCGCCATCGTGACCGGCCTGCCGTCGCCATAGAAGCAATCGTGGATCACCTGCGCGGTCGGCTCGGCCGCCCAAGGCACCACGCGCACCGTCTTCGGATCCGCCTTGAGCACGATGTCGATGTCGGACGGGTTCATCGCGCTCTGGTCTTCCGGGTAGTCGCCCGTGACCGTCTGCAAAAAAATTGCCTCCGGTAGCCGCATGCCCTCCTCTTCCGCAAACTTCTCCGCGGGCATGAGTTTGCCGCGTGCCACGCCGGCCATGTCCGGAATGATCGCCTCCACCTCCGAAATGCCGTGCTCTCTCAAAAATTGTTGAATCGTGCTCGCCATAAATCACCTGACTATTGCGCCGGATCTTGCGCCGGCGTGCTGCGCGGCGGCCGTGCCGAAGGCCGCGAACAACGCCCGTGAAAATGGGTCTTTGGCGAATCGCCATTCGGGATGCCACTGCAGACCCATCGAAAAGGCCCTGGAACCTGTGACGCTGAAAGCCTCGATCAGTCCGTCCGGGGCGCGAGCCTCGACGGCCAATCCCTGCCCGAGCGCGTCGACACCCTGCCAATGCAGGGAATTGACCTCGAGGCGGGCAGAGCCCGCGATCTTTTGCAATGCTCCTCCAGGCTCCAGCAGGACCTCATGGGCAGGTCCGTACTGGACATCGAGAGGTTGCGACTCATCGTCGCGATGGTCCATGCAACCTGGCACCTCGTGCAGGCGCTGGTGCAAGGTGCCGCCGTAGGCGACATTCATTTCTTGGAATCCACGGCAGATCGCCAACACCGGCAAACCGGCGGCGACCGCCCGCGGAATCAACGGAAGCGTCGTTGCGTCCCGATCAGGGTCATGTAGCGTTCCCGGCAAACTCGCCGGGCCTCCGTAGTGATGCGGCTCAACATTCGATGCGCTCCCGGTCAACAGCAATCCGTCGCACACCTCCAGCAAGGAGGCCAGATCGATTTGCTCGCCCAGCGCCGGCAGCAACACCGGAGTGGCGTTGGCCCCGTGGACGATCGCCTCGATGTACTTCTCTCCGACCATGTGGAAATAGTGCTTTCCAAAAACGCGACGGTCGGCTGGAATTCCGATGAGCGGCAAGCGAGACATGTTTAATATATTTAACGTCCGTAGGGACGATCAAGCTTAAGGAACCCGACTATTACACCACACCCGCCCCGGTTCGTCCTTGTCGGCGCTGCAAAAGTGCTCAAGAATTAGGCATTTCCATGACTTAGCGTCGATTGTTGTGGTGCAATAATATTGCCGACTGTCACAAAAGCTCGAACGGCCCATATCGCCCCCATATCTGTCAATAGCCACCAAATCCTAAACACTCAAGCGTTGAAAATTGTCAAGTGCGCCTAAGCTACCCCAAAGCCCCCTCGTTCTATGAAGCCTCCGCCGCCCCACCCCCGCCGGCGCGCGAAACCCTGCGCGGCGATCTGCACGCGGACGTCGCCGTGGTTGGCGGCGGCATTGCCGGATGCTCCGCAGCCCTGCATCTCGCGCAGCGCGGCTACCGCGTCGTGCTGCTCGAAGCCCGCTGCATCGGCTACGGCGCCTCCGGGCGCAGCGGCGGGCAATCCATATTCGGCCTGGCCGCGAGCCAGCACACGCTCATCGAGCAGGTGGGGCGCGCCGCGGCGCAGCGCTTGTTCGACCTCTCGGTCGAAGCGTTGGACCTGGTTCAGTCACTCATAAGCGACTTCAACATCGACTGCGACTACGCACCCAACCATCTGCATGTCGCGGTCAAACCGCGCCATGTCGATGAACTTCGCGCCTGGGCCGATGAGCTGCACGACGAATACGGCTACGGCTCCGCCCGGTTCGTGAGCGGCGCCGAGCTGCCCGCCCACATCCAGAGCCCCCGCTACCTTGCCGGGCTCATCGATACCCGCAGCGGGCACCTGCACCCGCTCAAGTTCACGCGCGGGCTGGCGCGCGCCGCCGAGAATGCCGGCGTCGTCATATTCGAGAATTCCCAGGTGCTGCGCTACGAAGACGGCGCCGAGGTGCGCGTGCACACGGCGCAAGGCACCGTGCGCTGCGCCAACCTCGTGCTCTGCTGCAACGCTTACATCGGCACGCTGGCACCCACGCTCGCGCGCCGCATCTTGGGGGTCGGCACGTACATCATCGCCACCGAGCCGCTCGAGGAGCGCGCGCGCGAACTGCTGCCGAGCAATGCCGCGGTCGCCGACATCAACTGGATCCTCGACTACTTCCGTCGCTCCGAGGATGACCGGCTGCTGTTCGGCGGCCGCGTGAGCTACAGCTCCGTGCAGCCGCGGCAGCTCGGCGAAAGCATGCGCAAACGCATGCTGCGCGTGTTCCCGCAGCTCGAAGGCATGAAGGTCAGCTTCGCCTGGGGCGGCTACCTCGACATCACGATGAGCCGCGCCCCCGATTTCGGCAGGCTCGCACCCAATGTGTATTACCTGCAAGGCTTCTCAGGCCACGGCATTGCGCTGACCGGATTGGCCGGCAAACTCGTCGCCGAGTCGGTGGCGGGCACCAACGAGCGCTTCGATGTCTTTGCCCGGATTCCCCACCGCGACTTCCCCGGCGGGCCCCTGTTTCGCCGTCCGTCGCTGATGCTCGCGATGCTTTATTACCGGCTGCGCGATCTACTGTAGCCGCGCGCCGAGTCGGCTGCGCATCCTACGATGGTTTGGCAACGTCAGATCGAAGCGCCGGCCGCCCGCCGGGCCACCGGGTTGAAGCCCCCCGACTGCCTGGCCCACAGTTCGGCGTATAGGCCACCGGCTCTCAGAAGGTCTACGTGTGATCCGTCGGCAACGATGGATCCATGGTTGAGCACGATGAGCCGATCGAGATCCATGACGGTGCTCAAGCGATGAGCGATGGCAATCACCGTTTTACCGGCCATCGCTTCGTGCATGGCGGCTTGAATGATTTGCTCACTGTGACTGTCGAGTGCGCTGGTGGCCTCATCCAGAAGCAAAACGGGTGCATCCTTGAGTATCGCCCGCGCGATCGCGATGCGCTGGCGCTGTCCTCCCGACAGCTTGATGCCGCGTTCGCCCACCATCGTCTTGTAGCCGTGATCGAGTTCTACGATGAACTCGTGGGCGTGAGCCCGCCGTGCAGCCAGCTCGACCTCGGCATCTGTTGCGCCAGGCCGCCCGTAGCGGATGTTCTCGAGCAAGCTGCGATGGAATAGAGTCGTGTCTTGCGGGATCAGCGCGATGGATCGCCGCAGGCTCTCCTGGGTCACGTCGCGGATGTCCTGATCATCGATCAGGATGGCCCCCTCGGCCACATCGTGCATGCGCAGCAACAGGCCCATCAACGTCGTCTTGCCGGCGCCGCTCGGCCCCACGAGTCCTACCCGCTGACCCGCTGGGATGGTCAACTCGAAGTTCTTGACGATGTTGCGCGCATTACCGGCCTTGTCGGTCGAGGGAGCGTGGTAGGAAAAAGCAACTCGCTGGAAATGAATGCAGCCGCGTTGCACCTCGAGCGCCGGTGCGCCGGGCTTGTCGACCACCGTCGCGGGCACGATCAGCGTGTCGATGCTCTCACGGGCCGATCCGAGCTGGTCGTAGAAGTCCGGTATGCGCTGTCCGAGATTGTACGCAGTCTGCAGCAGGGAGCTCGTGAGCGCCGTGATCATGACAAAGTCGCCCGCACCGATCCGGCTGTGCACCCAGGCGTACAGAGCACCACCGACGAACACGATCCACATGCCGATGTCCATCACATACTGGACCGAGCGCAGCCTGACGACCGCGCGATACGAGGCGCGGCGGCGGTCGCGCTCCTCTCCGGTGTAGTGCTCGAGTTCGGCGTCTTCGAGCGGTTGGTTGGCAAAGAAGAAGACATTACGGATGTTGGTAAGGACGTCGACGATGCGGCCGGTGACCGCTGCCCGCGCCTCGTTGTTCGCAATGGCGCGCCGCGTGCACTCGCGGCCGACCAGGAGGCTGACGCTGAAGTAGATCGCGATCGCAGCGAACGCGATCGTGCAGAACGCGGGACTCGCAACCGCGAAATACGCCGCAACGAACACGAAGAAGCACGCGCCGGGGATGAAGTCGAACACCATCATGTCGAACAGCGCGAGCACCTGGTCGGGGAGCAACACCGTGCGATGCGCAATCTTTCCAGACAGCGTGTTCTCGAAGTACGCGCTCGAGAGGCGCTGGGCATAGGCAAACACCTCCTCCTTGATGCGCACCAACATCGGAGAACGGGTGTGGTATGAGCTGAACCACATGCCGCCGTCCATGATGAAGCGGGCGACGACGAGGGCGACGAACATCGTGAATGGCGCCGTCAGTTCGTGCGCTTGTGCAGCTGGGTCGTGCATCGCCAGAACGGTATCGGTGAGGCGCTTGGTGGCATAGGCGATCGAGGCGAACACCGCCCGCCCGAGAACCGGGAATACCAGCAGACCCAGACAGCCCCAGGGAAACTGCCGGAAAAAATGCAGCGCGAATGGCCATAATCGATTGGGCAGCTTTGGAGCGTTCATGCGCTGGACTCGACTCCGCAGCTCGTGCCGCGTATGAAGCTCGCGCCGCGTATGCTGAAGCAGCGATGGATGTTGGCGTGCCTCTCGAAGTCCTTGGGTGTGCTCTGTGGCGTGATGTCCTCGACAATGAGGTCCGAAAGCGCCGCCCCGTCGAATTTGAAGCGCGTATAGTTGGTGGAGAACACGAGCCGTCCCGCAGGACGCATCAGCTTCATGGCATTGCGGATCATGCCCACATGATCGCGCTGCACGTCGAGCACGCCTTGCATACGCTTGGAGTTCGAGAAGGTCGGCGGGTCCAGAAAGATCAGATCGAATCGCGGGCCGGCCGCCTGCTGCTCGAGCCAGGCCAGGCAATCAGCGCGCAACAGCTCGTTGTCGGCCGACGTGAAGCCGTTCAAGACGAGGTTGTCGCGCGCCCAGTCGAGGTACGTGTTCGACAAATCGATGCTCAAAGTACTGCGCGTGCCGCCGGCTGCCGCATACACCGTCGCACTGCCGGTGTAACAGAAGAGATTCAAGAAATCTGCGCCTCGCGCCCAATCGCGCAGCATGCCCCGCACCAGCCTGTGATCGAGGAACAAACCCGTGTCGAGATAGTCGCGGAAATTGACCCAAAATTTCAATCCGCCCTCCTCGACGGTGACGCGCTCGCCATTCCCGTGCCGCTCGCCGCCTCCGTCACTCTCGCCGAATCTGCCTTGCTTGGTGTATTGCTCCGCGCCTCGTTGCGGCTTGCGCACGCGCGCATGAATCCGCGCGGCGGGCACGTCGAGTGTTGCCGGCAGCACCGCCAAGACTTCTTGGCGCCGCTCCCGCGCGCCTTCCTGCTTCACCGTCCTCGGTGCCGCGTATTCCTGAACGTAGACGTGGCGCGTGGCCGCATCGTAGATATCGATGGCGAAGGCGTACTCCGGCATGTCGGCGTCGTACAAGCGGTAGCACTTGATGCGCTCGCGCTGCGCCCACGGCTGCAAACGTTGCACATTCTTGCGCAGCCGGTTTGCAAACATCTGCGCCCCCGGGCGGCTCGCCCAGTCCGCGCGCACTTCGTCGGCCGGACGCTCGGCGCTCGCGTCGTTGATCTCGAAGCGCAGCAGCCGACACTCGATCGGTCCATTAAAGACGCGATGGGTGCGCTTGGCGAACATCTTCAAGTTTCTGGCGAGGGCGGGATTGCCGGTCAGAACGGCCGCCTGCCATCCTCGAAATCGGTTGCGTAAGGTCTCGCCCAGCTGCGTATAGAGCGCCGGCAATGCCGACTCCGCACCGATCCGTTCACCGTAGGGCGGATTGACCACCACCAACCCGGTGGCGAGCGGCGTGGCGACGCCCGGCATGGCGACGCCCGGGGCGGTGACATCCTCGAGTGCGCGTTTCTCGACATGCAGCCAATCGGCCACGCCGGCGCTTTCGCCGTTGGCGATCGCCATGCGTACCGCTTGAGCGTCGATGTCGGACCCCACGATGCAGCGCCGCGCCGGGCGCGCCGCGCGGCGCTCTTGCGCCTCGGCACGCAATCGTTGCCATAAGGCGCCGTCGTGGCCTCGCCAGCCCATGAATCCAAAATAGTCGCGTTGCAGGGCAGGCGCGGCGTCAGCTGCGATCAGCGCGCCTTCGCTCAAGAATGTCCCCGAGCCGCACATGGGATCGACCAGCCAAGCGCCGCCGGCGGCCAACTCCGGCCAGCCGGCGCGCAGCAAAACGGCCGCGGCGACATTCTCCTTCAGGGGAGCGCGGCCACCCTCTTCACGGTAGCCGCGTTGATGCAGACTCTCGCCCGCAAAATCGATCGAGATCAGCGCCGTCGATGCCTCCACATGCATGTGCAACGAAACATCCGGCCGTTTGGGTTGGATGTCGGGACGCGCGCCGGTGGTTTCACGCAAGGCGTCGCAGACCGCATCCTTGAGCAGTTGCGATCCGTAGATCGTATGCCGGATCGCGTCATTGCCGCCGCTGCAACCGCAGGCCAGTGTCGCGCCGGGCGCGATGTGGGGACGCCAGTCGATGCGCTTGACCCCTTCGTACACGCTCTTTGCGCTGCTTGCGTCGATTTGCCCGAGCGACAGCAGAACACGGGTGGCGCTGCGCGACCACAGGCAGGTCCGATAGCCGACCTCCAAAGTGCCCTGGAATTTCACGTCGTGGCTGCGCTCGCGAACCTGGCTTGCGCCAAATGCCGCAAGTTCCTGCGCCAACACCGACGCCGCGCCGACCGGAGCGGTCGCGATCCAGTACAGGATGTTGGCGCTCAAGTCAGCAGCGTCGGCTCGCGCAGTGCCTGCCAATCGAGCTTGCCGTGATTGGAGAAATAGCGCACCAGGATCTTGTACACGTCCGCATCGAAGGCAAGCGCGCCGTCGGCAGGGTCGCGCGACGCAATCTGCGCCAGCTCCTGCTCGCTGCGCGCGGTGCCAAGATAGGCCCAGCGGTCGAGTACGTGAATGTCCACCGAGTCGCGCCCGTGCTCGCGCAGCGCGATGCGCGCGGGAAAGGGCCAGCGCTTGATCTTGAGCGCCGACAGAGCCATTCGCGCGCGCACGTCATGCAGGACGAGCGGCTCCTTGCCGACACAGGCTCCCCGGCATTTGCCCATGCTGAAGGCAAGGCAGGAACCCTCGGCTTCCTCTACCTTGAGCACCTTGAGGCACAATGCGTGCGCCCGGCCAAGCTCCCGGAGCGCCTTGACCGCATCCTTCTCGGTGCGAAAGATACCGAAGCACTCCTCCAGCTCGTGCGCCTCGAGATCATCGAGCCTCGAGGTGTCGACCCGTCCGGAGCCGTCGGCCCGCGGCCGCAGCGTGACCGAGCCGGTCTCGTCCTTGCGCCGCCGGTTGTAGCGCGGCTTGCCTTCCCGTATGAGCTGCGCCTCGCGCAACAGGGAACCGAGTTCGCCCGCCGTTTCGCACCAATCGACCCGCCGCACCTCGAGCCTCAAGGCCCGGTCGCGCGGCGACGCGGACTGTGGGCCAAGCTGAGCGATAATGCGCGCGCGCAGCGCATTGGCCCTGCCCACGAACAAGAGCGCATCGTCCGCACCGAAGAATCGGTATACGCCGGGATTCTCGGGCAGTTCGTCGGCCAGTTCCGGCGGCAGCTGTGGCGGCAGGTTGGCGACTCCGAGCATGGACTGCGCGACTGCGGCGGCGAGTCTTTGAGGTTCCACCTGTGCCTCGAGCTGTTGCCACAATTCGTGCAACACCAACGCATCCCCGAGCGCGCGATGGCGGGCCGAGCAGTTGATTCCGTGCCGCTCGATGATGGCGTCCAGATTGTGGCGCACATATTGCGGAAACAGGCGCCGCGACAGCTTGACCGTGCACAGCACCGGCACGCTCAAGCTCATGTTCACTCGCAGAAACTCCCGATGCAGGAAGCCGTGGTCGAAACGCGCGTTGTGCGCGACGAATACCGCGTCCGAGAGCTTGCCGAAGACATCGGCCGCAATATCGGCAAAGCGCGGAGCGTCCTTGACCATTTCGTTGCTGATGCCCGTGAAGGCCTCGATATAGGGCGGGATGGCCGATTCAGGATTGACCAGTGTGCTCCATTGCTCGACCAGTACGCCGTTCTCGACGCGCACCAGGCCTACTTCGATGATGCGGTGCTGTGCCGGACTGGCGCCGTTCGTTTCCAGGTCAACGAAGACGAGATTTTGCGCAGGCGCCGCGGCGGATTCGATGTCAGCCGCGTCCATCGAGGGACAGCAACGGGTGATAGAGATCCGGCCGGCGATCGCGGTAGACGCCCCACGCCTGCCGATAACGCCGGATCTGGTCCAAATCGAACTTTGCGGTGAGCACCGTCTCGCTGCTGCGATCGGCTTCGGCGACCTTTTCGCCTGTCGCGGATGCGATGAACGACGAGCCGTAGAAGGTCATCGAGTACTTCTCGCCCTGCTCCGTGCCGATGCGATTCGATGCAACCAGCGGCATGATGTTGGCGGCCGCGTGTCCTTGCATGGTGCGCTGCCAATGACCGCTCGAGTCGATGCCGGCATCCTGCGGTTCCGAGCCGATCGCGGTCGGATACATGAGAATCTCCGCACCGAGCAAGGCCATGCAGCGCGCCGCCTCCGGAAACCACTGGTCCCAGCAGATGGCCACCCCAAGCCGCGCGTAGCGCGTGGCGAACACCTTGAATCCCGTATCCCCTGGGGAGAAATAGAACTTCTCGTGATAGCCGGGGCTTTCCGGAATGTGCGACTTGCGATAACTGCCGAGCACCGTGCCATCCGCATCGATGACCGCGAGCGAGTTGAAAAACGCATTGCCTTCGCGCTCGAATACGCTCACGGGAAGCACCACCGAAAGTTCGCGCGCCACGGCGCGAAAGTGCTCGATCGCCGGGTGGCCCTCGAGCGGCCGCGCCAACTCCAGATGCCGGGGGTCATGGTCCTGGCAGAAGTACGGCGTTTCGAACAGCTCCTGCAGCAGAATGATCTGCGCACCGCGCTGCGCCGCCTCGCGGATCAAGCGCTCGCCGCGCGCGACGTTTGCGCCGCGGTCCCAACTGCAGGCCATTTGCGTGGCCGCTACGGTAACGGTGGTCATAGGCTGCAATTTTACACGTCGGAGAAGGAGCCTGTCTGAGACAGTTTCGCGGCGTCCCGATCAAAAAGTAGGCGGCGAACTAGCGCTCACGATTTCGCAGTCCTCGCTGCCCACGTTGCGAAATCGATGCGGCAGCGTGCTCTTGAAATAATACGCATCGCCCGGGCCGAGCACCCGCGATTCGCCGCCGACGGTGAGCTCGATGCGCCCCTTCACCACCACGCCTCCTTCTTCACCGGCGTGGGTCAGCATCGCCGCGCCGGTGTCGGCATCGGGAGCGTAGCGTTCGTGCAAGATCGACATGCTGCGCTTGGCCAGCCTGCCGCCCACCAACCGCAACGCCACATCGGCGGTACCGATATCGCTGAGTTCCTCGCGCGGAAAGAAAACCTGCGGCTTGCCGACTGGATCCATCGTAAAGAAGTCCGCGAGCAACATCGGAATGCCATCCAGCACTTTTTTGAGCGAGCTGATGGAGGGGCTGACGCGGTTTTGCTCGATCAGCGAGATCAAGCCGTTCGTGACTCCGGCGCGCTTCGCAAGTTCCCGTTGCGACAAGCCATACATTTGCCTGACGGCCTTCAAATGGGCGCCCACGTCGATATTCATGATGTTTAGTATAATAGACACTTTCCGCTCAACCCAAGCAGTGTTTGAGCATAGTGTCGATTTTCTTTATCATTGGGCCACCTCCCGGCTCTCGACAAGGAATCCCATGAACGCGCAACTCTCCCCGCTCCCGGCGAACAATGAGCTCGATGCCTTTTGGATGCCGTTTACGGCCAACCGCCAGTTCAAGTCCGGTCCCCGTTTATTGGCGCGCGCCGAGGGCATGCACTATTGGACCGCCGACGGCCGCGAGATCATGGACGGAGTCGCGGGGCTCTGGTGCGTGAACGCGGGACACGGGCGCCGCGAAATCACCGAGGCGGTGACCAAGCAGCTCGGCACCATGGAATTCGCGCCGACTTTCCAGATGGGCCACCCGATCGCGTTCGAGCTCGCGAATCGGTTGAGCGAGATCGCGCCGCCGAACCTGGACCGCATTTTCTTCACCAACTCCGGTTCCGAGTCCGTCGATACCGCCCTGAAAATTGCGCTTGCCTACCACCGCGCCAAGGGCGCCGGACAGCGCACGCGTTTCATCGGCCGCGAAAAGGGTTATCACGGCGTCGGCTTCGGCGGCACGTCGGTCGGCGGCATGGTGAACAATCGCAAGGCGTTCGCCTCCGCGATGTTGCCCGGTGTCGATCACCTGCGGCACACGTTGGACATCGAACACAACGCTTTCTCGCGCGGGCTGCCGCAATGGGGCGCGCACCTGGCGAACGAGCTCGAGCGCCTCATCGGTCTGCACGATGCCTCGACCATCGCCGCGGTCATCGTCGAACCGATTTCCGGATCGGGCGGCGTGTTGCTGCCGCCGGTGGGCTATCTGAAGCGCTTGCGCGAGATTTGCGACAAGAACGACATACTGCTGATTTTCGACGAAGTCATCACCGGCTTCGGCCGCATCGGCAAACCCTTCGCGTCTCTGGCTTTCGACGTGACGCCGGACCTCATGACCACCGCCAAGGGCATCACCAACGGCGCCATTCCCATGGGCGCGGTATTCGCGCATCGCAAGATCTATGATGCCTGCATGCAGGCGCCCGAGGGCAGCATCGAATTGTTCCATGGCTACACCTACTCCGCCCATCCGGTTGCTTGCGCCGCCGCCCTGGCAACGCTCGACATTTATAAGAAGGAAGGACTGCTGACCCGCGCCGCATCGGTGAGCCCGCTGTGGGAAGATGCGCTGCATGCCTTGCGCGGCTTGCCGCACGTCATAGACATCCGCAATTACGGACTGATCGGCGCCGTCGAACTCGAACCGCGTGCCGGCAAACCGGGAGCGCGCGCTTTCGAGATTTTCGTCAAGTGCTTCGAGCGCGGCATCATGGTTCGACAGACGGGTGACACCATCGCCATGTCGCCGCCGCTGATCATCGAACCGAAGCAGATCGCGCAGTTGATCGAAACCCTGGGCGAAGTTATTCGCGAAGTCGCTTGAGCTTGGTTTATGAGCGGCTCATTCTGAGCGGCTCAT
>Ga0116231_10010815_pt1 | contig 14412 bp, 14 predicted proteins | sample S1TSphgellanicum_2_FD_89695 | JGI IMG/M metagenome (GOLD analysis project Ga0116231, IMG submission 89695) | Host-associated microbial communities from peat moss isolated from Minnesota, USA - S1T2_Fd - Sphagnum magellanicum MG | ecosystem: Host-associated > Plants > Peat moss > Unclassified... | reverse complement strand
TTTCATGAGCGGGGTCGAGGACAACAACCTGGACTCCGAAAAGCTGGTGCAGATTTGGTGGACGGGCGCGAAGTACACGTACCGCAAGAAGACGGATGCAACCTTCGCCTGGTATCAGCAGCGGCAAAACGACTTCCGCGTCCCGAAAACCTGCTCGGTCGAAGCCGGTTTCCGCGCCTCCTGCGCCGGCACGCTCAACGAAGGATCGTTCTATGTGGATCATCACTTCACCAAGCGCTTCGACTCGTTTGCCGGAGTGGCGTATTCCTTCGTGAGCGGCGGCTTGGACATCGCTCAACCTCACAAGCCGGGCGTGCCCTACAATGCCGACAACAACTTGGCGCCGACCATCGGCAGCCGCTTCAGCTTCTGATTGTTTTTCCAACGAGTACGCCACTCAATGCGAGGCACAAATTTTCGCCTCGCATTTTCTTTGCAGGCGTCCGCTTTCATGGCAGGGGCATTGAAGAGCTAGACTGCGCATGGAATCGCAGGCCTCGCAGCCGCAGAGGTCAGTCCCCATCGCAAAGTACGGGCACGCGAGCCTGCTGGTCTCGGGGAGGGTTACTGCGAGGAGGGTTACTGCCGTGCCAAGATATCGTTTCTTGGCCCGGCAAAGTGGTTTTCTATCATGCTCTTCTGCCCGAGGGCGTGTTCGCTGCCACGCCGGGGGTCTCCTGTGCTGGCGCCGGCGGGTGTGCTGCTCTGGGGTATTGCCAAGAGGCGAAGGGCGGCGCGATCTTCCTGTGCTCATCCTGTTCGCATCGGGGGCATTGGTCTGCCTGACTGGAATCAGCGCCTGCGGCGGCAGTAACAACACCGTAACGCCGGGAACCTCCGTCTACGCGCTTACGGTAAACGATACGCATACCTCGAACTCAGTGACCACAACGCTCAAAGTCTCCGTGCCGTAGCCGGCAACTGTTGGCCTGACCAGATCGCTCCTCGTGGCATATACTCAGCGCAACGGCGTTTTGCTTTCTCAGATCGGGTTTCCGGGCGGCGCATGGACAGGCGAGCAGTTCTCAAATTGGCGATGAGCGTTGCCGCGACCGGCGCCGCAAGCGCAATGGTTGCGCCTCAGAATTCCAATCCCATCCTTGATTGTCATATCCATCTTTTCGATCCCACGCGCGCGGGCGGAGTGCCGTGGCCGCTGCCCGATGATGCCGTTCTTTTCAAGCCGGCTTTGCCTGCGCGCTATGAACAAGTGGTGCAAGGCCTGGGCGTGGTGGGGGCCATCGCGATCGAGGCCAGCCCGTTGGAAAGCGACAACGACTGGGTTTTGAAGCAAGTCGCAGCCAATCCGATCATGGTCGGCATGGTGGGGAATCTTGCGCCGGGGACGCCTTCGTTTGCGGCCAGTCTGGATCGCTTGCGCGCGAATCCATTCTTCCTTGGCATCCGTTACGGCAATCTCTGGGATCGCGATCTGTTGGCGGATCGAAGCAAGCCGGGTTTTGTTGCCGACCTGCGCCGACTGGCCGAGGCTGGGCTGTCGCTCGATAGCGCCAATCCCGATGGGCGATTGATCGAGGCGCTGGTGGGCATCTCGCAGCAGGTTCCGGATTTGCGCATTGTGATCGATCACTTACCCAATGCCAAGATTCCCGTCGAGGCAGATCAACGCGCGGCGTATTGGAGCAATCTGCGGGCGCTGGGGCAGAATCCGCGCGTGTTCATGAAGCTGTCGGAGGTGCCGATCCGCGACCATGGCACGCTTCACGCGGATGTTGCGTTTTACCGGGCAAAACTCGGCCAGTTATGGGAGATATTCGGCGAAAATAGGATACTTTTCGGCAGCGACTGGCCTAACAGCGATCATGTGGCGAGTTATACCGAGACGCTGGGGATTGTACGGAGTTATGTCGCGGAGAAAGGTGCGAAGGCGCTTGAAAAATACTTCTGGCGTAACTCCATTGCCGCCTATCGCTGGAAATCTCGGCGGCCGGATCAACGGCTCGGCTGACGGAGTCAGTTATCTTCGTGGTCGCGCGAGTTAGACCGGGATCTGCAAGATCTCAGCTTCCAGCCGGCTGTCCTCATGGACTGCGATCCGCGCGCAAGTTACTGGGAGATTGAATCGTCTCGGGCCGCAGGAGCCAGGGTTGAGATAGAGCACGCCTTTCTTCCATTGAATCTCCGCCTTATGCGAGTGGCCGTAAAGGACTGCCGCAAACCCCGCAGCGGCCGGATCGACATCGAGCCGATGCACATCGTGCAGCATGTAGAAATGCAAGCCGCCCAGCGTAGCGACTTCAGTCTCCGGCAGCTTCGAGCACGGGCCATGCGTGTCGATGTTGCCGCGAATCGCCGTCACTGGAGCAATCTTTGCCAGCGCGTCGAGAATCTCCGGGTCGCCCACATCGCCGAGATGAAGGATATGCTCGGAGCCGGCCAGAAGCGGCAAAACCTCCGGGCGCAGCAAGCCGTGCGTATCGGAAAGGACGCCGATCTGCATGGTCACAGCCCCATCTGAATCCGCGTATGCGGATCGAGATAATCCCTGAGCGCGTCGCCCAGAAAGTTGAAGCTCAACACCGCCAGCGCCATGGCCAGAGCGGGGAACAGTACCAGATGCGGCGAGTCGAAGAGGTGCGAACGGGCGTCGTTGAGCATCGAACCCCAGCTTGGCGCGGGCGCGGGAATGCCGAGGCCGAGGAACGAGAGCGTGGCTTCGGCGAGGATAACGCCGCCCATGCCGATGGCGGCTTGCACCAGCAGCGGCTGCATCATGTTGGGCAGGATGTGGCGAAAGAAGAGGCGCGGTCCGCTGGCGCCAAGGGCTCGCGCGGCTTCGACGAATTCACGCTCCTTGACGGCCATCACCTGGGCGCGGACCAGGCGCGCGTAGCCGGCCCAGCCGCCGATGGCCAGCGCCAGCACCAGATTCTGAAAGCCGGGGCCGAGGAAGGCGGCGAAGGCGATGGCCAGCAGAATGCCCGGCAGGGCGAGAAAGGTGTTCATGGCGAAGATGGTCAGCAGGTGGTCGGTCCAGCCGCCTCGATAACCGGCGAGGCCGCCGATGGCCACGCCCAGGGCTAGCGAGATTCCAACGACGGAAACGGAGACGGCGAGTGAGAGGCGCGCGCCCCAGAGCAGGCGCGAGAGCGTGTCTCGGCCCAGTTCGTCGGTGCCGCACCAGTGCGCTGCCGAAGGGCCTTGCAGCCGGTGCAGCAGGTCGATGGCGTCAGGGTTGGCTGGGGCGAGCCACGGCGCGAGCAGGCCGGCCAGCACGAACGCTGTGAGCAGGACGAGTCCCACGGCGGCCAGGGGTTGCCGGCGCGTCCACTTCAGGAGCTGGTTTTGGGATGCGGCTGGTGTCACCATGGCTCTTTGTTGAGGATAACGCGAGTGAGGCGGCGCGGCTCGGGTTTGCGGATGTAAGGTGGATGAGATGATGAGCCTTTTCCCATGTTGCCGAGTGCTGTCTCTGGTGGTTGCCTTGAGTTGGACGGCGAGTGTTGTTTGCGCGCAGTCTCCGGACGAACAGAAGCTCTTGGAGTTTGCCAACCAGGCGCGTGCTGAGGCGGGTATTGCGCCGGTGCAATGGGATGCGGCGCTGGCTGCGGCTGCGCACGCCCATGCGCGGATGATGGCGCAGGTGGGGACGATCTCCCATCGCTATGATGGCGAGGCCGATCTGGCGGAGCGGGCCGCGACGGCCGGGGCGCACTTCAGCCTGATTGAGGAGAATGTGGCCATGGGACCGAGTCCGGAGCAGATTCATGATGGCTGGATGCATTCGCCGGGCCATCACGACAATTTGCTCAGTCCTAAGGTCGATCGCATCGGTTTGGCGCTCGTGCCGGCGCATGGGGTGCTGTTTGCGGTTGCCGATTATGCCAAGGGCGTGGAGGCGCTGACACCGGCCGATGTGGAAACGAAGGTGGGCGCGGCTGTAGCGCAGCATGGCATGGCGCTGGTGGCCGGCGCGGGTGTGGATGGGGCGCGGAAGTATTGTGCGCTCGACGAAGGGAAGTCCGCGGCCGGGCTGGGGCTGAAGGCGCGCTTCTTTATGAAGTGGCAGAGCGCGGATGTCGCCCAGTTCCCGCCGGAACTTGAAAAGGCGCTGGCGAGTGGACAGTACACGCAGGCGGCGGTGGGGGCTTGCGACGCGAAAGGCAGCACGGCGGGGGCGGCGTTTTCGGCGTATCGGGTGGCTGTGCTGCTGTTTTGAGCGCTCTTGCCGGCGATTTTCCAAATTGTTCCACGTGGAACAATTTGGGGTGAATGGGAACGGCTTGGCGAGGCATGCTGCAAGTTGTTGATTCGATACAGAAAATAATTGCCGGGAATTATGCTCATTGGTGCCTTGTTGCAGCGAATGGGGATTTTTTGGAGTTTGGCTTCAAATTGCGCATGAAATTTCGAAGCGATCGCGCCAGCATTCGTGAGTTGTTTTTCCTGATTCCGAAGATCCAAATCGGTGTTCCCTGAATTCAACTGCGTGGCGCATTACGACTTTGCATGGGCAGCGGCCTTCTGGCCGATGAGTTTTGCGCGCAGGCTGGCGTACGCGCTGCGCAGAACTTGCTCGATGTATCGCGATCCTGGGCCGTTCATGAATGGGCGCTCGGTGAAGTAATAGATTGGCATGGAAATGACGATCATGAGCGGAACGGCGATGGCGCAATAGACGGCGGCGAGTCGCAGATCGGACAGGTTGGCCGGAAGCTTCGCGGCGAATCCGTTGAGTTGGCTGAGTATGGGTTCATGCCAGAGGTAAATGCTGTAGCACATGCCGCCGACCAGGGTAATTGGACGGAAGCGCAGGAAGCGGTTGGCGAGAGAGCCCTTGATGCCTCCGGCCACGGTCAACATGACCGCCATGGGGCTGAGCCACGCGATTTTCCAGGCGGGACCGTAGAAGTGGGAGTAGAGGAGGGCGGCCAGGCCCAGGATGGCTGCCGCGTCCCAGCAAAGGCGAATGGGAAGCGAGTCGGGCCGCGTCAAGAGACCGGAAACATACAGGTCGGCGAGTAGGATGCCTGCCAGGAAGAAGGGCAGAGCGGCGAAGAAGGATAAGTAGTTGCCCGGCGCCTGTTGCAGAAACCAGTTATGCACAAAATAACTGTCTGTTCCAAGGAGCAGGAGTTGGCAGGACCAGCGCAGGTTTTTGCCGGGTATGCGATAGAGCAGGGTAATCCAGGGGGCGAGGATGTAGAAGACGACTTCGATTTCGAGGGTCCAGGTGACCTGATTGATGGGATTCGCAGTGCCAAAGACGAAGCGGTGCAGGTAGAGCAGGCCGGCGAGCAAGTGGGGCAGGTTATCGCGGAAACGATGCATGAGGTAGTACATGGCCAGTAGGGCCAGAATGTAGGGCGGCTCGATGCGGGTGAGCCTGCGCATGAAGTACCGGGCCAGGCTCGGTTTCGGCGTGCCGCGGATGGCGCTTCGAGCAAAAGGGAGGGCGACGACCAGTCCGCTGATGACAAAGAAGATTTGCACGCCGAGGAACAGATTGCCGATGAGGCCGAGGATGAAACTCCCGTCGGGCGTCCATTTTTGCAGGATGGGCGTGCGGTGCTGCAGGTCGCGGATGTGGACGACTGCGTGGAAGACGATGACGAAAAAGATGGCGATGAAACGGAGGCCGTCGATTTCCGGGATGAATTCTCGCGAGGAGGTGACGCGGGATAGTTTGCTGTCGAGCCATTGCAGGCTGAGTGCGATGGGGCCCGGGGCGTGGGGGGTGGGAGCGTGCTTGTGGAGGGTCGAGTGCATGGTTCCACTTCTCCTTTCTCGCGGGATTCCGGATCGAAGGGCCGGTTTCCGTTACCTCTGCGGAAGCGGCGTCCATGCTTCGGGAGGGCAGGTCCAGCATTGCCGTTTGGATGGGCAGATTTGTGGCGGACTGCGCTCCGCATGCCGCTTATTGCGTGGATGAGTTGAGTATAGGCGCGGGTTGGGTATGGCGCAACGATGGATGCATCGCGAAAATGGGCTGTTTGAAACGATTTGGGATGCAAGGGAACGGCTTGGCGAGGCGTGCTGTGCTTGGTTGATTCGATGGAGAAAATCGTTGCCGGGAATATTGGGCTTTTGTGCTTTTGTGGAGCGAATGGGGATTTTTTGGGGTTCGGCTGCGAGACGGCGAAGCTGTTTTATCGCATTCAACCCTGCTATGGTGACTTTCTGGAGATTTCAATATGCAAACGATGAAGTGCTTTTCTCGCCCCGAGTGGGCGTTGGCTCTTGCTGTTTCTTTCGCGGTTGCTTGCGCTAGTGCGGCGAGGGCGCAGCAGTTTGGCGAGGGCAAGTGGGCGGATGTGAACGATCCGGTGGCCAAACAACTGATTGAGCAGGAGCGCAAGTGGGCGGTGCTTTCCTGCTCGCCCAGCAATGTGATCCAGGAGTTTGTGGCTGAGGACTTTGTCGGAACCTCGCCTGCCGGTCCGACTTATACGAAATCTGAGCTCATGGAAAGGCATAGCAAGCCCGCGCCGGAGCATGATTGCAAGCTGTTGAGCGCCAAGGTGCGATTCTTTGGGCCGGATGTGGCGATCATTTATGGGAAAGAGACTGCTGTTCTTACCGGGGCGAATGGGAAGGATTCTCGGCGGACGCTGATCTGGACGGATACTGCACTTCGTCGGAATGGGAAGTGGCAGTTGATTGCGGTGCAGGATATGGATGAGCCGAAGAAGTGAGGGCGTTTTGGCGCTTCCGACGGCGTTTTCAGTCTTTGATCCTCCCACATCTTAGACGCGGGAAATGGGGCGCCCGGCGATAGGTCGGGTTTTCAGCCCTCTTGGTTCGTGTCTGATTCCTTCCCGGTGCGTTGTCCTGGGCCGAGATAGTGCGCGCCCTTGGCACTGGTTGGCGATGAGGGAGAAGCAGATTCCCGTCGGGAATGACAGACAGAAAAGCAAGGGCAAGGGCAACCGCGGGTCCTTCGGCTGCGCTTCGCTCAGGATGACGGCATTTGTTTTTGGTGATTAGAGAGACGAAGGCAACGGCAAGGGCAAGGGCAACGACGCTTTGGGCATTTGCGGATTCCCACCTTAGCCGCAACGGCGCGGCGAAGGTGGGGCAACCGAAATTGAGGTTGGGCAGGGAAGATTGCAGCGTATCCTTCGCTTTGCTCAGCATGACAAGCTGTTTCGCCTGGGGCATTTGGGGTGATTTGGGTCACAGTATACTTGGGAGTTAGGCCTTAGTTTGGGGATTGCATGTATCTGGTTTGGCTTCGGGTGGCGGCGGTGTTGTATGCGGTGGCGAGTTTGACGGCGCTGCCTGCCGTTCTGTATGCCTTTCCGCGGTGGAGGAAGGTTTGTTTGCCGGCGGCGGGGCTGGCGTTTCTCTTTCACCTGGTTTCGGCGGTCGAGATGCTGGAGGTGGCGCATCATTGGGTGCCGGTGAGCTATGGGGAGATCGAGTCGATTCTGGGGCTGCTGATTGCCGGGATTTTTCTGGCGATTGCGCGGATTTATGGGACGGTTTCGTTTGGGGTGTTTGCACTGCCGGCCTCGTTTTTGCTGGTGTTTGTGCCGGCGCTGGGGACAGAGCGGTATGTGTTTCCTTCGCCGGGGGTGAAGCTGGGCTGGCTGGTGGTGCATATTGGGTTTTTGCTGGCGGCGTATGCTTCGCTGGGATTTTCGATGGTGGCGAGTTTTCTGTATCTGGTGCAGGAGCGGCGGTTGAAGAGCCGGTTTTTGGTGATGGCGGGGCATCCCTCCCACCTTAGCCACAAAAACAACGGCGTAGGGAAGGTGGGGCACCCATATTCGTTTTTCTCTGGAGATTTTTTGCCGCCGCTCGATACTTTGGAGCGGATCGCGCATGCCACGCTGCTTTTTGGCTTCCCGTGCATGACGTTTGGGTTGCTGGTGGGTTCGCTGCTGGCGCAGGAGAGCGTGGGTCCGGCGTACTTTTTTGACCCTAAGGTGTTGCTTTCCTTTGCGATGTGGGTGTTGTACGTGGTGCTTTTGTATATCCGGCGGAGTGCCGGGTTGCGGGGGCGGCGGGCGGCTTATCTTTCGAGCGGCGTCTTTGTGGTCATGCTTTTGGTGTGGGCCGCGAATCAATTGAGCCAGGTACATAGGTTTCCCGCGCCATGAGACTGATACTGCTGGGCATCAACCACAAGACGGCGCCGATTGAGCTGCGGGAGCAGGTGGCGATTCCGCGCGAGCGCCTCGCCGGCGCGGGCCTTGGTCTTCTGGAGGTTGCCGGGGTATCGGAGGCGATGATTCTCTCGACCTGCAACCGGGTGGAGATTCTAGCGGCGGTGGATTCGGCTGACGTGGATCTGGCGGGGTCGTTGCACCGGCATTTTGCGCTGGACCCGGCGCTGCTCAGGCCGCATTTGTATGAGTACCGGGACCGGGAGGCGGTGCGGCATCTGTTTCGCGTGGCGGCCAGCCTGGACTCGATGGTGGTGGGCGAGCCGCAAATTCTGGGGCAGGTGAAGGACGCGTACGCGGTGGCGCGAGAGGCAGGCACGGTCTCGACGCAGTTGGAGCCGCTGTTGCAGTCGGCCTTTGCGGCGGCGAAGAAGGTGCGGACGGAGACGGAGATTGGATCGACCACGGTTTCGATCGCTTCGGTGGCTGTGGACCTGGCGCAGAAGATTTTTGGGTCGCTTGGAGGGAAGACGGTTTTTCTGGTTGGCGCGGGGAAGATGAGCGAGCTGGCGGCGCGGCATCTGGTGAAGGCTGGGGCGGGGACGATTCTGGTGACGAACCGGACGGAGGAGCGGGCGGTGCAGATGGCGGGGCGGTTCGCCGGCGCCGCCGTTCCCAAGGTGATTTCGTGGACTGAGATGCGGGCCGCGGCTGCGGCTGCGGATATTGTGATCACGTCCACGGGCGCGCAGGAGCCTATTTTTCGTAAGGAGGATGGGCAGGCTTTTCTGCATAAGCGGAAGAATAAGCCGATGTTTTTCATCGATATTGCGGTGCCGCGGGATGTGGATCCGGAGATGAATCGGCTGGAGGGGATTTTCCTCTACGACATCGACGATTTGCAGAGTGTGGCGGCGGCGCACCTGGCGGAGCGGTCGCGCGAGGCTGGAGACGCCGAGGCGATGATTGCGGCCGAGGTGGAGCGATACGACCGGAAGCTGCGAGCGGTGCATGCGGCGCCGGTGATTGTGGCCTTGCAGCAGCGGGCCGAGGAGTTGCGGCTGGCGGAGCTAAGGCGCGCGCGTTTGAGTGGGTTGACGGCGGAGCAGTTTGCGGCGGTGGAGGCGATGAGCCGGGGGCTGATGAACAAGATGCTGCATCCGGCGATGCAGGCGCTGAAGGCGGCGGCGCGGGATGGGGATTTGGCGCGGATTGAGGCGATTCGGGAGACGTACGGGCTGGTTTCTGAGGATTTGCCGGTTGCTGAAGATGTGGTGGAGAGGGTTTGAGCTTGAGCTTGATTCGAATTGGGTCGCGGGGGTCGCAGTTGGCTTTGTGGCAGGCGGAGCATATTGCCGGGCTGCTGCGCGGGCGCGGGTTCGCGGTGGAAATTGAGGTGATCCGGACGACGGGCGACCGGTTGCAGGAGGTCACTTTTGCTCAGGTTGGGTCGAAAGGGATGTTTACGCTCGAAATTGAAGAGGCGCTGGCGGCGGGGCGGATTGATTTGGCGGTGCACAGCCTGAAGGATCTGCCGACGGAGTTGCCGGCGGGCTTCACGCTGGGGGCTACGCCGACGCGGGTCGATCCCCGCGATGTATTCGTTTCTCGGGATTTTGCGGGTCTTGAGGATTTGCCTGCGGGAGCGCGGGTGGGGACGAGCAGTTTGCGGCGAAGGGCGCAGTTGCGGTCGATTCGGCCGGAACTGGAATGCATTGAGTTTCGCGGGAATGTGGATACGCGGCTTCGGAAGCTGGGTGAGGGACAGGCTGAGGGAATCTTGCTGGCGGCGGCGGGTTTGGATCGGCTCGACAAGACGGAGTGGGTGCGGGAGCGGATCGACGTGGAGCGGATGTGTCCGGCGGCGGGCCAGGGGGCGCTGGGGATTGAGGTTCGCGATGGAGATGCCAGGACGGCGGAGGCTGTGGCGTTCTTGGATGATCCCGATACTCGGTTCGCGGTGACGGCGGAGCGAGTGGCGCTGGCGGCACTGGGGGGTGGTTGCCAGGTGCCGATCGGGGTGCATTGTCGTCCGAGCGAGGGGCGCTTCGAGATTTTTGGCGTGGTTGTAAGCCCGACTGGCGGTGGCATGGTGCATAGCTGGATGGTAGGGACGGACGCGAACGAGTTAGGCAACGGCCTGGCGTCATCTTTGATTGAACTTGGGGCTGGGGAACTGTTTCAGGGAATTGGGACACATTGAGTGAAGTTTTGAAGGCGTTGCCGCTGGCTGGCCGGCGGGTTTTGGTGACTCGGGCGGTACAGCAGGCTGGGAAGTTGAGCGATGGACTGAAGGCGCTGGGTGCGGAACCGGTGGAGGTTCCAGTGCTGGAGATTCGGCCGCCGGAGAGCTTTGCGGCGCTGGACGAGGCGCTTAGAAAGCTGGATGCGGGGCGGGATGCGCAGCGGTTTGACTGGCTGATTTTGACCAGCGCGAATACGGTGGCGGCAGTGGTGGAGCGATGCCGGCTGCTGGATCTCGATGTCTCGGAGATGAAGGAGTTGCGCGTGGCGGCCGTGGGATCGGCGACGGCGGAGGCGGCTCGGAAGGCGGATTTTCGAGTGACGGTGGTGCCGGATAGCTACAACTCCGAGGGAGTGGTGGCGGCGCTGGGCGATTCGATTCTGGGCAAGCGGGTATTGCTGGCGCGGGCCAAGGTGGCGCGGGATGTGATTCCCGACGCGCTGACTGCGGCGGGGGCGCTGATGACGGTGGTCGACGCGTACCAGACGGTGCTGCCGGAGGGTGCTTCGGAAAGACTGGTTGAGGCGCTGCGGGTGGGGGTGGATGCGGCGACATTTACCAGCTCTTCGAGCGTGCGGAATCTGGCCGAGGTGGCGCGGGAGGCTGGGGTTGGGTTTCCGTTCCCTGGAGTCAAGGCGATCTCGATTGGTCCGGTGACCTCGGCTACGCTCAAGGAGTTTGGCTGGGAGGCGGCGGGTGAAGCTGAGGTTTCGGATTTGCCCGCGTTGATTGCGGCGGTGGTGACGGGAATAGGGAACAGGGAATCCAGTCCTGAGGCACGATCGCCTTCATCGTCGTAGAAGCGAGACTCGGGCAGTCGAATGGAAACGGGGATAAGAAACTGTGCGCGGTCCGAATTAAGATCGTTAGCATGACGATCGGACTTCGCTTACTTCCATCGGTACTATGCGGCTGTTTCCTGGTTATTGCTTTGAGCGCGGCGCATGAAGTTTATGCAGCGCCGCCGATTCCGCCCGGTGCTGACGCGGCGCAGGGCTGGGCCATTGCCATTCATGGCGGCGCGGGAGAGAGCGAGTGGGAGCACATGGATGCGGCTACGGCGAGCGCGTATCACGATTCGCTGGCCAGGGCGCTGGCGGCTGGATCGGCCGTGCTGAAGGCTCATGGCAAGGCGCTCGATGCGGTTGAGGCCGCGGTGAGGGTGCTGGAGGACGATCCTCTCTTCAACGCGGGCCGAGGCTCGGCGTTTGCCGCGGATGGGAAGAACGAGATGGATGCGGCGATGATGGATGGCGCGACGCTGGCCGCCGGGTCTGTGGCCGATGTGGAGTTCACGCGGCACCCGATTTCGCTGGCTCGCGCGGTGATGGAGCACACTCCGTATGTGATGATGGTGGGTCCGGGCGCGGATGAGTTCTCGCGGGCGCAGGGTTTGGAGCAGCAACCGCCGTCCTTCTTTTTTACGGAGATGCGCTGGCAGGAGTTTGCGGCGATTATGCGGGCGAGTGGACGGAAGGTTCCTCCGCGGCCGGCGGGGGTCGGGCCGGAGCCAACGGCTTCAGCGCAGCCGCATGGATTTACACATCGCTTTGGAACGGTGGGAGCTGTGGCGCGGGACAGCGAAGGGCATTTGGCTGCGGCGACCTCTACGGGCGGAATGCAGGGGAAGATGCCGGGACGCGTGGGAGATTCTCCGCTGATTGGGGCTGGAACGTATGCGAGCGATCGCTCATGCGCGGTTTCCGGCACGGGCGTAGGCGAGTATTTCATCCGGCTGACGCTGGCCCGGCAGGTTTGCACGCTGGTGCAGGAGGGGCAAACGCCGCAGCAGGCTGCCGACCGGATGATTCACTCAGAGCTGCCGGCGCTGAAGGGCGGCGAGGGCGGGGTGATTGTGATGACGCCCGCCGGAGAGCCGGTGTGGAGTTCGAATACGCTGGGGATGTTTCGCGCCAGGGAAGTTGAGGGTCGCGAGCCGGAGATTCACGTGAAGTAGCGAGCGCATTGGCGGATTTGCTGGCTGCGCTGGCTGCATCCATGTTGCCAGGTGGTCGAGTCGTCGTAAATCGACCGTTGGTGGAGGGGATGCGGCATGGAACTGGAACCGATAGAGGCGCCTCGAGTGCGGGGGGCTAAGCGCGATTCGGATGCGAAGCGTAGCACCTCTTTGTGGTTGGGGTGGATTGCGGCTGGTCTGCTGTTGGCAATCTTGCTGGGATTGCTGATTGCTCCGGCGGTGGCGCGCGGGCAAGTGGGATTCTGGGCGCAGGTGGCGGATTTCGTGACGCGGCGGGACACCCGGTTTCATCTGGAATCGCCTTCGGTGGTAATGAGGATTCGGCAGTTGAACCGGCTGGAGACGGTCACCTACTCGATCGACAAGATTGTGGAGGGGGATCGGGAGAGTATCCTGTGGCCGAGTTTTTTGGCGGGGGACAAGATCATTCTGGTCGCGCACGGCGAGGTGATTGCCGGGGTGGACTTGAGCAAGCTTCAGCCTGGAGATGTCTCTGTATCGGGACAGTCGGTGCGGGTGAAGCTGCCGGCGGCGGAGATTTTGACGACGCGGATCGACAACCAGGCGACGCGGGTGTACGCGCGGTCGACGGGGCTGCTGGTGAGCGCCGATCCGAATTTGGAGTCGGAGGTGCGGGCGCAGGCGGAGCGGCAGATTGCGAAGGCGGCGATCTCGGAGGGGATTTTGGACAAGGCGCGGCAGAATGCGCGGACGAGCGTCGGGGCGCTGCTTTCTGGGTTGGGGTTTCAGAGGGTGGATGTGGAGTGAGGGGCGGTGGAGGGAAGGCATTCAGCGGAGCGGGAAGCTGGCTGGATCGTCCTTCCAGGGATTGAAGACGATAGCGCCACTCAGGGCAACGTGGGCGGCGTTTCTGGTGGCAAGGTAGAAATGGTGCTCGATGGCGGTGGCGGCGAGCAGGGCGTCGATGACGGTTGGAGAGTGGCCGGAATTGCGTTTGATTTCGCCGCTTACGGTTCCCCAGCGTAGGGCGATGTTGTCTGATACAGATACGATACGGCCAGCGAAGCGCGATTCCAGGGCCGCCGCAGTTTTTTGCATGCGCGGGCGGAGTTTGCTGCCTGGGGGAAGGTTGGCGACGCCTTTGCGGTATTCCGCGAGAGTTAGGATGCTGATGAAGAGCGAATACTCGGGCTGACTGCGCATCCATTGTGCGACGCGCGGTTCCGGCTTCGGGCTTGTCATGGCGGCTACCACGTTTGTATCGAGCAGCCAGCCCCTCATAGGTCAATCTCGCGGCCTCGGTCTTCCTCGCGTTCAAGATCGATTCCTGAAAAGTCGAGGGATTGAAGAAAGTCGACCAGAGGTAGCTGTCCTTTTGCCTCCGGCACGAGTTGGCGATAGGTTTCGGGATCGAGGATCACGGCGGCCTCTTTTCCTCGCACAGTGACCATCTGCGGACCTTCGGAGGAAGCCAGGCGAACGACCTCGCTGAACCTGGATTTCGCATCTTCGAGTTTCCAGCGTTCCATGGCCGTTGTTGGGCGCGGGTACCCGCCTTTCGGCGAACTATTGGAGTTTGGCATTTGTTCAGCCTCGATGGAAACCGACTATCTGACTAGATTGTATTCGATCGGGCGTGCGTTCCATTCAACGGTTGGCGGCGCTTGAGGAACTTCTTGAAAAGGGCCTTATCTTTGGGTTCAAACCGTCCTGCAAGGGCTAAATTGGCTGCGGAAAAAACCGCCGGACCGGCATGAATCCCTTCGCGAGCTTACTGCGGGGGCTAAAGCCCCGTTGATTCGATTGGCTTTATCGGCACGACTGAAGTCGTGCCCTGTTACAAAACCTGGCCATAGGTTTTTTTAGGCGACCCCTAAAGCCCTGTAAATGGAGTGGGTTATCGGCACGACTGAAGTCGTGCCCTGTTACAAAACCTGGCCATAGTTTTTTTTAGGCGACCCCTAAAGCCCTGTAAATGGAGTGGGTTATCGGCACGACTGAAGTCGTGCCCTGTTACAAAGCGTTTGGTTCGCAGTTTTTCAACAAATTCCTTAGGAATGCCAGGTTTTGTCGGGGGCGCGGCAGAGCGTTTCGAGCGGGCAGGCGGCGCATTTGGGTTTTCTTGCGTCGCAGATGGCTCGGCCGTGGTGGATGAG